>Ga0172382_10013975_pt1 | contig 10275 bp, 9 predicted proteins | sample Leawel138RmetaG_FD_122245 | JGI IMG/M metagenome (GOLD analysis project Ga0172382, IMG submission 122245) | Leachate microbial communities from a municipal landfill in Southern Ontario, Canada - Leachate well 138R metaG | ecosystem: Engineered > Solid waste > Landfill > Unclassified | place...
CAGGGCGGTGCAGGAATCAGAGCTGCACAAGTAATTGCAGACAATGGTGTAAGAGCGGTAATAACCAATCGCTGTGGTGAAAACGCAGAAAAATTATTCAGAAATGCGGAAGTTTTTGTTTACAAAGCTAAAGAGGGAAATGCAGAAGAAAATATAGCATATTTTATTGAAAATGAACTCTCCTTGTTAAATGAATTTCACTCAAGCTTTCATGGCAAAGAAAAATAAATATTGACATATGCCGATTATAAATATATAATTTATTATTGGCATATGTCATAAATATGGAGGAAATTATGAAAATAGCAATTCCGGTAGATGATGGCAATATATGTGTATCATTTGGCAGAACACCATACTTTATGCTTTATGATACAGAAAATAACGAAAGCAGGTTTATTAATAACAGTGCGGCAAACAGTCAAGGCGGTGCAGGTATTAAAGCAGCTCAAATTATTGTAGATAATAATGCAGATGTGTTAATAACTCCAAGATGCGGTCAAAATGCAGCAGAAGTGTTAATAGCAGCTAATGTTAAAATTTATAAAGCATTAAATAATTCAATTGAAGAAAATTTAACTGAATTTAAAAATGATAAACTAAGCAAACTAACTGAAATTCATGCAGGATTTCATGGTGACAGGGGAAGATAAAATGAAGATTGCTGTTTTAAGCGGCAAAGGCGGAACAGGAAAAACATTTATATCTGTAAACTTAACTTTTGTAGCCGGAAATTCAAATTATATAGACTGTGATGTTGAAGAACCTAACGGACATCTTTATTTTAAACCTGAAATTTTGAAAAAAGAAAAAATTTACGAAAAAATTCCTCAGGTTGATAAAGAAAGATGCAACGGATGCAGAAAATGTGTGGAATTTTGTAAGTTCAATGCGCTTGCTTATATAAAAGACAATGTATTCGTATTTGAAGATATTTGTCATTCCTGCGGCGGATGCTCCTTGATATGTCCCGAGAAAGTCATTTCCGAGAGGGACAAAGAAATAGGAGAAGTGCAGGAGGGTATTTTTAAGGATTCTAAAATTTATTCCGGAATTTTAAATACCGGTGAAGTAACGGGAGTAAGCATAATAAAGGAACTTTTAACAAATGCTAATAATAAACCATACACATTTATCGACTGTCCTCCCGGAAGCTCCTGCAGCGTAATGGAAAGCATAAAGGATGCAGATTATTGCATATTGGTGGCTGAGCCCACCTTATTTGGAGTGCACAATTTTAATATGGTTTATAATTTAGTTAAGTTATTTGATAAACCTTTCGGCGCAGTTTTAAATAAATGCTTAGACGGAGAAAATCCTGCTGAAAAATATTGTAATGAAAAAGATATTAAAGTTTTATGCAAAATACCTTTTGAACATGAATTAGGCAAATTAAATTCAAATGCAGAAATTGCTTCAATAAAGAATGAAAAATATCACAACTTATTCTCTTCATTGCTAAAAACTATTCAAGAGGAGGCAGGTAAATGAAACAGCTTTTAATCCTAAGCGGTAAAGGCGGCACAGGGAAGACAACCGTAGCCGGTGCATTTATCAAACTTTCAAATGTAAAAGCATATGCAGACTGTGATATAGATGCTCCTAATCTGCATTTAATTATGGAGCAGGAATCTAAGCCTGAGCATTATGATTACTATGGATTGGATAAAGCAGTAATAGATAATGATAAATGTGTTGAATGTAATTTGTGTTATGAAAACTGCAGATTTGATGCAATCAATAAAGATGATGGTTATACAGTCGAAATCTATGATTGCGAAGGATGCGGAGTATGTGAAGCAATATGCCCCTCTTCAGCCATAAGCATGGTTCCATATAAGGCAGGAGATATGACATTATACAGGGAGCCTAAGGTCTTTTCAACTGCAGAATTGAAAATGGGGAGCGGAAATTCGGGATTACTTGTAACAGAAGTAAAGAAAAATATGAAGCTGACTTCCAAAGAAGACTTTGCAATAATTGACGGCTCACCGGGCATAGGATGTCCAGTTATTGCATCAATAACAGGAGTCAATATGGTTTTGATAGTTGCGGAGCCTTCTTTGTCGGGAATTAGCGATATGAAAAGGATAATTGAAACAGCAAATAAATTTAATACAAAATTAGCCGTTTGCGTAAATAAATATGACACAAATATTGAAAACAATGAAAAAATAAAACAATTTTGTCAAAATAACAAGATTGATTTTGTAGGCCAAATACCCTTTGATAAAAAAGCCGTGGAAGCTGTAAACAATGGATTAACAATTGTTGATATTGATTGTGCGGCAGGAAAAGCCGTGCGAGAAGTATATAAAGAGACAATGAAAATTTTAAGCAATTAGGAGAAGAAAATGAGTGAAAATTGTAATGAAAGCTGCAGTTCCTGCAGCCAGGAATGCGACAGCAGAAAAGAAGAACAAACTGATTTTTTGGAAAGGCCACACCCTAAAAGCAACATTAAAAAGGTAATAGGTGTTATAAGCGGTAAGGGGGGAGTAGGTAAATCATTGGTTACATCCATGCTTGCTGTAACAATGAAAAGAAGGAACCACAATGTGGCAATATTGGATGCGGATATTACAGGTCCTTCAATACCTAAAGCATTTGGTATAGCTGAAAAAGCAAGTGTTAATGGAGATGGAGTGCTTCCTGTAAAAAGCAAGACAGGCATAGAAATTATGTCAATTAATCTTCTGTTGGAAAACACCACCGACCCTGTTGTATGGAGAGGACCCATAATCTCAGGTACGGTAAAACAGTTTTGGACAGATGTTATATGGGAAGATATAGATTTTATGTTTATCGACATGCCTCCGGGAACTGGGGATGTACCTCTTACAGTATTTCAGTCTATACCCGTTGATGGTATCATTGTAGTAACATCTCCTCAGGAACTTGTTTCAATGATTGTAGAAAAAGCTGTAAAAATGGCTGAATCAATGAATATTCCTATCATAGGAATAGTTGAAAATATGTCATATTTCAAATGTCCCGACTGCAATAAAGAACACAAAATATTCGGAGACAGTAAAATTGAAGAAGTAGCGAAAAATCACGGTTTGAATGTTATTGCTAAACTACCAATAGATCCAATAATATCATCTATGAGCGACAAGGGAATGATTGAACTTTACAGTGATGATTTATTTATTAATATAGCTGAGATTTTAGAAAAAATGGAGGATTAATATGAAAATAGCAGTTGCAAGCGAAAAAGAAATGGTTACTGAACATTTCGGTCATTGTGAAAATTTTAATATTTATGAAACAGATGGAAATACAATTACAAATAGTGAATCTATAAATAATCCGGGACACAGACCCGGTTTTCTTCCAAACTTCTTAAATGATATAGGGGTAAATGTAATAATATCAGGAGGAATGGGCGGCGGTGCTGTTGAAATATTCAATGAAAAAGGAATTGAAGTAATAACAGGCGCCAGAGGTGAAGCAAAAATTGCAGCAGAAGAATACTTAAAAGGCAATTTAGAATCGACAGGCTCAATTTGTCATGAACATCAGCATCATGATGAGTGCGAATAATTAATGAATATAAATTTAACAAAGTTTAGATAGACGGTTTCTTGATTTATTAAACAATCATTGAATCGTCTTTTTGACGTTTTTCTGTTAAAATTTCCATATATGAAAATACTATTTATATAAACAAAAAAGCACTTATAAAAAGCAAGAAGAAATATTTGATAATAACAGGAGTGTGATGGTTTTTGAATTCGGATAGTTGGTGGAAAATTGCTATATTAATTGTATGTTTGATATTTTCGGCTTTATTTTCTGCATCAGAGACAGCTTTGATGTCCTTAAGTAAAATTCGCGTTAAACAGATGGTTGAAAATAAGGAAAAAGGTGCAAATAAGATAAATAAATTGCTTAGTGACCCAAGCAGACTGTTAAGCGCCATACTTATCGGTAATAACGTGGTTAATATCGGTGCATCATCTTTAATGACATCTTTAGCCATTGATGCATTTGGTAATACCGGCGTAGGTGTGGCAACAGGTATAATGACTTTGTTAATTCTAATATTTGGAGAAATAACTCCAAAATCATTAGCAGCACAAAATTCAGAAAAGATATCATTAAGATTATCCGGTTTTGTAGAATTTGTTATAATTATTGTAACTCCAATTAGTTTTGTGTTAACTATAATAACAAGTTTTATGGTCAAAATATTGGGAGGCAAGGTTGATAAAAACAAACCATTTATTACACAAGAAGAATTAAAAACCATGGTAAATGTAAGCTATAAAGAAGGTGTTTTAGAAGGCGAAGAAAAAGATATGATTTATAATGTGTTTGATTTTAGTAATTCAGAGGTTAATGATGTGATGGTTCCCAGGACAGAAATTGTTGCCATTGAAGTTGATTTGCCTTATGAAGAAATCATAGACATAATTAATAAAGAACAATTTTCCAGAATTCCCGTATATGAAAATACAATTGATAATATAATTGGGGTTTTGTATGTAAAAGATTTATTATTTTTGGATAGTAATAATGAAGCTCTCTTTGATTTAAGGAAATATATTCGTCAACCATATTTCACTCCCGAATTCAAATCTATTAAAGAACTGTTTAAGGAAATGCGAACAAACCGAACTCATATGGTTGTTATTATAGATGAATATGGGGGAACAGAAGGAATTGTAACGATTGAGGACGTAGTAGAAGAAATAGTCGGCGATATAGAAGATGAATATGATAAGGACATTAAAAAAATGGAAGTAATAAAAGAAGATGAATACCTGGTTAACGGGAATGTAAGAATAGATGCTATAAATGATTTAATTGGGACTCATATAGAATCTGAGGACTTTGATACCATAGCAGGTTTTGTAATCGGCATTATTGACAGGCTTCCAGAATTAGGAGAAGAAATTGAGTATGAAAATATAAAGTTTATAGTAGAGAGCATTGATAGAAACAGGATAAAAAAAATAAGGATATTAACGTAGATTGTCAAGATGGAATTACCCTAACAGACAAGCCTATACCATTTGAGCTTATCGCGGAAATTGCTAAATGGTGCTATGAAAAAGGGAATCATCACTGACTAACTGGTTAAAATTTACGGAGCATCTTTGAAAAGCAGCTAAATTACTTAGCTGCTTTTATAATTTCATATGGCCATGAATTTATTCCGCCAAAATCATAGACATTTGTATATCCCATTTTGATTAATTGTTTAGACGCTGTGGCACTTCTATTTCCGCTTCTGCAGTAAACAAGTATTTTTGCATCCTTATCCGTAAGAATTTCTTCAGCTTTAGCTGAAATGTCATTCACCGGCAGCAAGACAGAATTTTCAATGTGACCTTCATTGTATTCTTCCTGTGTTCGGACATCTAAAATAATAACATCTTCACTTTCAATTATTGCTTTAGCTTCTTGAGCACTGATTTTTTTATATTCAGTTTCAGTGCCTGTTTGTTCTTTTTCCATTGATGTACATCCTGTAAAAATTATAGTTATTAAAATTACTATAAATAGTATAATCAAAATCCTTTTCATAATTTATCCTTCCTAAAATTAATTATATAAATATTACCCTTTCGATATCATTTTAAACATGTATAGCTATTTTTGAATTATTGACATATTTCGCAAATAAGATATAATATAAATTAATTGATAGAAAAAATAAGGATATTAACATAGACCTTGAAGAAGCTTAAATTCTTTTAACTACCCGAAAAAGGTAGGGTTATTTTTCAATAACTACCCGATTCGGGTGGTTATTTTTTTTAGCTAAGCTGGTAAAATGAGTTTAACAACTATATGTAAAAAATCATTATAAGATAGTTCTGTAATATAGGATTACTGTTTGTTATGAGAGGAGAATGATTATGAGAAAACCAAATTTAAGAAAGACATTATTTATTTTTATTGCAATGACTTTAGTATTAGCTTTTTTGTTGTCAGTAAATGCATTATTTCCTAAAAAGGCATATGCTGATACGGTTTTAGGATGGCATCTTGTGGAAACAAAATATCACCTATCATCTGTGGATTACTCTGTTAAAGGTGAGATACGAAATTCTGTTATGGGAACTACGGGATATATTTATGATAAGCACACGATTGAGGGTTCAGAAGGAGATATGACCATAACTGCTTCAAGGAGGAATGAAAAAGATTCTGTTGCCCATGTAACTTATCAGGTTATTTGGGATACACCTCCAGCTTATTTAGCTTCAGGTCATAAAACCGGATTCAACATTGAATACAAGGCAGTCAGTGCCAGTGGAAGTTGGGCAGGGCTTTACGAAGTAAGTGCTATATTTGACATGGCAGGATTAACACCGGGAAGTGCTACGGCAGGATCTATGAGGTTTTATTCAAGTGATGGAGAAGGCTTTATAGGAAAAGATATGGATGTTTATTTTGAAAGCTATAAGGCAATCCCTGAAGGACGTTTAGGAGATAAAAAGGCCATTATTTTATCATTAGGCGATGGTTATGGTTACGTCTATACCTATGAATGGAAAGAAGCAGAAATATCAGAGAATACTACTCCTGAAACTCCTGCTGCACCACAAGCATCAGATGGTGCAGAGCCTTTTGAATCAGGTGTTAGAATTATGTGGCAGCCGGCTAAGGGACTTGGATACAGACTTTACAGATCTACTTCTCAAAACACTTTAGGCATATCAGTTACAGACTTTTATATTACCAGCACATCATATGCCGATGTAAATGTAGAGCCAAAAACAACCTACTATTATACAGTAAAACCTGTGTTAGCAGAAGCTAGGCCATTTGAAGGGATAGATGAAAAACTTGGAGAAGCTATTGACACATTTGTTGTAACAACAGGTAATCAGGTTTATAAACCGGGAGTTTTTAAGCACTTTATTTTACTTAAGCTTGATGATCCTAATATGAGCGTTGATGGTATAAATCAAGAAGTTGACCCGGGCAGAAATACAGCACCAATTTTAGTAACCGGCAGAACCATGGTTCCTATAAGAGCAGTGGTTGAGGCTATGGGAGGCAACATAGGCTGGGATGGAAATACTAAAAAGATTACTCTTGAAGCAAGAAGCAACAAAGTAGAAATGTGGTTGGAAAAGACAGATATCAATGTAAACGGAACAAGTAAAAAAATGGATGTATCACCTATTTTAAAGAATGAAAGAACATTTTTGCCTATCAGATTTGTTGCAGAAAATTTAAATTGCAAAGTTGATTGGATTAATAGCACAAAAGAAATAGTAATTGTTTATGAAGAATAAATTTTGATTCGATATTAATGAAAAAGCAGTTAAGGAGATTTCTTAGCTGCTTTATTTAAGTATTTTTTGCATCATTTAACTCAATTTTCGGTTATTGACATATTTCATAAATGAGATATAATAAGGTTATAATATTGAAATGAGGTGTTTTGAATGCCTAGGCCGAGAAAATGGAGAAAGGTTTGCTGCTTGCCGGATGTAAACCGTTTCGGACCGCTGGATTCTCCGGTTGAAAAGGAACATGTTGTTATTATGTCCGTAGATGAATATGAAACCATAAGACTTATAGATTTAGAAGGTCTTTCTCAAGAGGAATGTGCAGGTCAAATGCATGTGGCAAGGACTACCGTCCAGGGCATTTATCAGGAAGCTCGAAAGAAGATTGCAGAATCCTTGGTAAACGGGAAGGTTTTAAGAATAGAAGGCGGAGATTATAAGCTCTGTGACGGTGAAGGAGATTTGCACAGCGAAAGATGCTGCCATAGAAACAGAAATAGATGCGGCAAATTTAATGAAAAATGAGTACTGTAACGAAATGTGCAAAATTTCAAGTAATGCATGATTTTATCATTATAAAAATAATTTTCAGGTTAAATATGTAGCGAAATTACAAGTAATATGTAGAAAAATAGGATAAACTCACTAATATATACTGCATTAATTGAAATTTTGCACACTTTGATATAGAGGGTTGCTTAAACACGTAGTGGGATGTATAGAATGTAGAGATATTTTTACAATTTTTACAATTTGCACAATTAGTTATTGCAATTGAAAATTTGTTCTGATATAATCGAATGAAAAGTTAATAAAATACTGTGAATGGAAGTAGTAGGCTATAAACAATTCAAGAGAGCCGCCGGTTGGTGTGAGACGGTATTGCTAAAGAAAGCTGAACTCGTCCATGAGTATTTGAAGCGAAATTAAAGTAGTTTCAAACGGTAATGCCGTTATAATATTGAGTGAGGCTTAATGCCTAATTTGGGTGGTACCGCGGAATCTTCGTCCCAGCAGGGAGGAAGATTTTTGTATGCCCTAACCCCATATGTTCGAGCGATAGCTACATTATACCCTAACCCCATATGTTCGAGCTTTAGCGAAGAACAAATATTTTGATGAATGAGACAGCGATTTGAAAACAAGAATAACAATGGAGGCAAAAAAATGAAATCATATAATCCACAAGTCATTGAAAAAAAATGGCAGGAATTATGGAGAAAGAATGAAACTTTTAAAGCGAAAGACAATACAGACCAGAAGAAATTTTATGGTCTTGTGGAATTTCCATATCCATCAGGAGTAGGACTGCATGTGGGTCACATTCGTGCATATACTTCTCTTGAGGTTATTTCAAGAAAAAGAAGATTGGAAGGATATAATGTATTGTTTCCTATAGGTTGGGATGCTTTTGGTCTTCCTACGGAAAACTATGCAATGCAGACAGGAAAACATCCAAGAAAAGTTACAGATGATAATATCAAGGTTTTCACTGCACAGCTGAATGCTGCAGGATATTCATTTGACTGGTCAAGAAGTGTTGATACAACAGATCCGGAGTATTATAAATGGACTCAATGGATATTTGTGCAATTATTTAAGCATGGGCTGGCTTACAAGGATAAAACATATGTAAACTTCTGCAACAGCTGTAAGGTTGTACTTGCAAATGAGGATTCACAAAACGGAATATGCGATAGATGCGGAAGTCAGGTAGTACAGATGGAAAAAGATGTATGGTTTCTTAAAATAAGAGACTATGCAGATAAGCTTTTAGATGGACTGAATGAGGTTAATTATTTACCGCGTATCAGACTTGAACAGGAAAATTGGATAGGTCGTTCTTATGGTGCGGAGGTCGATTTTAAATTAAAGGATACAGAAGACAATTTAAGAGTATTTACAACAAGACCGGATACTTTGTACGGAGTTACATTTATGGTAATGGCTCCTGAGCATCCTTTTATTAAAAAATATGAAAATATAATCGGCAACATGGATGAAATAAAAGAATATCAGGAAGAATCAAAAAAGAAAACCGAATTTGAAAGAGTTCAGTTAGCTAAAGGCAAGACAGGAGCAGAAATAAAAGGATTGACTGCAATTAATCCCGTTAATGGCGAAGAAGTGCCTATTTGGATTGCTGATTATGTTATGATGGGGTATGGAACCGGTGCTATTATGGGTGTTCCGGGACATGATCAAAGAGACTGGGACTTTGCAAAGAAATACAATATTCCGATAATTGAAGTAATCGGTGGAGGAAACGTTGAAGAAGAAGCATTTACAGATGTAGAAGACGGAACATTGGTAAATTCCGGCATGATTAACGGTTTGAGAGTTAAGGATGCAATTCAGAAGATAACAGATTATTTGGTAGAAAATAATTATGGAGAAAGAAAAGTAAATTACAAGATGAAGGATTGGGCCTTCAACAGACAGAGATACTGGGGAGAGCCGATTCCTATTATTCATTGCCCACACTGCGGCATGGTTCCTGTGCCGGAAGATGAACTTCCGTTGTTATTGCCGGAAGTTGAAGATTATCATCCTGCTGATACGGGAGAATCACCGCTGGCAAATATTCCGGAATGGGTAAATGTAAAATGTCCCGTATGCGGTGAAGATGCAAGAAGAGAAACTGATACAATGCCTCAATGGGCGGGCTCATCATGGTACTTCTTAAGATATATAGACCCCCACAATAATGAAGCAATTGCATCAAAAGAAAAGTTTGATTATTGGGGTCCTGTTGACTGGTACAACGGCGGTATGGAGCATGTTACAAGACACTTGATTTATTCAAGGTTCTGGCACAGGTTCTTGTATGACATAGGAGCTGTAACCTTTAAAGAGCCTTATGCAAAACGTACTGCTCAAGGGTTGATTCTTGGGGCAGACGGTGAAAAGATGTCCAAATCAAGAGGAAATGTGGTTAATCCTAATGATATAATAGATGAATATGGTGCAGATACTTTAAGAACATACATTATGTTTATCGGAGACTATGAAAAATATG
>Ga0172382_10013976_pt1 | contig 10274 bp, 4 predicted proteins | sample Leawel138RmetaG_FD_122245 | JGI IMG/M metagenome (GOLD analysis project Ga0172382, IMG submission 122245) | Leachate microbial communities from a municipal landfill in Southern Ontario, Canada - Leachate well 138R metaG | ecosystem: Engineered > Solid waste > Landfill > Unclassified | place...
AACTCCACCACACCTGACACGGGGTGCCTTAACCTCGTCCTTCCGTGGGAGTTTAAGAAGGTGAAGGGGGACTCGTAGGTAAAGTTATAGTTGTCAGCATAATCAAATCCCCCAAGCACGCAGTGATTCTGAACCCCCGATTTTGGGGTCGTTGGGTCTTTATACACCACATTCCCAAAGAAAACTTCAGCCCCGACACCTCCATAGTGGTTCCCGTCTGAGGCGGGTTGCCCTGAGCTGCTATTAAGGTTGTAGTTCATAGTTACGCAGAAATAAACTTGAGAACCTCGGGCGATAAGAGCCCAGTTCTGAGCTGCGTAGCTGATATGACTACAAGCTATCCAATGCCTAACACTAGAAGTAGAGCCCGAGGAGTGGGGGCCTGACCTCACGTTCTCACCTGTTGGTGGGTAAGCTGCAACGTCAGCCAGCGTCTCAGATAAGTAAATCTGAGTGGCAGAGGAGTTTTTAGTTTTCATGGTCGGGGGGACGTAAAAGGTGTAAAAGACCCCATCAGGGGACTTCAGTTTAAAACCTTTAGGTAAATCTGCGTGAATGAGTTCCCAACCTTGGCCTTCTTTACGGGTGTCACCTGCACCGTAACCCGTGACTAAGCAGGGCACTAAAAGGTTGTGCCACCGAACAGCGCCCCAATCTCCCCAACCGGGGTTCAGCCCTGGGCCTTCTAGGTCAAGGCTTGAGTAGTAAGTTGCGTCAGCCATTAGTCTGCATCTCCACGTACTTGTAACTTAAAGTTGTCGTCTTCAACTGTGCCCTTACCACTCACTACGGTTCTTACAATCCATAGGGGGCCAAGGCATGCGCTTGTGTTGAATCTGACTGCGTTATTTGCTGCCCAACCCGTACCCCAACCCTCGCGCTTGATGGTGAAGTAAGGTGTACCGGTCATAGCGTTAATTGGTGAACAGTCTGTAGCCACGGAGCCAGTAGCAACCACACCAAGCGCCTGCTCCACGACATTAAATGAAGTGTTGCTGGTGAAGACCAGAGCCCACTTTCCATCAATCGAGCCCATGTTGGAGACAATCTGTGGGTAGCTGAGACTGTTGTACTGGGCAGTTGTCGTACCGCCAATAACCTTATCCGTCCAGTTGGGGGAGCTAGTGTTCCAGCTCTGCTGTGTAAACCAATTAAACAAGCGAGCTTGCATGTCTCCCCACGTTACAGCACTTGATAGATAGGTGCCTTCGGCAGGCAGAGTCCACGGGATAGAACCAGACAAACTTATGTCGCCAGTAATCTGCGCTTCTGTTACCAGTGCCATGTGCTCTACGCGGTTACGCACTGTAAGAGGCAGCGCCAATGGCTCAGCTAAAGTGTCTTGCAGTACCAGAGGGTTTGCCCACAAGAGTGTACCCGCTTCGAGGTTAACTGTGTATTGGTCGTCAGGTAGAACACGACCCTCTGCTCCAACCACCTCGACATACGAGATAAAGTTTCGGCCAAGCTCTAGCAGGCCTCCCGGACTCGGGCTGTTAACTGTACGTTCTACCGTATTGTGAAGAACGACCACATCCCCTTCTCTGAAGATTGGAACACGGCCATCAGAAGGCAGGCGAACAGGGTCAAGGCCGATCAAGTTTGCGTCAAGGGGCAGTAGGGTTTGCACGACTGCGTTATAACGAATCAAGGTTGGGATAACTGGTACTTCGCTTGCCCCAGTATCATCCTCTAGGTCAGTCGTGAAGCGTAGATTAACAATGCCTGTGGCGTGGTCAACCGTGCCCTTGATGATGCCCTTATCAATCAAGCCATTGAGCGATGCGGTTGCTGTAACAACCTCGCCTGTGTCAGCACGAACAACTGACACTTGGAGGCTGGCTGGTCGAATCGGTGCGCTCGCTGTACGGAACACTGCGGTGTTAACTGTGAACCCTGTCGTGTGAGTTAATCCTGCAATCAATTGCACAGAACCAATATTGCCAGAAGGGTAAGAGGTTAACGAAAGCTGGCCTGTATTGTAGTCCAAAGAACCCACAGCAACACCTGCGTTAGTACGCGAGTTGATGTCGGTGTAAACAACCCCACTGCGCTCGATGTAAGTCTTGCCACCAAGAACAAAGATTACTGAAGATGGAATCAAGACTCCACCACGGCCACCTAGCAGCCCTAGCTTCATTGGAGGGGTCTGCACAAACTCAGAAAGGGAGCCATAAGCGATGCTTGCTTCTTGTGCTTTAACACTAATCGTACCGCCAAAACCTTCCCGCGCTGTGATATTGGTAGAAGCTAGCCTAATCTTATTTTGCCAACCATTCTTATTGTAGTAGTAATAGGTTGGGTAGGTGTAGTCAGCCTCAACCTGAAGCCAGCACTGGCCTGTCGTGTAGTCAATCGTACCATTCCGACCAACCCACCCGCCAGAACCGTTATCCTTGACCGTTTGCATCACGGTCTTAGAAACATTGTGGATGTCTTGATTAACATAGTTTCTTGAGTGCGTTGGAACTTCATTAACGCGAGTGGTCATGAACTGGAGCTCAACACTTCCAGCTCGTAGAGGGGCACCCTTAATAGTGAAGGTAGCCATACCTGCCCCGTCTCTAGACACGTTGGTCAGAACGTCCTGTAAAGTTGAACCTTGCTCGTAGGCATATTTCATCTGTGAGGTGCTGTCTGGCGTTGCAGTCATTACCAGCTCAATCTCGCCTGTGATGTAAACCACACGACCTGTAGCATCTCCCTGCATGAGACCAACACCGTTGTCAGTTGCTGTCTTTGTTACACCACCAACCTCCCAAGTCACTACCACAGAGTTTGGCTTAAGCCCTTCTGCCTCTAGCTTGTGGGTCACGCGGACATCTTCAGTAGGAATGTAGCCAGTGGCGCGTGTCAAGGCAGAGTCCAATGAAGAGATGTAGCTGTAGAGCACCATTGAGCCAACGTCCGGCAAGGCGCTAAGAGTGATACCCACTGCGCCAGTACCAAAGTCGATAAGACCCGCTCCCTCGCCTGTAAGTTCGCCTGAGCCGTAGTCCTGTAGTGTGTACCATCTACCCAGAACCATATAGCTAACAGTAAGCGTACCGGGGCGAGGCGTTGCCTCAGAAAGGTCTAAGGTATAAACATAACCACGGCTGCCCAAGGTCACTTCGAGGCCGTCAGTGATTGAACTTCCTAAGAAAGCCGCACCGGGTTGGTAAGTCAAAGTACCTGAGAACGTGCTAGAGGCAGTTGCAGACAAAAGAATCTCGCCAGTCTCATAATCAATAGTGCCTTTCGCAATCCAGTTTGAGCCAGAGGAGCGCACGATATTCCCACGGTAATCATCACGGTAGATACCGCCATTCACGTTGAATGAAAGCGACCCTTTAACAACAGCTGTACCCGTATAAGCACGTGCTTCGTTATTAGAGAATACGAAGGTGATGAGGATGTCACGAGAGTCCCCTGAAGGGATAACCATAGTCTTATCGTAGCCGCCTAAAAGGGAAAGCAGAGCGTTCTCCTTACTGGTGGAAGGCACTAGCTGGCTGTAGATATTATTTACCTTAACCTGTAAGTCCCCTTCATTAACCGCGCTAACCGCAGGAGCAATACCGTAGTAACGAGCAGCGTCAGCAATCTGAGTGCTCAGTACTTGAGATTTGTCTAAGCCTAAGCTAACAGACTTCCCAGAAGTTCCTGTAGGAACCACTTCACCCCCCGGGAACGTCAGCGTCAGAGGGGATGAAAGCGAAAGCACTAAACGCCTGCGGTCGAAGGTAACCCAATTCCCAGAGGAGTAGTCATGCACAAATGTTTCGATGTTCGTCTCAACAGAGGTCACACGGACAAACTGGTTGCCAGCCGTACAAATTAGCTGGAACACTTCGCCCACATCTGGAATGGCTTGCTCTTCTCGCTGAACCCCGACAATCGCACGTTGGCCTACAAGCTGGTTACCCATCAGCTCAAACCGAGCAGAGCTGGCAGGTGCCATATAGCTTTCAATAGAGTCACGCGCCTGCATACGAGTGTCAGTCTGGCTTCCGGTGTTAAACAGGAGAACCGATACGCGGGGGTCTTTAGGCGCTTCGGTTAAGATTGCATGCGAGCCAAGGTAAGGGTCATTGGTCTGGGTAACAACACCAGCAAACACCTTGCGCAAACTGATACGGCCAGTTGTACGGTCAAGTCGAGAGATGTCTGGGAACAGGTTGTTCATCTCATTATCAATTACAGGTGTACCTGTGGCTCGGCCACCACCGTCATCCTCGTCCGTCAGGCGCTCTGACTTCAGGATTTTAACGTCATTAGAAGTAATCACTATTACACCTCAATCAATCGCAGGGTTATCTTGAACATGGAGTCACCTTCTTCTGGCTGCCAGCGGTAAACCGGTGCCACGTCAAGTGCCTGCTCGTTGTGTCGGAACGCAACATTAAATTGGCGCTCATTTGGTGCAGAGCCTAACACTAACGTGAACTCCCGAGCAGCAACATTCGCCTTCTCTGATAGCTGAGCAACCACTTCCCGAGTCACCCACGCCATTTCATCGTCAGGCGCTTCTAGCGTAATGTACCGGCCTTTCTTCTTTGAACCTGACTGAGCATGGAGCTCCCCCGAGAGGGCATACTCCACGTTCATTTCTACTGGTGTCCAGCTGAACTCGTCAACCCAGAGCAGGTCTGCTGGCAGGATAACTTCATCCCCCGCCACGGCATCTATTAGTTTTCTCATGTCCGTCTCCTGAAGTCTTCTAGGATTGCAATTAGTCGTTCTGACTCAGCCTCTGGCACCATCGCGGTTGCTGCGTTTCCTTTGGCATCTGTAAACTTGTGCTCAACAACCTTGGTAACCTTAGCCCCTTTATCGTTTGCAATTGATTGCACAGATTCTTTAGTTGCTTTAGGCGACATATTATCTTCTAGTTGCGCGGTAAGGGGGCCTAATGCTTGGTTGCTTTTCAAGGCTTTTAGTTGGCGATTGTAGAACTCCTTACTAAACTCGGTTCTCTTAACCTGCTCCTTGCCTGCCTCCTTCTCACCCTCGTTCAGCTTAGAGCGCTCGATAGCCACTTCCTTAACACCATCAACCTCTGCTCTCAGCTGCTCTTCCTTGGCTCGCTTCTGTGCTTCAGCATCTGCTTTGGCATCCTGTCGCTTCTTGTTCTCCACCGATTCAATTGCAGCGATGTGGGTTAGCGACTGCCTGTACGCTCGGTTAGCATCACCCAATTGCTTAGTCAGGTCAGACGTACTGACACCTGCAGCCCTTCCTGAGGCGATTGCAGCCTGCAGCTTTAGCTTCAGCATCTGGTGTTCTAGTGCAAGCTCCTTTCTACGCTGGTCAAAGCGTAAACGGGCAGCTTGGTCTTCTTGGCCAGTGGCGCTAAGCATCTCCTCCTTCAGGGAGATGGCAGATGACATGAAGCCTTGGCTTGCGCTCTTCGCACTTGCAGCTGCTTGCAAAGCTGACCTTTGTACTTCGCGCATAGCCAGTTGCATAGCATCACCACTTTTACTGAAGAGGTTAGCATTTGCGGTGCCTACCTTGAGCCCGTCAGCAATAGCGTTGGCACGGTCTGCCACTTCGCTGTACGTGTCTCTCAGCTTCTGAGCGTCCTCTACCAGCTTGGCCTCTTTCTCAGCAGCGGCCTGAATCCCTTCCGTGATTTTACGGTAGTTGGCAATACCCTCTGAGCCAAAGGCTGCTACGCCCTTCATGTTACCCATCAAGGCCTGTGCATACCCTGCCGCTTTGTCCAACTCTACGCCCGAGTCTGTCAGTGCTTTAAGCACACTGTCGAACGTCCAAGTGGCAATAGACATAGAGGTTGCTTTAGCTTGTGACTGTACGGTGCCTAGAGCTCCCGCTGCCTTCGTAGATGAGCCTGTGGCAACACCCATCGCTTCAGCAAAAGCCTGTGCTTCTTCTTTAGCTTTCCCAGCCTGCACTGCCAGTGCCTCTTGTGCAGCCACGCCCTCTCGGGTCTTCTCCACGATAATCTGGCGCTTCTCTGCCTCAGCTTCTGCAGCTCTCACTGCCTGCTGTGCCACTTCATTTGAAGGGTCGTCAGCCACGGCCTTCTCAGCTGCCAGCTGTCTATGCTTTGCAATCAAGGCATCAAGTTGTGCCAGTTCATACCGGTACTTGGCTTGTACGACTTGGTAGTTGGCTTTAGCCTCATTAACAACCGCTTGCTGTAGCTGTAGGGCTGCTCTGGCTTCCTTGGTGCCCTCCTTCTGGGCTGTAAGGGAAAGCTCTAGCAATCTCTTGTTCTCAGTCTCCAGCGCGTTCTTAGCGGTGCTTACAGCCGCGCTTGCTCGAACAGCAGACACGTTCTGCTCTGCCATGTTGGCACTCTGGGTTGCAAGCTCCAGTACAGACTGCTTTGACTCCTTCGCTTTCTTGTCAATGTCACTGAGGGCGTTAGCCATTTGCTGTGCGGAGATGGCACCTTCTGAGCCCAAGGTCTTAACCACTTCTACAAGCTGGCTAAACTCGGTCTTAGTGTTGGCAGATTTTAACTGCGCGGTGAACAGCTCGTTAAACTTGGCTGTCGCTTCACCGGCTGCATCCTTGTAGGCCTGACCTAAGAGAACTCCTGCATCCTTTGCTTTGGTTAACTCCTGAGTAACAGCGGACAAGTCTGCAAGGGTTTTAGCTCCCCCAATACTCTTCGTGAACACGTCATACAGCTGGCCTTGGGTCATAGTCGCTGTAGAGCCAACTTCTGTTAGCGCTAGGACGATACGTGACAGAGCCTCGGCACTTTCTTTAGCAGCGCCTGATACACCAGTGGACAGCTCTTTGAAACTTAGTCCTAAAGCCTCCAGAGGGGCTAAGAGCTCCATGTTATTAAACGTATCAGCGAGCTCAGCACTTTGGTTGTCAATCGACTTGATGCTAGCCGCTAGAGTAGCTGCAGATATTACACCCTGATTCTCCAACCCAATCAGACGGTCTTCTAGTGACTTGAGGTCGGCTTCTGTTCTAGCAGCCTTGAGGTCAGCGCTAAACAATTCATCAAACGCGCCTCTAGCGAGGGCCGTAGCAATCTCTACATCGTGCATGCTGTTCTTTGCAGACAGCAGAGACTCAGAAATGGCTTCAAGGTCTGCTACGGACTTGGCCGAGTCGAGGCCTTTGCTGAAGGCTTGGTTGAATTGGTCGCCTGTTGTTAAACCATTCTCCCCAAGGGCAACCAACGCACCCCCCAGCTTGGCAGCTTCTTCAGATAGCGTCTTAAACAGGGTCTCGCCATTCAGCTCTACCAGGCCAAGTTTTAATTCTTTAATTGCAGCAGCATAGGCAGTCTGTACACCATCCAGACTGTTCTTTACCTTGGAGTTAAGGGTAGCAACTTCCTTAGCGGTCAGAGAGCTAGCCGCTCCCATAGCTTCGATAGACTCGGTGATTTTAGTGCCTGCGGCAATGGCTTCTACTGAGTTGAGTACGCCATCTCGCTGGGCTGCTGTCAGCTGACGGATTTCTTCTTCAACACCTTTGAAGGTGCTCGCCTTGCCATAGTCTGCTAGCTTTTTCTGGGACTCGTCCTGAGATGCAATGAAGCGCTGTACTGCAGAGTCTCCATTGGCGAAGTCAGACATCACTTGGTCGAAGCTATTCTTGCTGCTCTTAGCCATCTCATCGAAGCCGAATGCAGCCTTGCGAATGGAGTTGCCAAGCTCAACGTCTACAAGCTGAACGATGGTGGCAATGCCATGTGTCATGTAGCCAATCATACCCATCCAGCCCGAGCTAATCAGGGAGATGGTTGCGCCAATCAATCGCATACCGTCAGCAAGGCCAGCAACTAGGAGCGCTACCGTCTTTAGAACTTCCTGCAGTATTTGGGTCTCGGTTGTGGCATTAGTAAGACCAGCAACCACGTCTCCGAGAAGACCAGCCACTTCACCAGCCGCTTGCACTAGCTGCCCGAAAGCAGGGGCCAGCTCCCCTACCAGCTTTATGAGACTCTCGACAACCTTTGTCACACCACCAGAGGCAGAATCCATACCTGCGCCAAAGGTCTCTGCGAAGTTAGTTGTGTCCCTAACTTCCTCGGCAACTTCCTGCATTGTCTTCAGCAGCTGGGTTGCGTTACCAACTAGAGCGGCATAGGCAGGCAAGAGACTGTCACCAATGGCTTTAGCCGCTTCTTCTTGGTAACGAGACATAGAGGCCATCTGCTTACCAACGGTAGCCATGGAAGCCTCATAAGAGCCCTGCAGCTTTGTCGCCTCGTCCATAGCAGCGTTCATCACTGCCATTTGTTTCTGCTGCTGAGTTAACCCGTTAGCGGTCTTACCGATAGAAGCCGCGAAGGTGTCCTGAGCCCCTGCGATGTCAACGGTCAAACCCATGTAGCGCAGGCCAACGGAATCCAGCTGACGGATGTTCGTAATCAGCTTCTGCAAGGTTTCAGAAGAGTTCTCGCCTGTTACTACTGCTAGGTCTTGTGCCGCTCGGGCAAGTTGTGCTGCAGTAGAGGCTCCAGCTTCGTTAGTCTCAGTGAGGTTAATCCCTGCTTGGATAAGCTGGGTTAGAGACTCTCGGGATGCGGAGGCCGTAATACCTAAGCCCTTAAGCTCTTTCTCGTAACTAGCAATCTGCTCAGCAGTGTAGCCTGCGTTCTTTGCAACTACCCCAAGGGTTACGCCTAAGGTTTCTGCACGTGCGGCAATATCTGCAGCCTGCTTGAGGGACATAACACCGGCTAACGCGATGAACCCTACAATCAATCCCTTAACTTGGGAGTGCAGAGTGCTGATACCCTTAGAGGCTGGAACTAAGTTCTTTGCTAGGTCGCCTGCTGACTTAGAGGAATCGCCAGAAGACTTGGTAAGGTCGTCTAGCCCTGAAGAGGCATTCTTTGCTGATTTCCCTGCTCCGGTTGCAGCTTGGGAGGTATTCTTTAGCTCACCAGCAAGGGACTGCACTTGCTGCAATCCCTCTACCAGAGCTCTAATCTTAATTTCGAGTGTTGAATCGGCCATTTCTTCTACCTATTCGGTTAGTCGGCCTCGAAGTATTTCTTGACCGCATCAGCGTTACCACTATTTGCAGTCAATAGTACGTGCAACAGCTCTTCCGATCTACGTTTCCTCAGCCTCTTGAGAGAGTCGAGGTAGGCGTTGAACTCTACCCACGTGTAGTTGGGTAAGTCTTCCCGCCTGTGACCGTTCTGTATTAGGAGGGCGTAGGCATCGAACCACCGAGAACCTTCATCTGCACTCCCGCGTTTAATGAGGCCAGAGCCGTTGATAACGCGGGGACTACCCTTTGTATAAAAAAATCAAGGTTAATCTCGAACACCGCTCCCGCCAGAGTGATGACTTCATCAATCTCTAGGTCTCCAATCCACTCAGCTGTTACGCCTTCGTTACCATACGCTTGGATTTCTGCAATCAATTGCACGAGCTCGTCACCGTGGGTAATCACTAAGCGAGCAATGTCAATATTGTCTTTTGGTGCAGGTTGCACATTCTTCTGGTGCTTGTTTGGCGCGGGGGTCTTCTTGAACAGCTTCTCAGCCATTGGTTGAGCTAAAGCCAGCACGCGGGGTAGCTGCTTCATGCGCACGCGGTTCAGAACTAGGGTCTTGCCACCAACGGTAATGGTTGGTGCTTCGTTAGCCAAAAGGCTGAGGTCTTCTGCGTCTGACATTGTGGTACTCCGTTATATAAGAAAAGGGCTCACTAGGAGCCCTTTCATTTTGGTGCGTTTTGCAATCAATTGCAATTAGACAAGCTGCTTCGAGTTAAAATACTTAGAACCCGTAGACTTGGTGGTGTCGGCAAGAACCGAACCTTCTAGCACAAACTGCTGGATGCCATCACCAATCAAAGACAGTTCACGAAGTGGGTCAGTGTTGAACTTAAACACGTCAACCACAACAGGTGAGTTGTCTTCTGCGGTGTTCAAGCCTTCAAAGCGTAAGTACAGCTCTTTCACGCCTTCTGTGAGCGCATCAACGCGAGCCTGCGCTGCGAACGAGTACGCGACAGTCGCATCTTTGCCTTCATCTGCGGTAGTCAACCCTGCTAGTGGAGTAGCAACACCATCGTTGAAACGGATAGAGCCAGCATCTTCGTTAACTTCGTAGTCATACGGAGTGTCCACGTCCACGAACGCAGTCAATTCAACCAACTCACGAGTAACAACCACGTCAGAGACTTTGATGTTCTTGAAGCCTACGACCTTACCAAGATAAACCTTGATGCCTTCAGCAGTAACAGTACCTGCTTCAATGGCTGTGTTCGTACCGCGTAGAGCTGCAGCCAAGTTACGGGCAACAAAGTTCTCAACGGTCATAGTCAGCGTCA
>Ga0172382_10013977_pt1 | contig 10274 bp, 10 predicted proteins | sample Leawel138RmetaG_FD_122245 | JGI IMG/M metagenome (GOLD analysis project Ga0172382, IMG submission 122245) | Leachate microbial communities from a municipal landfill in Southern Ontario, Canada - Leachate well 138R metaG | ecosystem: Engineered > Solid waste > Landfill > Unclassified | place...
ACTTACTTGAGTGGTTACATGACTGGATGGGTACAGAACATTGCGAGATGCCGGGAGATCCACCAGCCCCGCCCTTCAACGTTTGGATAGGAGCGACAATCGAAAATCAGGAGCATATCGGAAGACTGAGAGAACTCCGATTAATCCCTGCGCAAACACGTTTTATTTCCTGTGAACCATTGCTCTCGGAAATCAACATCTTACCTTATTTGATTCCGTCTCTGGGTGTGGATGGGCAAGAATGCGGTGATTTTCATTGGGTGATTTGCGGTGGCGAATCTGGTAGGAACGCGAGGAGAATGGAAGCGGACTGGGCGAGAGGCTTGCGCGATCAATGTGTGGAATTAGGCATTCCTTTTTTCTTCAAGCAGTGGGGAGATTTTGAAGGGAATAAATCTGGTGAAGGCAAAAGTCGGCGAAAGAATGAGTGTGTAAAATTAGATGGAATAGAGTGGAGTGAATTTCCAGATAGTAGAAGAAATGTGGAGGTGGAGCAATGAATGTAAAACCATCAGAAATGCCGTGCTTAAGTGTTCGGCAACCATGGGCGAGCTTTATTGTTGAGGGAATCAAGGATGTTGAAAATCGTACCTGGTACACTTCCTATAAAGGTCCTGTGTTCATTCATGCGAGCAAGACATTTACGAAGGAAGATTATGACATTGGAAAAGCGTTATATTTCCAAATAAATAAGGATAATCCTGGCGCAGTATGTCCATTTCCTGAAAAAGAGGACAAAAATTTCTTTCCCTTAGGCGGAATCATTGGGATGGCGAACATTATAGATTGTGCGTGGATAAATACGTCTCCATGGTTTTTTGGTCCTTATGGGTTTTATTTTTCAAACCCTGTACGTATTCCGTTTGTGCCGTGTAAGGGGCGCTTGAAGTTTTTTCCGGTGCCGGAAGAAGCTAAAGTTTTTATTGATGAGTGGGAGGCAAAGAAATGAGTTACCTAGATGGAATAAGTAAACGGTTGGAGGGTTTTGTGATAGCTGTTGATTTTGACGGGACTTGCGTGGAACATCGCTACCCGGAGATCGGGCGATCGATTGGCGCTGAGCCGGTATTGGCGGCATTGAGCGAGTCTGGCGCAAAGCTGATCCTTTGGACGATGCGTAGCGGAGATAAACTCCATGCGGCGGTGCAATGGTTTTCAGATCGGAATATCCCTTTATGGGGAGTGAATAGCAATCCGGAACAAAAAGATTGGACGGGAAGTCCTAAGGCGTACGCACATTTATATATTGATGATGGCGCGTTAGGCGTGCCTCTGGTGAGAGGAGAAGGGGCTCGTCCTTATGTGGACTGGATCCGCGTGCGGGAGGTGATTGAGGACATGGCAAAGAATGTGTTCATTGAACCCATTATAAAATCATGAGGCCCAGGAACGATAAATGGAATGTCCGATTTCTCAAAGAACTTCGAGGGTGGCGCATTTTATTGATTGATAAAGTGGCGCTTCGTTCATGGATTTCTCATGTGGTTTTCACTTCAGAGGATTCTGCAAAGGGTGCAGTGGACGACATGATTCAATCTTTGGAGCGATGGAACAGAGTGTAAGGTTTTAAAGCTTTTAATGGGGGCCTAGGAATCGGTCTCCATTAAAATGAATCATGTGATCCGGATTTTCGGCGATCCAAACTTCTGTTTCCCAGGCAATATCTGCCGAGTGTCGTCGAAATTCGGATGTATTCGGAAAAGCGCTCACATAGATGCGGCCTGCTTTGCATGTTTTTAAAGTTTTTTCTAATTCAATCCAGCGTTTTGGAGAAACGGGACCATGACTTGTAACGGCTTCAATAAGGAACAACCATTCGCGTTTTTCGTCGTATATTACGATGTCTGGAAGTTTGTCATGGGACATGGGGGGAATTCCTAAAGCCTCTAATTGGAGCGCTTCTAGTATAAGGAGTTTTCCGCCTTCATTTCTGCTGCTGGCGGTATCTCCGAGGTATAAGATTACACCTGACCCTCCGATGAATCTAGGGCAAAATTCATGTATAATATCGGCGTGTAACTGGTTATGCATTCCTGGTGAAAGTTTAATTTTCTTTCCACTGGGGAGTTGAATTGGGATTTTTTCTATTTCCAGTTTTCGCTGGTAGAGTTCCTGCAGGTTATGTAAATCCTTATTATACTTTTCGAGTTTTTTCTGCCAGGGGCCATCTGGGTATTCTTGTAAGATATCGAGGATGGGTTTGTTTAAAGAATAGTTATTGTCCTTGCTGTTGGTAGGGCGAGATGGATTGTCTCGATTTCGATCGATAATACGAGCTTGCTCGAATTGGTGGAGCGTTTGACGCCGTATCGTTTCTCTGGTGTTGGGCTTATAATCCTTACCGTAATATTCTCGAATGAATTGCATGATGCTTACGGTAGGTAGCATGGGTGCTTGTGCATCTTTCCATGTGTCTTGAGGGCGAATATTGGCAAGTGCTAAGAAAACCCAGGCGGAACGTTGATTGTATTGTGCGGGGGGTAATCCTAATGCTTTGAGGAGTTCTTGCGCTTCTTTTAGTTTTTTCTCTTTGCTCATTATGGTACGGCTGATTTTTTTACTTCCAGATATAAAGCAACAATCTCATCAATGTGTTTTTGGTTTGTTTTTGAGCTTTTTAAGAAGGCATTTCCTATTTTGTGAATAGTTTCTCTGTTTGGCAGTTTTAATAATCTGATTTCGGTTGCGTTGACTTGTGTGGATCCTGAAATGCAGCGAAAATATTTGTCCATAAACGTGGAATTAAATAAGGTTGCCAACCCGTAGGCTTCTATCAAATTTAACTTTTCATCTGCTCTGCCTATATAGTTCAAGTGGTTTTCTAGGGCTATTATCTTTCCCTGAATATTTTTTGGATTATGAATCCCTGCGACTAACCTGCGTTTTTCATCTTTGGAACTGAATCGTTTTAGTAGAATGTAGGTTTGATTTTGAGAAATATGCTTGTGATATCCATTTAATAATTGGAAACGAGCATCCTTTTTGTTTTTTCCGCTCCATACTGTTTGGAAGGCTTGAACATTATGCATGCGAAGTAAGGGGATACTATTTTGGTTGTGGGTGGGGTTGGTAATGTATTCCTGTGCACGGTGTTCGACGACTCGACCGGTTGAGATAAAGTAACCATTTTTTTGGAAGCTGGAAGGCCATTCTTCTACGATTTGCAGGATTTTTGCATCCTCGGGTGTTTCGGGAATGCGAATTATTTCGTGCTCGTTGGATGCGTCGATGAGTAGTTTTTGAGAATAGAGTTGAGTTTCAACTTGATGTAGATCTTCGTAACCTGTGGATGTGCGTACTTCAATACATGCTGTTTGGGGGCGCTTTATGTAGCTGCAAATGATGTTTTCTTGAAGTACTGATAGAGCTTTGAAAACCCTGTTTCGAGAGCGAAAGATGTGTAGTTTTTCTAAGCTCATCGTTTTGTTTAAATAATGGCGGAATCCTTTGAAGTATAATCCATTAGTGAAGCTGCGTGGAACGATGGCTATCATTTGTCCGTTAAAAGCCATAGATGCGCTTGTTACGGCCATGAATGATGCGTATATATTTGGGTTTCCTGTAAAGAGGTCCTCTGTAGCCTTTTTGTAAGGTGATGTTTTAGAGTTGTATTTGAAGTAAGGCGGATTGATTGAGGATATGTGGAATGGAGAATCCGTTTTGTCTGGTCTGGATAATAGAAAATCTTTATGACGGATTTCAAAAGTAAATTGGGCTTTGTTCTTTTGAAAATGATCAGAAAGTTGTTGCATGTTTGTTTTTAAAAGGGCGATTGTGTGATCGTCGATTTCGTACAGCACAGCATGTACTTTGGTTTTGCCCATTTTCAAGCAATGAAGCGCGGCTGAAATGGTGAGAATTCCAGTTCCTGCTCCGGCGTCTAGAATGCGAACAATAGGAGCATCGATAGGCTTTATTAGAGATGCCATGTAATCGGCTACAGGGGCGCCAGTGAAGTATTGTCCTAGATTTTTTCGTTCGGCTTCCGTTTTTCGGTTTAAGTGCCTGGATTGGGTAAGCGCTACTGCTTCTATCATTGCAGTTAGATTATCCAGTACATGCAATGAGTTCAACTATGATTTACGGGTTAACGGTGGGTAAATTCTTTTATCTGTAACTTTTTGCTTGACGGATTGAAATCTGGCGTCATGGGAGGAGGTATGAGTAGGAGTAATGGAGAGCAAGGGGCTGGGCAAGGAGGATTGGATGCGCAAACGCCGTATTTGTCCGAGGAAATGAAACAAATATCGTTGTTTCAAATCGCTTCGGATGAACAGCTTATGACTTACGTGACACAACGTGTCGCGAGGCCAAAAAATATGAAGCGTGGGAGGGGAAAAACAGGTAAATACCCTTGGAAAGAGTCGTTTTTGCTGGCGTTGAAAGAGAGTGGAAATGTCACGGTTGCGGCAAAAGTGGCAAATGTGGCAAGAAAAAACGCATATGATCTGCGGAATATGGATCCGGAGTTCGCGAGTGCCTGGGATGACGCGATTGATCATGCGGATGACATGCTGGAAGCTGCAGCCCGACAACGGGCAGTGGTAGGAACGCTGGAACCTGTGTTTTATAAGGGGCAAACCGTGGGGTACGTGACTAAATATTCGGATCAGCTTTTGATTACGATGTTAAAGGGACGTAAACCAGAGATTTATCGCGATAAGATGGAGCATAGTGGATCGGTGACGCATTTGACGCTGGAGGAGATGGAGGCGCGGTTAAAAGAGGCGGAGGAATAAGGGATGCTGGCAGTGGAGGCGAGTATCGGTAAACGCTTGTTAGAGGTGCGTAAGGATCCGCGTCTGTGGTTTCAGGGTTTTGGGCGATATCGGGATGAAATAAGCCGGCAACCGACGCGTGGCCGGTCAAATGTTCTCCAGCGTCGCATGTTTGCGCATTACAAGGAATGCCAGGAGAAAGACGTGCCATGCAGGATGGAGGTACTTAAATATCGTCGCGCTGGAAGTTCTACGGGTAGTAGTGCTCTAATGTATTTGCATTCGATGAATTATCACTCACGCGGTGGGGTAATAGGGACGGATTATAAGGCGAGTGCTAACATGATCGATATGATCAGCTTTTTCGGGAAACACGATGACTTTCCTGGCTGGCAGGGGGCGCCGAAAGTGGCGAAATATGAAATTGTTCCTTGGGAAGAGAAGATCGAGAAGGTAATCGCGACCAAGATTGAGTGGACACATGATTCAAGTGTGGAGCTTTATACGGCGAATAATCCGGAGTCTGCGCGATCTGCAGGACTAAATAGTTATCACGCGACGGAGGTGGGACGCTGGCAGTCAGGAGGTGCGATTGATGGGGGAGAGACGCTAACGGCGATGCGCAACGCGTTGCCGAAAAAAGGATTTCACCTGGCGATCGAAGAATCAACGGCCAGAGGAGCGGAAGGAGTTTTTTATGATACGGTACTTAAAGCCCGCTGGCCGGATGCGGAGTGGGCAAAAAAGTTTGCTGCGCGTTTCCCTTTAAAGAAAGAACCGTTTCCTCTCCTGCAGTTCGTTTTTATTTTTGCCGCTTGGTTTGAGGACGAGCGGCATGTGATTGAGGTCACAGAGGCGGAAATTTCCGATATTCAGGAGAGCCTGGACGATGATGAAAAGGAATTGATGGAGCGTTTTGGAGAAGAGGGACCGAAAGGGTTACGTCTGGGAGAAGAAGTGGATGGAACGGTTTGGCAACAATTGGCATGGCGCCGGATGATTATCGCGACGGTGTGTACGAAACGGGGAGTGGAAGAATTTCGGGAGGAGTATCCTGCGACGCCGGAAGAAGCATTCCAGGCAAGTGGATCTCCGGTGTTTGATAAAATCGGGCTGGCAGCAATTGGAGAAAGCATCACAGAGCGACCTCCTGAATATGGAATGTTATCGTTACAGGGAGAAGATCGGGAAGACTATCGTGTGCAGTGGACCCGAACCACAGAAAAAGAAGCGGTTTATCATTTATGGGAACGTCCGATTGAGGGGGCGCGTTATATCGTGGGAGTGGATACCATGAGCGGAGCAGAACAAATTACAGGTACCGGGGAAAAGGATCGGCATAGTGCGATTGTGTTGCGTGGCGGTTTTGTGGATGGCCGAGGGGTATATTTTCTGCCAAAAGTAGTTTGTCGGCTTCGGGTGCCTTGCCAGTATGATATCGGCGTCTTGAGCCGGTTTGTATGGATGCAGTCGCTGTTGTACGGTAATGCTCCTATTATTGTGGAGGCGAATCAGGGAATTGCGGTGATCAATGAGTTAAAAGATCGCTATCGTGCGGATCTGGTAATGCGAGAGGTGTTTGATCATGTGAGTCAGTCTATTGTAAAGCGTTATGGTTTTTGGACCACAGATGGCAGTAAGAGTATCCTGATCGGAGAACTGCAAAATTATGTCCGGGAGCAGAAGATTGAGATTGGATGTCCGCATTTATTGGATGAACTGTCCTCTTATGTGACAACAAAAAACGGGGGGACACAAGCGGCCAGGGGGAAGCATGACGATGATGTGATGGCGCTGGCTTTAGGTGTGTATCATTTATCGAGTGCGAAAGTGTACCGTTTGCCGGAATGATGAAAATTAGAGGGAGGCCAATCTACTTGACCTCCCTCCTTGCCACTTATCTGCTTCTGCAGCTTGATCCATCCGTGTGGATCACCAGAAACGGATTGCCTCTGACGGTTCTTTTCGCGCGTTTATTCCACGCGTTCCGTCGTATGACGATCGGCTTTCCGCAATGTCTGCATACTTTTTCCGAGTATGTTGTCATTTTTGGTCTTTCTAAAACGCTCTTGACAAAGCAGTGCTCCCAGGATATGGTCGGCATGTCTTGTAAAATCATGCACAGCACTCTGCTTTTCCCTGTGGAGCGTTGTTGCACAAGGGAAAATTCTGATCCCTCTCGGTGTTTGCGCATCGAGAGGGATTTTTTTGTAAAAAATGTTAGGGCATAGGCGGTGTATTTGGTTGTAAAATTGAAGGTTTAAAGGCGTTTTTGATATTAGACTAAAGTTTTTTAGCTGTTTTGTGCGTTAAAGTAAAGTTTTTTATTGAAATGTGCGTAAAACTAAAGTTACTATGCTGTTATGGAACCGCAAATTTTACAATCGATTTTAAGAGCACTACCGGAACAATTTGTTTATGATATTCCTAGATGTATAGAAACTAGTTATTGGGAAGCTCACACTGAGAGTTTTAATAATCCCCTTTTAGGAGAAGAAGCTTCCTATCATTATCCTTATTATAGGCGTTCAATTTTAGAAAAAAAGATGAGAGATGCTGCTTTGGATGCTGGACTCCGGGCGGAGAGGAAGTCCACTCCCTCTGGGCATTATCACTATACAGAAATTCATGCAAAGGATTGGGTTTTTACCGTTAAACATGCATATAATAAATATCATATGCCTCAATCCTCCACTTTTCGTCAGCAAGGCTCTCGTTTAAATTGTCAATTACAGCAATTAATAATGCCTTCTATCCTTGGGATTGAAGAATCCGTTGAGTCTAGTAAGTTTTATGCAATTATTCATCATGGGGCAGATTGTAAAGATATTTCAAAGCCCGGTTTTATTCGGATAGGTGTTCCTTTGGAGGATTTTTCAGGTTGGATGGCGTGTTATAATATTCATGACTTGTTAGAAAATCTTGCAAAAACTCCAACTGAAGAAGATATTGCGGTGATTGCAACATGGAAAGAAAGAGCAATTCGAAACATTCATCAGGAATAATGAAAAGAACTTCTGATTTTAAAGGGGAAAGACTGGTGCAAGCGCGCGAGGCGCGTAAGATGACGGCGACAAATCTGGCTGATGTATTAGGTGTCAGCTTGTCTACAGTATCGGCGTATGAGCACGAAAGACAAAAACCTCCTATGGATATTGTGGAGAAACTATCAATAATTCTTAATGTTCCTCAGCAGTTTTTCTATTACAAAATTCCTGAACTTAATATTAAGGGTTTATTTTTTAGATCCATGAGTTCTGCTACAAAGTCTGCGCGTGTCCGCGGGATGCGTCGATATGAATGGATGCAAGAAATAGTTGTCTATTTGAAAGAATTTTTTGATTTTCCTATACTCAATATTCCAGAGTTTGATGTGCCTTTGGAATTTAATAGAATTGATTGTTCGCATATTGAAGAGGCTGCGCGAGCATTGCGAAAACTCTGGGATGTTAAAACGGGGCCTTGTCCTAACTTAGTTAGGCTTTCGGAATCCAAAGGGATATTAATTAGTCGCTGGAAACTAGATGCGCCCGGGTTGGATGCATTTTCTCAATGGAGTAAAGGAGGGCGTCCGTTTGTCGTGTTGGGAAGTGATAAAGCTGCAGCAGTCCGTTCGCGTTTTGATTTAGCGCATGAAATCGGGCATCTCGTTTTACATCGCCATGTGAATGAAAGTTCCGTATCCAGTGCGCGAGATAATAAAATCATTGAACAACAAGCTAATCGGTTTGCTTCTGCGTTTTTATTGCCTGCTAAAGAATTTGCCACTGATTTGTATGCACCTACATTGGATGCTTTTAGGATGTTAAAGCAAAAGTGGAAAAGTTCTATTGGGGCGATGATTGTGAGATCCTTGGATTTAAACATAATCGATGAGGAGCAGTCTCGGCGACTATGGATTAATATGAATAGACGTGGATGGAGAACACATGAACCATTGGATGATGCTATTGAGATAGAATATCCGTCTTTAATCTCTCAATGTATAAAAATGATGGTAAATGAAAAATTTAAAACAAAAGAACAAATTTTGAACGATCTTAGTCTTTCAGAAAATGATATTGAGGAATTGTGCGGCTTGGAACGAGGGTATTTTTCTGAAATGCCCGTACGAGTATTACCTCAGATAAGATATTCCTTACAGAAAGATCCAAGAGAAGAAGATGGAGGAGACATAATTCCTTTTCGTTCTGTTTGATTGTCAATAGATAACCCTTCTCGGAGTGTTCTCTGAGAAGGGTTTTTTATTATTTGATTTTGATCCAGCTTTAATAGGTAAAGGGTTCTCAGGCTGTCCTTTTTGATCTAAATTATTCCGAAACTATTTTTCTTATTGAGACTCCAGAGTAAAACGGGAGTCATCTCGCACGTATTTTCTGTTTACATGTAAACACCGAATGAGGGTGCGTGAGGTGTTGTGTCGGTTGGTTGCAAACAAGAGGATCCTTTTGTTTGTTTTGTGTTTTATGGTGTTTTTCGTGGGGAAATATTGCGAAAATGTGGAGAAATAAAAAGTCGCATACATCATAAAGTGTTTACTCCCAATCAATAGTGATGCGACAAGCGTTTCGCATTGGGAAAATCAACAATGCGACATGTATGCGGGTTGCATTTCCGCATTCTTGCGCATAGTGATTTTGTATTTTTCTGTGTGTTTTCGCATGTTTTTTCAGGCTGTTTTTAGGGTGTTTTTTTGCTGTTTTTAGGGGTGAAAACGCATGTGAAAAACAGTAGAAATGTATGGTCGCATACATCATAAAGAATTGGATTCCAATAAATAGTGATGCGACAAGCGTTCCGCATTGGGAAAATCAACAATGCGACAAGCTTGCGAGGTGCGTTTCGCATCGCTCTTAGAGAAGAGAATAGAAGAGAAGATATATATCTTCTATCTATTATGTGCGCGTGCGTGTGCGCTAGGGAGGATTTTTTCGCGTTTTCGTGCGGTGAAAAAAAGTGGAAGATTTTTCGTTTTTGTCTTGACGAAATGAAATCTGGCGTCATCGGAAGGCGTGATGACAAGAAAATCTGATAGAGAAGCGGAGGCCGCGTTTGTGGGGATGTATGGAGCGCGTCCTAAAACGAAATATTACGCGCCACCACCTGCGGGCATGCCGTTAGAGGAGCGGTTACGATGGACGCGTAATGGGGTTCAAGCTGCGCGGGAATCCTCGCGTGAGAAGACGAATTGGGAGAAAGCGGCAGATCGGGCGATTCGTCGATCGCGTTCCAGTGCACCTGCGATGCCGGAGCACGTGTTCCAGAAGCGTGTGACTTCCGGAATGGAGCGTCAAGTACCCGGCTGGGGGAAGATGACACGTGCGGAGCGTCACGCGAAATTGAAGGAACTGGCAGGGATTGGGCAAAAGCCTGCGGGACCGAAGCGAGTTGAGGGAGTGGCGCAAACACCGTATGGGCAGATTGGAGATCAGGTGCAATTCCCGGAAGGGACAAAGCTCGACATTGGGACGTTGGGAGAGAGGTTGCAGAGGGGAAATCGGTCGCGGAAGCAAACGACAGAGCATCCCATAAATCAGGCGCCATCTCAAGTGACTC
>Ga0172382_10013978_pt1 | contig 10274 bp, 8 predicted proteins | sample Leawel138RmetaG_FD_122245 | JGI IMG/M metagenome (GOLD analysis project Ga0172382, IMG submission 122245) | Leachate microbial communities from a municipal landfill in Southern Ontario, Canada - Leachate well 138R metaG | ecosystem: Engineered > Solid waste > Landfill > Unclassified | place...
CTATCGGTTACAATTTATATAATCTTCATGGTATCGTCAATAAGGAGACGGGATAGCGTTAGCTATCAAGAAAATCCCGTAATGTGTGAAGATTAAGGCAGAAATAGCACAAATTAATCGATAATGAGGGGAAAAACCAGGTTAATAGAACGTTCAAATTGAAAGCATTGAGGTAGAGCCCTTCAATGAACGCTTATCGCGGGATAATCGAAATCCTCATTTGGTGATCTAAGATGGAATTGTACTACTCTTACCTGACCTTCCAAAGAGGTTAAATAAATCCGCCGCGAAGGGTCGCCTGGTGATATATAATGTCATTTGAGATCGAGAACGTTCACGCCCGGGAGATCCTCGACTCCCGGGGCAACCCCACTGTCGAGGTAGATGTATTGACCTGCTGCGGCTTCGGCCGGGCCGCCGTCCCCTCGGGCGCGTCGACTGGGACCCACGAGGCCCTGGAGCTCCGAGACGGTGACGACAGGTACGGCGGGAAGGGCGTCCTCAAGGCCGTCAAGAACGTCAACGAGATCATCGGGCCGAAGCTGATCGAGTCGGGGATCTCTGCCCTGGAGCAGCGGGCCGTCGACGACTTCATGCTGGCTCTGGACGGAACCCCCCTCAAATCGAACCTCGGCGCGAACGCCATCCTGGGGGTCTCCCTCGCCGTCGCCAAGGCCGCAGCCCGCGAGTTAGGGATTCCACTCTACCATTACCTCGGCGGCGTCAACACGACTACGCTTCCCGTGCCCTCCTTGAACGTCCTCAACGGCGGCCAGCACGCCGGAAACGACCTCGCCATCCAGGAGTTTATGATCCTCCCCAAGGGCGCAAGCTGCTTCTCGGAGGGCCTGCGGATGGCGGCCGAGACCTACCACGCCCTCGGCAAGATTCTCTCGGGGAGATACGGCGCAGGAGCCACCAACGTCGGCTACGAGGGTGGATACGCCCCGCCCCTCAACAAGACCTGCGACGCCCTCGACGCTTTGATGTCCGCCCTCGACGTCACCGGCTACGATAAGGAGATTGGTATCGGGATGGACGCCGCTGCCTCCAGCTTCTTTGCGAACGGCTCCTACGCCATAGACAGCAAGAATCTCTCCAGCGGCGAGATGGTCGACTTCTACGCGGATCTGGTGGCCACTTACCCCATAATCCTCATCGAGGACCCCTTCGAAGAGGAGGCATACGAGGATTTCGCGGCCCTGACGGCCCGTCTTCCCGGAACCATAATCGTCGGCGATGACATATACGTCACCAACGTCGAGAGGCTGGCCAAGGGTATCGAGATGAAGGCGACGAACGCCCTCCTCCTTAAGCTCAACCAGATAGGCTCCGTCTCCGAGGCCTTCGACGCCGCTCGGATGGCCTTCAGAAACGGCTTCAAAGTTATGGCGAGCCACAGGTCCGCCGAGACCGAGGACTCCGCCCTCGCCGACGTGACCGTGGCCCTGGGGGCCGAGATGCTCAAGACGGGTGCTCCCGCCCGGAGCGAGAGGAACGCCAAGTACAACCAGCTCCTCAGGATCGAGGAGGAGCTCGGCTTCGCCGCCAGCTACGCCAAGATCTAGGCGAACTGGGGCAAGGCTCGAAAGGTCTATAATCGAACGGCTCCAAGGGCCGGAACATGGAATACTCGTTCAAGAGGGGCTTTAAGCCCGAGCTTGAGAGGATCAGAACGGCCCTGGAGGAGGAGTTTCCCACCGAGATCCGGGAGGAGGGGGGGAGGCTCCTTCTCAGCTACGGCGCCCTCAAGTCCATCGAGGTCTCGATCGAGGGAAAGAAGCTCTTCGTCACCACCGAGTCCTCTGACGAAGTCGGGGACGAGCTGATCCTCGATACCAACAAGCGGTTTCGAAACTTCCTGGAGCGGGCCACCGGCTACACCGCAAAGCAGAGGCTCCAGCAGGCGAAAAAAGAAGCGAGCAAGGGCTAGGGCCCTTTTCTCACGAGCCGCTCTTCTTTACAGCTTCGCCAGCCCCGCCTTTGCTCTAAGCACTCGGTCTCCCGCCTTTTATCAAAGGCCCTTCTCTAGCAGATCCGGAGCCTTCCGGCCACGAACTCCTCCACCAGGTCTCCGATCCCCTCCAGATGCCGGTTGAGGACGGCCTCGATCCTCCTCTCGATCTTTTCGTCCGGCTGCGACTCGCCTCGTATCTCTACGGCTCTGAGGAGCGGCTCGGCCAGGGGCGCTCCGATCCTGCTCACCAGGGTGACGTATGCCTCTTTGACGTCCTCGATCTCAGCGATCTCCTCCGCTGCCCTCGATGCGACGACGTTGTAGATCTTTCCAACGTGGTTTACGGGGTTCTTCCCAGCGATCGCCTCGATCGACATCGGCCTCAAGGGGGTTATGAGTCCGCTCCCCCGATTGCCCCGACCGGTGGCTCCATCGTCCCCCATCTCTATCGAGGATCCTGTCAGGGTGAGAAAGATGTTCTCGTCGCTGTCGGCGGCGTTGACGGCGACCTCAGCGTCGTCCGCCTCGCCGATCGCCTCGCGGACCTTCGCCTTCACCTCTCGGTAGTCCTCCATGGAGGTGACGTACCTGGAGACGATCGCCGCCGCAGCCACCAGGTTCAGCCTATCTCCGATCCGAACCGCCATCATTTTCGTGTCCTCGCCTACGCCCCTCACCCCTCGGATCTTCTTCTCCATGTCTAAAACCAGCTCTTCGGTGGGGTTCAGAGGTGCAAACCCGACCCCTATCGAGGTGTCGTTCGCTCCCTTCTTCATGAGGCTTACGAGTTCCGGAGACCCCTCCCTCACCCTGGAGTCGACCCTGTACTCTTTGAGGTTCTTGACCGATTTTTCAAGATGACTTGAGGCAACCCTCGCGATGAGAGCTTCCATATTCTCGCCCTCAGGCGCAGTCGCCCTGCCGCCGACGATCACCGTTGGCGGCTCCAGAACCCGCCCGCCGCCAAACCGGACCTCGGTCCTTCCGGCGGTAATCAGGACCTTGTCGACGTTGTGGTGAAGGATCTCCCCGAACTCCTCCAGGTAGATCCGAGAGAGCTCCACCGAGATCGCCTCGGATATCCCGTCCGCCAACGTATCCGGGTGGCCCAGACCCTTCCTCTCCACCACCTCGAAGGGAAGGGGCCTGTACTTTAGAAATTCGATCATAAAAACTCCCAATATTTGGATGATCTCCGAATTAATATTTTGATCGGTTAAGATCAATGAGATCGTCGCCAAGTACGTTTATCGACGTTATAATCCGGGGACAAACGTCGATCAGACTTATCTCAGAATTATGATATCGCAAGGATTAATAGATGCAAATTTGTCAGCGAGCTGGGGCAGCACGTGCGTTGGAGATTTATAATGCTCAACCTATTCCTGAGGGTGCGATTTATATTCATGGAAGGGCATTCCATTGACCACATGACTGAGTCAACAATAACGCCAGATCAGGAGTCGATTCAGGAATTACACTTAAAGAGGATCGCAGCTCTGGAGAACGAGAACAAACGCCTGAGCGAGGAGATAGAGACCCTCAGGATGGAGAAAGAGGATACCAGAGCCAAGCTCGTTGAGACCCTCATATCCAACAAGAAGTACATGCGGGAAGAGGAGAGACTCAAGAAAGAGAACGCCCTCCTCAGGAGGATGCCCCTCTTCTTGGCGACGGTCGTGGAGATGGGAGAGGATTACGTCCTTCTCCGACAGCACGGAAACAACCAGGAGTTCATAACCACTACCTCTCCAGAGATGATGGAGAAGCTGGAGCCGAATACTAGAGTCGCTATAAACAACTCCCTGACGATCGTAAGGGTGATGGACAAGTCCGTCGACGTCAGGGCGAAGACGATGGAGCTGATCGAGGCCCCCACCGTCTCTTATGATCAGGTGGGAGGCCTGGAGGACCAGATAAGGGAGGTGAGCGAGACTGTTGAGCTCCCTCTCACCCAGCCCGAGCTATTCGCCGAGATAGGGGTGGAGCCTCCAAAGGGCGTCCTCCTCTACGGTCCGCCGGGGACGGGAAAGACCCTCATCGCCAAGGCGGTGGCCCACCATTCCAGGGCTACCTTCATCCACATGTCAGGGAGCGAGCTCGTCCACAAGTTCATCGGCGAGGGCGCCCAGCTCGTGAGAGACATATTTCAGATGGCGAGAGACAAGGCTCCCTCCATCGTCTTCATCGACGAGATTGACTCCGTCGGCAGCATCAGGACCCACGATGGAACTACCGGGAGCGCTGAGGTGAACAGGACGATGATGCAGCTGTTGGCAGAGCTGGACGGTTTCAGGGCTAGAGGCGACGTCAAGGTGATCGCGGCCACCAACAGGATAGACATCCTGGACCCGGCCCTGCTACGACCTGGTAGGTTCGACCGGATAATAGAGATTCCTATGCCGAACTTCGACGCTCGCCTCAGCATACTTCAGATACACACCAGAAACATGAAGATGGGCCCCGAGGTGGACCTTCGGGTCATGGCGAGGGAGACGGAAGGGGCGAGCGGTGCAGACCTCAAGTCCATCGCTGTCGAGGCCGGCATGATGGCCATAAGGCGGCGCGGCAGCTCAGTGACCGCAGAGGACTTCAAGAGGGCCGTGGACAAAGTCCTCGGCGAGGAGATGCTCCCCCACATGGACGAGTCGATGAGAATGTTCTCTTAATCAAAAACGATCAGTTTTTTGCGGGTTTGCGGCAAAGTGTGGCCGCAAACCACAACAGCTATCCTCCCACCACAACAGCCGCTCTCTTTTATGGATCTTCAGGTGTGCAGGGTGTATTTCTCTGATGGTTTTTTCAGGGGGTTATAATCCTTCACATTCTCCACCACGGTTTGAGGCAGGTCTCCGAGGCCATCCCCGAAGGGGTCGGGTCCAAAGTATCCGCTCCAGTAGTTGCCCACGTACCTCTTATACGCCACGCCGTTATAAGAGTAGGTGATGAGCTCAGTAGAATTCCAGAAGTTCGTCGAGTTCCAGGAATGGGCGTTGTTTTGGTTGTTTATCAGGTTGTTCATGTAGATTCTGTTGTTGAAGGAGTTGTCGACGTAGATTCCGTAGTCGTTGATGCTCAGGTTGTTTCCGGCGAGGATGTTCCCGTTGGAATTCTCGATGCTTACGCCGTCCAGGTTGTTTCTGACGATGTTGCTGGTGACAGCGTTCCTGTTGGAGTAGAAGAGCCGGATTCCGAAGATGTAGTTGTACCTCACATTGTTTCCTCTGATGGTGTTGGCGGCGGAGCGGAGGAGCCAGATCCCCTCATTATCGTTGTAGCGGGCAATATTGTTGCTGACAGAATTGTTGCTGCACTCTCCTAGGATGATCCCCGCCCACCGATTGAGGCTCGCATTGTTTCTTCTTATGGTGTTGTTATTGGCTCTGCTGAGCAGTATGCCGCCGAAGGTGTTTTTGCAGGCGACATTGTCCAGGATCGTGCATCCATCTGAAGAGTAGAGGGAGATTCCTACATCGTTTAGACAGACAGAGTTTTTCAGGATATTGTTTCTGGCGGAACCGTCCAGGACGATGCCGTACTCGTTTTTGGTGATGTTGTTATTTCTTATGATACAATTTTTTGATTTTACCTTTATCCCGGCGTCCTTCCACAGCTTCCCCGAATTGGTGACCTCAAAACCCTCAAACAACACCCCATCGGCGGAGATGACAACGGCGCTGCCCAACCCCCCAGCATTCACCACAGGCTTTCCGCCGCCGGTGTCCAGGCCGATGAGGGCGACCTTCTTGGTCACGTTCAAATTTTCGGTGTACAGGCCGCTCTTCACGATGATCCTGTCCCCGTAGCCTGCGCGGTTTATAGTGGCCTGAATGAACTTATCTTCGTAATCCGGAGAGACCACGTACGTCGCTCCCAAAGTCTGCCCCACGGAGGTGATGAGGACAATCGCCGAGATTACAAAGAACCTTTTGTAGACATCGTTTCTTAGCATAAGATCAACTCTTTTACATCGACAAGGGCATTTTATGCGTTAAAAGCTTTTTTATTCCTCGATCGGCTCGAATTCAACGTGCATTAAGACGAAACTCTTAAGTATTTCTCTGTTATCTTTTTCATTATGGAAGGGGACGAAAATATATCGGTTGAAGAGGGCATCTTCTACGAGTATACCTTCCCTTCCGAGATCAGACCCGATGGTCTCGATTCTGCTTCGAACATTTCGAACCTCACCACCGGTCTGCCCCAGCAGCTATCGTCGGAGGTCCCCTCCCAGCTTACTGGCGAAGGTGCCCAATCCACCTTGATCTCGGCGATTGAGTACCTAAACTCTGCTCTGGGAATTGATCTGGTATCGATCGTCAGAATCTTCCTTGAGATAGCGGTGATCTTCCTCGCCACCTATCTGGCCGCCAAGATGGTGAGGCGTGCGATCACCGTCCACCTGCCCAAGATCTTTGCGGGCGGAAAATCCGGCCTTGATGCTGAGACTGAGCTGACCTTCCGGACCCTAATAAGCAGGCTTCTGGTGGTGGTGATCTACATCGCCGGCTTCCTTCTAGTGATCTCCCGGATACCGCCCCTAAACAAACTTGCAGTAACGCTGCTTGCAGGAGCCGGCATTGCCGGTATAGCCATAGGCTTTGCGGCTCAGGATTCCTTATCAAACGTCATCTCAGGCATATTCCTTGCGGTCTTCCACCCATTCAGGGTCGGCGACTTCATCGACTTCAACGGGGAGTACGGCCAAATAGAGGATTTGACCCTGAGGCACACCACAATAAAGACCTGGGACGGCCGGAGGATCTTCGTCCCGAACAGCATCATGGGCAACCAGCCGATAGTCAACTGGTCGATAACCGACCCGATTATAACCTATCCCGTAACCGTCAGGATCGCCTACGATGCTGACATAGATAAGGCGAGAGAGATCATGCTCGAGGTGGCGAAGAGGCATCCTCTGGTCCTCAAAAATCACGAAATAACTGTGAGGGTGACCGAGCTGGGAGACTTTGCCGTGAACTTGCGGCTCGGGATTGACGTTCCCAACAGAGATGTGGCCTTCACCACCGCCTGCGATATAAGGGAAGCGATCAAGAAGAGGTTCGATAAAGAGGGTATAGAGATTCCATTCCCTTACAGAAACCTCATCATCCAAAATCCGCACGGATCGTCGCAAAGCCCGGAAGATCAGGCTCGAGAGCTCCAGGCGATGCAGGCAGATAAGGAGCTTTTGGAGGACAATGCCTCTTAACTTTGGAGTTTGAGCCTTATGATCTCCTTCAGAGGTTCAATCTCTCCCTTTTTGGCAGAGATGGGGGCGATTTTGTCTTTCCACTGGCTCCAGGGCGGGAGCATCCCAAGCCTTTCGCCGATTTCGTCCAGGGTGTCGTCGGGCCTTTCGACTTTGTCCATCTTGTTTGCGGCCACCACCACCGCAAGATCCAGATCCGTCAGAAACTCGTAGAGCTCCACCTCCAAAGGGACCTCGCCTCTTTTCACCCAGCGGTCAGCTATCTCAAGAAAGCTGGCGGCATCTATCACCTGTATAGCGAGGAGGATCTCTTCGGCCTTCTCCTCTAAGTACTGGACTATGAAGTCCTTCGTCCCCTCCAGGAGCCTCTTTTCGATGCCCTTCATGTAGCCGTATCCAGGCATGTCGACGTAGACGACGTTGCCCAACCGGACTCTTGCAGGGCCGACGGTGACCCCGGGCCTCCTTCCCACCTTTACCTTCTTGCCCGTGAGCTGGCGAAAGAGGGTGGACTTGCCGACATTTGACCTTCCTATAAGCACGATCTCAGAAGTCATGGATCGATCATCTCTCATCTATTATGAGATCCCTTCGGAAATTCGTTTCTTTCCGTGAAACCGACCCGATCTGCAGAAGGCCTGCAGCTTAATACGGCGCTTGAAGATCGGCCGTTCTTGGGCCACCGAAATCCTTATATTCGACGAATGACGTTGATAAACTAGGCAAAAGTCGAGTATACTTTTCCTCCCTCCCTAAATCCCTACATACGACTTTTGCCCCTCCCTTCATTGCAATCCTATCTTTGCCGAACACATCAATCTATCTGCACCCCACGATTGCTCAGATTTTGCGCTTTTTTGGAGGCCATCGAAGTCAGCGCATCATTGTTCACCAGCTGCCATCGGAGGCGAAGGCTTCCGGGAATTGAGATCAATGGAAAGGTTTATATTCGTCAGATGACGAAGGGATCACAGGCAAAAGTCTGACGTCGAAGGTATCCTTCCCTCCCGAATCCCTGATAGCGACTTTTGCCCCCCACCTCCCTTTTCTTCACCGCGTCAGAAACCTTTAAGGGTCGTGGTCACCACTTGATCTGCTGGGAGCCTGACGTTGACCGAAGAGATCCTGATTTATCTGTCGGCCATCTTGGTGCTGGGCATAGTGGCCCAATGGCTGGCCTGGAGGCTGGAGCTGCCTTCAATACTGGTCCTGCTCATATTTGGCATTCTGGCAGGCCCCATAACAGGTTTCCTCGATCCCGACCAGATCCTAGGACCTCTTCTTATGCCCTTCGTATCCCTGTCGGTAGCAGTGATCCTCTTCGAGGGCGGCCTGAACCTCAAGATCGACGAGCTTCATGAGATAGGCGCCGTCGTCCGCAACCTGATAACCGTGGGGGTGGTGGTTACATGGGTTCTGGCCTCGGCGGCCGCCCATCTCATCCTCGGGCTAGACCTCCGCCTTGCGATCTTATTCGGCTCGATCCTGGTGGTGACGGGCCCGACGGTCATTCTGCCGATGCTCCTCCACATCCGTCCGAGCGGAAGGATCGGAAACATCGCCAAGTGGGAGGGGATCATGAACGATCCCATCGGCGCCATGCTGGCGGTTCTGGTATTCCAGGCTATCCTGATGGGCGGGGCCGAGGGGACGACGGCCGCCATCTTCTCGGGGATTATGAAGACGATCTTCATCGGCATCCTGACCGGGGTTGGGGGCGAGATCTTGCTGGTCTCGTTACTGAAACGGTACTGGATCCCCGACTACCTCCAAAATCCTGCCGCTCTGATGCTGGTGGTCACAGTCTTTACTATCTCAGAGCAGTTCCAGATCGAGTCGGGCCTCTTCGCCGTGACGATGATGGGGGTGGCCCTGGCCAACCAGGAGGTCGTCGCAGTCAAGCACATAATCGAGTTCAAGGAGAACCTGAGAGTGCTGTTGATCGCCGTCCTCTTCATAGTTCTCGCAGGAAGGCTCTCGATCTCGGACCTCGATTACATAGATGGTTACAGCCTCCTATTTCTCGGAATTTTGATGGTCTTAGTCCGCCCCGCCGTCGTCGCGATTTCCACCTGGGGTGCGAAGCTCAGATGGCAGGAGCTGGTCTTCCTCTCTTGGATGGCTCCTCGGGGGATCGTGGCGGCATCGGTATCTTCGCTCTTCGCCCTCAGGCTCTCCGAGGCGGGTTTCTCCCAGGCTGAGAGGCTTGCGCCTCTCACCTTCTTTGTGATCATTGGAACTGTGGCGATATATGGGATTGGAGCCGGGTCCCTCGCCTGCTGGCTCGGTCTCGCCGAGTCAAACCCTCAGGGGGTCCTCATTGTCGGGGCCAACCCCTGGGCCCGGAGGATCGCCGAGGCGCTCCAGGAGGTTGGAGCGAGGGTCCTCGTCGTCGACTCCAACTACAGCCAGATATCCCAAGCCTACGGGGCGGGGCTTTCCACCTATCATGGGAATATCATGGCGGATCACGTTCTGGAGGAGATCAACCTCGAAGGGATGGGCCACTTCATGGCCCTCACCTCCAACGACAAGGCCAACTCGCTGATATGCTTCCACCTCTCAGAGATCTTCGGAAGGGCGAACGTCTACCAGCTTTCCCCCGTTATGGAGGCCTACCGCGGCAAAGAGTTCGTCCCGCCAGCCCACCTCCGGGGCAGGTTATTATTCGGAAGAGAGGTCACCCTTCCCTATCTTGCTCAGAGGTTTGAGGCCGAGGCAAAGATCGAGATCTTCAGGCTGACGGAGGAGTTCGATTATGATGACTTCAATAGCTGTTACGGCAAATCGGCGGTGCCGATGTTCCTCTTCGAGGAGGATGGCGATCTTCATATCTTCACCGTCGAGGAGAACAGGTTCAACCCAAGGCCGGGCCATACCTTAGTCGCCCTGATAAACCCCAGCGGCAGAGACACCAAGACCTGCTATCCAGAAGGAATCAAGAAATCGCCCTCCTCATAGAACGGAAAGCTCACCGATAGAAAAGTTGGAGAGGGGGGACGACGCCCCTCCCCCTCGGTTTAACATGCGCAGTCGAATACCCCGACCTCGCCCCACGAGACGAGGCTGCAAGGATCGAGGTCGGTACATCCGCCGACGCAACAC
>Ga0172382_10013979_pt1 | contig 10274 bp, 13 predicted proteins | sample Leawel138RmetaG_FD_122245 | JGI IMG/M metagenome (GOLD analysis project Ga0172382, IMG submission 122245) | Leachate microbial communities from a municipal landfill in Southern Ontario, Canada - Leachate well 138R metaG | ecosystem: Engineered > Solid waste > Landfill > Unclassified | place...
CTGGATTCATTCGAATTTTGACTGATTTGTATTGGGGAGGTGTTTCAAAATCAATCTCTTCTGAGATTTCGCCTACATCCTTGTTCTTAGCGTGGAGCGAGATTTTCTTACCAGAGAAAACCACCTCTGTTTCACGGTCAATTTCCATAACCTCAGATTGAATAAGATTCTGACGATCCAGTGCCTCAGAAAGCTCGACAGGAAGCTCAACAATTTCATCTCCTGTTAGCTCAGGAAAGTGAGAAGAAAGATCAGGATAACTTCCATCAATAAGACCAGAACCTAATACTACTTTCCCTTCCCACAACCTGAAGAAAATCATTCCATTCTTAATGCAGTACGCATCAACATGTGAAGAGTTCTTCTCAAGTTCCTGGATCAGTGAAACTGGAAGAATACACTTCATTTCCGTATCTGCTTCACACTCATATTTTGTGATGCGATACCGATCACAAGAGAACATGAGAGGACCATTAACAAACACTCCGGTGAGAACGGGAATTGTAAGATCATCTGAGCAAGAAAACTTACACAACTTCAGACCGAGAACAAACCCTGCTGGAAGCGGCTTCCACTCGCTGTCGGCAGGCTCTTCAATCGCTTCAAAGATCTTCTGAGCAGTTTCGAGCTTCTTAACAAGAAGTTTCCCATCTACTTTTCCACAGTTGAGAGTAAGCGATCCTTCAGAAGGAGTAACTTGAATCGTGTCTTGTTTCACCGATGTGAGAAATTGATAGAAAATCTTTCCAGGAACAGATGCTCTAAATCCAAGATTCTCTTCTAACTTTTCTCTCATGAAGAGACGACCATTCGTTACTCGAATTGTGTCCCCTTCTATGTTGAAACAACTAAAATGCTCAACAATATCTCCTTTCGCGAGACCTGGCATGAGACGAGATAGTGACTCAATCAGTTTCTTTCGATCCATTTATTTCTCCTCAACCTTACTTCCTGACACACTTAAATTGTTGGCATTAAACACCACTATCATACGGCCGTGCATGAAGAAGCTCCTTATCTTCTCTATACTTCTTGAAAGCTTCAGTCACTACTGCTTGAGCTAACCCCAAACCCATCTGAACATCAGCGTTATTATAAGGAACATCTCTGTTTTCTTGAAGAGCATTTTGAATATATCTCTCGAGATCATTTAAGCTAGTCATCATATCCGAGAATATCCTTCTTCAAAAGCCTTGGCCGGTGAGTATGACTTGTAGCCGTCAGCGTACACAACGTAGTATCCACCTGGCTCTGGGTTGTGTTTTCGGTACCAGTCAGCGTCAACACTAATTGGAGCGTATCCCTCATCCTCAATAAAAAGACTGGCACCCTGAAACTCTGAGGAAGCCTCAAACTTAGCGTCGTCGTAGTTAGGGTCAGGATGTGCGTGTTTAATTACATCTTTGATTTTTAACGCCCACACTTCTTTGTGGCATTTATATCTTGGCATTTCCCTTTCACCACACATTGCAAAATCCTTTCTTGTCTCAAAATATGTCATTGTCTCATATCTTTCTTCCTCTGAAGGAGTAGGTGATAAGTTGAATCTCCTCATTAAACTCTCCTACAAGAAAGAAGGTTGAGCCGTTTTGTACGCCCATGGATAAGGTGGGATCCCAGAAATTAACCGTCTAATCATCCCAATGTTGAATTGATGCCTCACATAGTAGTGTTTTGAAAGCTCTTCAAGTGAGAATCCATCTTCCTTGATGAGTGTTAGGACTACTTCCCTCTCATTCTCAGTCAACGTACTAATATGTTTTCCCTCTTCACCGAGAGAAGAACTTTTTTCCGACACAGCCACAATCCGTGGAGGCTTACTATAATCACATTCTCCATGAGTAAACATTGGCACATAGATATAACCATAAGAACCTGGACGAAGCCATGTACTAGAATCGCATGAAAACCAAGGATATCTATACATGATATCCCAACTCGTCACTCCAAATCCGTGCCACTTCCCTCTCGGCATGCCATTCTCATCACACGCAACTCTCATACACTGTTCAAGCCACTGAATCTTTTGTTCAGTAGTTCTATCATTTGCTGGAGAGATTCCAAAATAGGGGCATACCTTGATAATTTCTTCGAGCCAGAAGAAATCTTCTCCTTGGTGAAATATGTGCATCAGCTTGTTTGGATCAAGACCCTTCTCAAGTAGATAGAGATAATTCTCAAATCCTTTCTCAGCTGATTGATCAACCTCAGCCTTTGTAGGAACACAACCAAACTTTCCTGGAATCACATCAAGAGAGGCAATACACTCAAGATCGTCCTGAAATCTCAAACAGAAAGAAGCGTACTCATCAATATTGATGACTTCCTTTTTGGTCCAGGCACTAAACGCCCCTGAATCCATAAACATCGTGCCACCGATTTCCTTCACAGACTTGAGCTGCTCAGCAAACTTACTCTTCGGAGTGCGATGATTAACATAAGTTTCCAACACATCCTTAGTAAGAGGATAGAGATTCTTTTGATACTGAATTGCAAATGCTGCGAAGATATACCTCAAAACTCTACCCTTTCACTAGACCAAGCATGTGAGAAAATTCTTCAGAACCCCTAAAAGCCGTTGGGGTGATCTCAATTCCTCCCCTTGGGTTGAAGTTACCAATGACGAGAAGAGATTTCGGCTTGCACCCTTCAAAGAGATCGTCAGCAATCTGGTTGACAATTGTCTCCATAAACATTCCGCTATTTCTAAATGAGAAGAGATACAACTTAAGTCCCTTACTCTCAATGCAGAGTGAATCTGGGACATAGCGGATCTCAATCGTGCCAAAATCGGGCTGCTTCGTCTTAGGACACAGAGAAGTGAACTCAGGGAAGAACAACACAACTCGATAGCACTTTCCCTTAGCCTTATTCGGAAAGAACTCGAGCTTAGAAGGGTCAACTTCATACACATAATCCGTCTTCCCCGAACCGAGTGATTTCAGTTGACTTGTATCATCTTGCATTTTATTCTCTTTAGTCGACATCATAATTCATCCTCTTCCACTCTGGGCGAGTGTCAAGGTGTTCTTCAATTTGCTCCTTCAAATGAGAAGACACCCAATCTTGCCCTAAGAGCCAATCAAGATAGTGAGTAGGACATTCCTCTAAAGTCCTGTTATAATACTGGCTATTTCTGAACGGAATCACTACCTCTGATGAGTTCAATTGGACTACTTTCTTCTCCGCTCTGTAATTTCTTGATGAATTCGATTCCATCTATTACCTGTTTCTTTGCTTGGTTAACAAACGAAAAGTTTCCATGACACTTCTTATATTTCTTGCCCGAACCACAAAAACAAAGAGAATTTCTAGGGGTTCGAACTTTCTTTAATTTACTCATATCATTCTACCAAGTCGAGTATGAATTCCTTCTCTGATTTTATCTACCACTTGTTCAACGGTATTTTCGATCTCAAGAAGATCCATGAGATCTTTCAATCTAAGGAATCTCGAGACAGTATCCTGCTCAAACTGTTCCTCCGTCTCATACGGATAGAATTGAGCAGGGCACCCCATGTGATGGTTCCTACCATACAATCTCTTCGAAACTCTCAAAACTCTTTCTTTGATGCTCAAACTAACGAGGGGAAACATACATGAAATAGGATTCTGATCATGAATTGTACACATTCCTTTAGAAAAAACACAAGGCTCTTTTGTATGGTCGTAACACCAATACGCTCTCTCTTTCCCATCCACTGAACACACCACCTTCTTAGCACTACCTTCAGGAAATTGAGAGATAACATCATCAGATATGATTCTTTCATACCAGATATTCCAATATTTCACCTCACAACAGCGAGTACAACCAGGAAAATCCAAACATGAATACCGGCGGAAGAGCGAAGGAGTAATCACTAACTTCTTAAAAGGCAAGAGTTCCTTTACTCTTAACCCTTTCTTGGTAGGATATACAATCTGAACTGGATTTGTAACAAATCCATCCATGTAACCAAACTCTTTCTCAAGACTCGCATCTAAATCATAGAGAGTCTTGAGAGGTTTCAATTTTTCAGGGTAAACTGGATATTTCTTCACTGGATGCACCACAGAAAGGTTCATCTTTTCCTCACAAACTCAAGAATTCTGCTCGAGTTTCAGGCTCCTCAAGAAAAGCACCGAGAAGACATGAGGTTACAGTCATAGTACCCGGTTTCTGGATTCCTCTCAAAGTCATGCATTGATGCTCAGCTTCTACCTTAACTCCTACTCCAATCGGGTTGAGTGCCTCTTGGACTGCATGTGCAATCTGGCTAGTCATTCTTTCTTGAATCTGGAGACGACGAGCATACATTTCTACAACTCGAGCTAATTTAGACAGTCCTGTAATCTTTCCGTCTCTTGGCAGGTATCCAACTGATGCTTTCCCAACAAATGGAACGAGATGGTGAGCACAAAGAGAAACAAATGGAATATCCTTTACTACAATCATCTGATCATAGTTATCTTCAGAAAACTGAATCTTAATCACATCTTGAATCTTCTTTGGGTACCCTACAAGAAAATATTCAGTAAATGCTCTCACAACTCTCTTAGGAGTATCTACGAGATGCTCAAAGCTGAGATCAAGACCCAAACTTTCGAGAAATTTACGGTAATGATGCTCAGCCAACAAATAATCAGGACTCTTGGTCAGTTCCATTGAATACTCCTAAAATTGAAGCTGCATAATCAATTTGATCCGCAATCCCTACAGGAACAACGACTTGAATACCAGTAGAGCAAAGAGACCCTTTTCGAATTGAAATAGCTAGAGGCTCAAAGAATCTTGTAAAAAGAGAAACAAGCTGCCTGCTCTTCTCTATACGAAGTCGAATCCTAATACGCTCAAGGTGACTCTCAATCGTTTTCTCAGAACGACCAAGAACTTTTGAGATTTGTTTAGCAGTCAACCCATCAATTGCATACAAATATAGAACCTCTTTCTGTACAGGTGTGAGGCACCCATCCATTTTCATTCTACTCATATTCAAGAGGATCCTTCATACCACAAAACTGGAATGCTTCAAGACGCTCAGTACATGAGCCACACTTTCCACACGCCTTATCTCTCCCGTTGTAACAAGTCCATGTTCTGGAATAGAATTCAGCCGGTGAGATTCTGAGCTCACTACAAAGTCTGAGTCCCTCTGAAAGAATCTCTCCTTTATTAAATCGTAGGAAAGGAGCTTCTATTTGAGGTGAAGAGTAGTTTCCAACAGACACAACATTCTGCATCGCTCTTACAAATTCTTCCCTACAATCTGGGTAGATAGCATGGTCCCCAGAATGAGCACCAAAGGCGAGAACAGCAGATCCTTTGCTAATCGCATACGCTGCAAGGAGGGATAGGAAGATACAGTTACGGTTTGGTACCACTGTCATCTTCATTGTTGGTTCTTCGTAGTGACCCAGAGGCACATCAACCTGAGAAGATGTAAGAGCTGACCCTACAAGAAGTTTTCTAACTCCTGAGATATCAATTACCTTGTGATTTATACGCCTCCAATTATTTGGACCAGGAAACCTCACTGAATTCAGAAAAGCAACCAGATACAAAGCCTGTGAAATTTCTTTGTTGTGCCTCTGCCCATAGTTGAACGAAACCGACTCAATCAAAAATCCTCTAGCGAGATAATTTAACAACAAAGTAGCTGAATCCATACCTCCAGAAAGAGAAAGAACAACACTCTTATTCATTGGGGTTCCTCCTTCCCCATATACTACTGTTAGACATCAGAAAGTCAAGACCGCATTTGAACGCAGTTCCTTCACCATCCTCTGATACTCGTCTTCTGACATCTTTAGAAATTCACAGATAGGTCGTCGCATGTCGTTATTCCAAGTCTTCAGAGTCTCTTTCCTTCGTCTCACAATATCCATCACTTCAGGAGGAGGAGAGAAAAGGCAAGAAAGAAATTGCATGCAGCGCTCGGAAACTTCCCCGACAAATGTGATGTTTTCCCACCCAATTTCAGAGATGTGTTCTTTTTCCTCAACATCAATTTCATCCACAATTCCATTCACAACTCGGTGACGGGCAACCCCATCTAAGATTGAGGCAAACGTACACCTGAGCCATGTGGTGAAATAGGTCGTGAATTTTGCTCCTTTGTTTGGATTGTACTTCTTCACTGCTTCCCCGTATTGAAAACAACCTTCTTGAAAGAGATCTTCTTGATCCCATATACTCTGCGGACCCATCTTAACAACACAGCGGTGAGCTTCATGCCAAATCAAGTTCTCAACGGAATCGAGGGGAGGGATTGATGTGTTCATCTGCTTCTCCTTTCTACAGGTCCATGCCCTACCTACACGTATTATATGTAAATAGACCACAGAAATAAAGAGGATTTTTGGATTTACCAATACCACCTGATATAATTATCAGGATTTTCCTGGTATCTCAATCAGTAAAACCCTCAAACTCTTCACATCATTATATGAGGCACTAGCAGGTAATTGTCCAGGCAAATTCTACAATATGATCGGAATCTTTGTCGATAACAGAGAAAGTTCGACGAGCGGCAAGAGCATTATCTCTAGTGAGGAGTCCTGCCTCCCGAATTGGAAAACCATTTGCCTCATCAGCCAAGAGAAATGTTGTAAATAAAACTGTAACAGAAGAAGGATAACTGATATTCCCAGATTCAATTGTCTTCACCGGAGTGATCGGAGAGGAAAGAAACTCATCACTTTCACTCTCAGCCACCGAACCGGTTCCAAACTGCATTTTCTCAACTCCTCCTGTCCACAACAATCCAGGAGCAGAGGAAGGCGAACAGAGAGATCTTAATACATTCAACTTCTGAGCTGTTACAATCACATTTGATACATGTCTCTCGTCAACAACACGAAAACTTTTTGCATCCCTTACAAATATATCAATCTTTCCAGTCATTTCATTTCCTCACACATAATACAATTCCCACGTAATCTCCCACGCCCAATCTGCTGACTTCAAAAGAGGATCAAACACCTTCCTTGTAGCCAGTGAATCCGGAGGATACATAAAGAGCAAACCAGCTTCCTGGTATTTAACTCCATTCGCTGGAGAAGCAGCTGGAAACTCAGCATAAAACCTCACTGCTAGAGGACCACTCTCCTCGTAGGAAGAAATATTAACACTCTGAAGATTGGTGAGTGAAATATCACTAACCGATTCTACAGTTCCATTCGTCCCTATCCCAATCTTACTGATATAACGAGTAGGGGTTACTCCAATAATTTCCTGATCTCCTGCCACCAATCGAGAAATCTGAGTGCGACAATTTGTAACTGTGAGGTTCTTCTCAGATAAGAGGACCTTCCTCTCTCCCGTTTTCACATTTCGAGCCTTTATCTCAAGCCTTCCAGCAATCTCCATTTTATCAGAAAATGTAGGCACCTTATCACTCTCCAATCCAAGATAAACAAGAGGAGCTCTAGCTCCTCCTACTTTGTTTACAATCTTAATATACCGGTCAACATCAAATCCAGAAACCTGAACTGGAAGTCCTTTTGAATTAGAGTATAGAGTTCGAGCCCATTTCGGAGGTTTCTTCAAATTCCTATGAATATATGATCCTTCTCCTATTCCAAGATGTTGGAATTGATAGTTAGGAGAAAGTCTACAGTAATAATGGTATCCCTTCTCTTCAAGAGCCTTGAATTGAATATCTCCAAACCCTAATGGTTCACCTGAGAATTTATTTCCTACATCAACAAGAGAGTTTTTACTTAAAATCACATGACCCTCACCAGTATGGTGAATTCTCCCAAATGTTTTGTTCCCAACCAAAAATTGAGCATGAGAAGCAGTATTTGCTCTAAGAGTAAGGGCCCCAGGCATCGCCCAATCTGAAGATTCAAGAAATTCAAAATCATCAATACATGCTAAAAGAGTTGTTGCGGGAACAAGAATATCATCATCAAGAAGAACTACCTTATCAAACTGAGAATTTAAGAAGTAATTGATTGCTTCCTTTCTCAGATTTCCAATTCTTGATGCAAGAGACTGAACTGTAGAAGGAACTAACCCTCTCTTCTGACACATAAATCGAACTTTTCTATTGCGGAGAAACTCAAAAATTCTCTCATCAGAAGAGCCATCATCAAATACCATCACATCAAAATAGTTGATTCCTCTTGACTTCAAGAGAAAATCAAGACACAACCTGAGATGAGGATAACGTTCATAAGAGAAGATACAAATCAGGTACTTTTTATCTCTCCTATGACTGTGTCGATTATCATCTGTAAGGGGAACCTTTTCATGCGGACACATCCCGTCTCTCGACATTTGCGATCCCACCCTTTCATCCTATTATAGTGGCATGGGTTTGAACAAGGATTTCCTGGAAGTGGCTCGATTACGAGTGAGTTATACCACTTTTTATACTGAGTTCCATCAGACATAATGTGAATTGAAATACTTCTCACTCCTACAGCTTGAGCTATGTGAAGAAGACTAGAATCCATACAAACAACCAACTTCGAGAGACTTACTATTGCTACAAATTGAGGAAATGAAACTCTACAGTAGTCAACTCCAGAAACGAGAGGAAAGTGAGGAGTAGTAGAATCACCATATATAACCTTAACTCCTTGAGAAACAAGAGTAGAAAGAAGAGAATGTGAATACCCAGCAGGAAGTACTCTATTTCTACAAGTACCTCTCAACCCAGCAACAATAAACTCTCCTACAGAAAATCCCCTTCTTTTAACGTAATCAAGAGCAAATTCTCTTTCACTCTCTGTAATAGCCCATCTAGGAGTACAATCAAGAATCTGAGAAGCCCCAGCTCTCAGAGCGAAGAGTTGAGACCTCGTGTACTCTTCTCTCCCCTTACACCTCTGCTCGTAGAAGAATCCTGGACAGTAGAGATCAATTATCTCATCATATCCACCCGACAGAACTTGAGTGAGGTACTCATGTGCACCAACCTTGAGAGGAGACTCCCTCATCCTTCTGTTCTTGGCTAACTCCTCAACTCGAGGAAGAGAAACTACTTCATCAACCCCATAGAGATGAGAAGCAACTCCTACAAAATTCTGCGGCACAAAAGCAACAACTTCGCAACCCTTGTCTCTCTTTAGAGCGTAAGAAGCCCCCGACATCGAGATCACATCTCCGATTCCTCCTGATTCACGAAGAAGAGCAACTTTCATTTCTTCTCCCCGCAGTTGTCACAAGTTGAGCATGGTTTCTTTGGAGACTGGAATTGTTTTGCTCTTGGGTTTTTGATGTATTTTGAAAGCTCTTCCACAGAACACTTTGACAACACCCACGAAGCAGCTTCTACAAAGAGATGCTTAAATGTACACTCAACCTCATTCGGCTTACTGATATCTCCTTCTGCTCCTACTGAGTGTTCTCTGCACCCTCCTCCGCACACCCATTGAATATCACACTTACAGCAATCAGGTTTGCTGGAGGATCTGTTGTCAATCCACTTCGCTCTCAGCTCTTCGTCTATTCCTCCCTTGTCAATATGGCCGATGAGCGAATTCATCTCTCTATGACAACCGTAGAGGGAGCCATCCGGTCCCACAGACAGGTAGCCATTACTCGCACCGCACTCACTCGGAGAGAATATTTTGTAGATGAGTCTTTCGAGCATCTTGTTTATAACATGAGACCGAGGAGGTAACCCAGATTTTACTCTCTGGACAAACCAGTCTGAGACAGAGAGCATCTCATCTCTCAAAGCTAGAGTCTTCTCTTTTGTGAACACATAAGAAGAGTTTACAGTATCTGAGATGCAGCGAGATTCAGTCATGCAAGCGGGCTCCACCGATGCCCACGTCCCAAGACCCTTATCACACAACTCATTCAGAAACACAACTCTCTCGAGTATTCGAGTTTCCTCAGGAAGGTATGTCGCACGGAGAGTGACCTTCTTCAAGCCGTGTTTTGAGAGAAGCTCAAGGCCTCTCATTGTTTCTGAAAATGTTCCTTTCCCTCCTCTGTTCTTCCGAAACCGGTTGTGAAGAGATTCAGGGCCATCAATCGAGACAATGAAGTTGAAGTTGTTATCAGCCAGATACTTCGCTTTGTCTTCATCTAGGAGAACAGCACTGGTCGTCATAGAAGGGCTGAATTTCACTGGAGCGAAGTATTTCTTACACCATTCTGTGATGTCAACTACACCTTTCCAATTTGCTAGAGGTTCACCACCAAAGAAACCAAACCGAAAGTTCTTTTGCTCTAAAACCTTCTTCCTATTAACAAGTGTGTAGATAGCTTTCTGAGCTGTTGATAATGACAAATCACATTTGTGATCATCATAGAAATGAGAAACAAAACA
>Ga0172382_10013980_pt1 | contig 10273 bp, 9 predicted proteins | sample Leawel138RmetaG_FD_122245 | JGI IMG/M metagenome (GOLD analysis project Ga0172382, IMG submission 122245) | Leachate microbial communities from a municipal landfill in Southern Ontario, Canada - Leachate well 138R metaG | ecosystem: Engineered > Solid waste > Landfill > Unclassified | place...
AGTTGTACTCCTTTATTATTAAATGAACTAAATAGAAACAATTTAGAACATTATCCCAGGCTTATAATTTCAGGAGGAGACAAATTAAAAATAAATCATATTGACAAGTTGATTAAAAAAAGTATGGTGTATAACACCTACGGACCAAGTGAAACAACAGTCTGTGCTTCTTATTACAAATTAGAAGGGAAAATTAATTATATCAACATACCCATCGGAAAACCAATTCTCAATTATAAACTATACGTACTTGACAAAAACAATAACATGATGCCTATCCATATTGCAGGAGAACTATGTATCGGTGGAATGGGAGTCGGAAAAGGTTATTTAAATAATCCTGACCTGACTAACATGAAATTTATAGAAAATCCTTTTATTAAAGGAGATACAATATATAAAACGGGTGATTTAGCAAAATGGCTACCAGATGGTAATTTAATGTTCCTTGGAAGAGTTGATAATCAAGTTAAATTAAGAGGTTATAGGATAGAATTAGAAGAAATAGAAAAAAACATATTAAATTTTGACCAAGTAGATGAGGCAATTGTTGTTTTAATAGATGATGAAAGACTTATTGCATTTTATACCTCAAAAGAGGATATCTCTACCATGAGATTAAGAGAATATCTTTTCCGTTTTCTGCCTGAATACATGATTCCATCTAGTTTTATACATATTGAAAAAATTCCATTAACCCAAAATGGGAAAACAGACAAAAAACAATTGATCCGAATAGCAAAATATAGCTATCCATATCAGAGTATATACAGAGCACCTAAGACTGACATAGAATATATAATAGCCAGTGTGTGGAAAAAAGTACTGGATTTAGATAAAATTGGGCGAGATGATAATTTTTTCATGCTGGGTGGAACTTCATTACAAGCTGTGAGCGTAATCGCCGAGTTGGACGATAAACTTAAAATAGAACCTTATTTTAGAGACTTTTTTAACCAGACGTTGGAACAGTTTGCCAAAAACCTTGAAGAAAGGAATAAAAGAAAATAATCTTTCATTAATCTAATATATATGGAGGTTTTCTATTTCACAAATAAAATTGGTAAAAAAATATTTGGCGTCTACCACAATCCAATTACATTGAGGAATAGTAAAATAGGGATAGTAATTTGTAATCCTGTGGGGCAGGAATATATAAGATGTTACTATGCTATCCTTGAGCTAGCAAAAAGACTTTCAGAAAAGGGATTTCATGTTTTGCGTTTTGATTATTATGGTACAGGAGAATCAGATGGTGGTGCCGAAGATTTATCATTTGATGGTATGGTAGGCGATATAGAAAACGCAATTCGAGAAATAAAGGTCGGAACCCAGGTCGACAATATATATTTGATAGGCTTACGCTTAGGTGCTGCACTTGCCTTAAAGGCAAGCACAGATACTCGTGTAAATGCAATTGTTATGTGGAGCCCTATTTTGAATGGAGAAAGCTATTTAAAAGAGCTGAAAAATATTAATTCCTTTTATAATCATAATTGGCTAAACGGGACCATCGAAAAACAATTACAAAATAAAGATAATTCATTTGAAAGTTTGGGTTTTTTAGTTAGTAAGTCGCTACATAGAGATATTATTAATATAGACTTATTTAAAGAAAAACTGGATAAGAATATAAAAATGTTGATGCTAGATACCACTAATTCGGATGCGAAAAAATTCTATAAATGGTTTTTAGATACTTCTTACCATATCACTGCAATGAGCATACAAAACGAAAGGTTTTGGCTCAAAAATGAAAATGAAATGGAAAAAAGTTTGATACCCATTAAAGACATTGACAGCATCATTAGTTGGATAAATAAAATTCAAAAATGAATCATGTCTTTTTTTTAGTAGTAAAAAAGTCCTTCGAGCTATCTTCTTATTTACCTCGGGGAAACCTGAAGTAAATAAGAAGATAGCAGGTGAACCGCTAAATTTCAGCATAAAATTAACTAGTCTCTTAAACATCAGTTCTTTGTGATTGAAAGCATAATCAAGTTTGGGCAATATAAAAATCTTATAGGAATAATCTCAAAGCCGGAAACAAATGATGAAGGACTTCCTATCATCATCTTTCTAAATTCAGGTATGATCCCTATGATGGGACCAAATCGACTACATGTTAATATTGCAAGGAAGGTAAGTCAGCTCGGTTTTACTTCTTTTCGTTTTGACTTTGCTTGTGTGGGAGATAGTTCTATGGCTGATAGTAGCAAAGATTTTGAAGAATCGGCTGTTAACGACGTGAAAGAGGCGATGAATATGCTTGAGAATGTTAATCAAACAAGTCGATTTGTTTTAATTGGCATTTGTACAGGTGGAGACATTACTATGAAGACTGCATTAGTTGATAATAGGGTGATCGGGATTGTTCCTATAAATGGTGTGTACTTCGATAAAGAAATCTATCAATCACTACTCACACACAAAAAAACTACGAATTTTTTGTTTTTAAGTAAGTGGTCCTATAAAACTTTGATCGCAAAAAAAGATTGCAAAAAGTTCGAGGATATGTTACTCCCTCTCCAGAAATTTCTTAACAACAAAGTCGACTTGTTTCTAATTTATTCAGATGGAAGTTATAGACTGAATATGGTCATGAAAACCATTATGAATAAATTGGTTGAATTAAGGAATCAGAGATTGATAAATTTAAAAATATTCTGTCATCTAGATAGCATGTTTACTCCCACATGGGCACAAGAATATCTAATAGATATAATTTGTAAATGGTTGAAATTAAGGTACAAGAATAATGACAGATAATTTATCCCCCCGTATTGAAAGTAATCGTCTATTGTTGCGTCCTTTTGACTATGGAGATGAAAAGGATATCTTAAAAATGTTAGAAAATGACAGGGAAAGGCTTAAAGACGTATTAGATAAAAAAATATACGAGGCAAAGACAGTACCTGATATTAAAGATTACATAACTGAAGTTAAAACTGGTTGGAAGTTGGCTAACTTATTCGTTTGGGGAATATGGCTTAAACCTTCTCTACGATTAATAGGACAAAGATATCTTTTTAATATCGATTGGCAGAAAAAGAGAGTTGAAGGAGGAGGCTTTATAATTTATGAATTTGAGGGGCAATTGATTCCCAAAGAGGCGGCTGAATTATGTGTCGATTATGCTTTCAATACGCTGAAAGTGGAAGAAATATTGACATCATGCAAAGTTAACAATCTTGCTAGTATTTTTGGTATAGAAAGAAGTGGATACGACAGGACTATGGAAAGGAAAGGCATTATTTTTTATAGACTGAGCCTTGAAAAATACCTAAGAAGAAAGATACAATTAACGAAGGAAAACTATTTTGAAAAATATATATGTATACGCCATGATGGCTTAAATCTAGCTGGTATCTATAGAGGAATTGAAAAATCCAGCAATCTCATTATCTTATTACCAGCTTTAACAGGAACACGAACAGGCCCCCAAAGAATATTTGTAGATATTTCAAGAAAACTTGCCCTGCTGGGGATTTCTTCATATTGTGTTGACATACCACCTATGGGAGATAGCATAGATGGCAAAAACCAATTCGATTCAATTGAAGAAAAATACTGTTATTATCTGGATTTGATAATTGCACATTTTGAAAACAATTTTGGATTTAAAAAATACATATTACTAAGTATATCAATGGGGTGCTTGCCATCTCTAAAGTATGCAACACAAAAAAACATCCAAAAGGTTATATTGCTGTCTCCTTCTGATAGCAGACAATCAAAACATTGGATAAACGTAAAGAACCTAAGAGCCTATTATTATAAGCTTTTTCAATCAAAAACCTGGAATAAGTTTTTTCGTTATAAATTAAACTACTGCCGGATTATCACAAATATTTTGGGTAAACATGATAAAAATATTTCTTCTATAACTGATGACTTTGAAGAATATGAATATAATATGGATAATAGGTCTGTAAAGAATGCATTTGACTTATTATGCATAGTTGGAGGCAGGTATTATTCAAGGAAGATTCTTTTGAATTATAAAAGAATTGGAGCGATCAATAGGTTCAAGGAAATTTGTATTCAAAATTCTGACCATAGCTTCTTTACATGGAATTCAAGGAAACAGGTTATACAATACATTACTAATTGGTTACGGTAACTTCCATTTAATGCTATGAAGGAAGAAATAGTGTTTTTAAACAATAAAGCCAAAAATTACAAACTATTTATGCATCTGTATTTAGCTGAAAGAAATGATACGGTATGTATTTTTTTAAATCCCATATTAGATGAAAAGAAAAGAGTGCAAAGGTTCCAAATTGATCTTTCAAGGGAAATGTCTAAACGAAACAATACTGTTGTCAGATTTGACTATTATGCAACTGGTGATAGTGAAGGAGAAGTTTATCAGTTCAGTTTTGAAAATATTATGAGTGATATCAATTTCATTATTGACTATTCTAAAAGAAGGTTTCGAATAAAACTTATTACTCTCCTGGGAATAAGGCTGGGTGCAGATTTAGCCATGAAGATTTCAGACATTAGAAATGATATACAAAAACTTATTTTGATAGAACCGATATTAGATGGGAAACGATATTTATTGGAACAAAGGACCCGTCGAAAAGCTTTTTTTAGGTTAAATAATATAACAAACCCTATTGAATTTTATAAATTCAAAGAAAAAAGTTATGAGGATTTTCAGGGTTTTTTAATTCAATTCGAAGTAGTTGCATACATTGCAGAACTTAACTCTATCGCTTCAATTACTAATAAAAGTGACGGAGACATATATATTTTGTCCAACTCGTCCGCAAAAAAACAAATGTTGACCAATAACAAAGTTCTACAAAAAAATAATGTGCTTTTTAGTCTGGAAAAGCATTCTGATTTTTGGTCCTCCCTGGAAATGACTGATACTACTAATTTAGTTAGAAAAGTATTGAATCTATTAACATAAATCTATGTTAATATTTAAAAACAAAAAAGAAAAGATTATCTTCAAAGAAGTATGTGATGCAATTTTAGAAATACTAAATGAAGAACGTGATATAAAGATAGTTTTAACGCCAAAAACAAGAGTATTCAGTTTAGGTATGAATTCAATGAAGTTTATAAACTTATTTCTAAAACTCGAACATAAATTAAACATAGATTTAGATTTATTAGTAAATAAAATAAATCTACAAAAAGTTGAAACAATACAAGACTTGGTCAAACAGTTAAAATAATAAATAATCCAAGGAACGAGCACGAAATACCAAATGAAGTTTGCCCCGCAAACATCGTAACTTCCAACTCCATGGTTGGATGATTAAATAATACTATAACATAAATTACTAATATATAGCGTCTTATGGAAAAAGAAATCAAATTAATCCTTAGTGAGATCAGTGAGAATCCGCAGCTACTAACATCAATTAATAGTAATACAAACATACTTACAGATGTTGGCTTAGACTCTTTAAAAATGATCAACTTTATATTAAAAGTAGAAGAAGAACTTAATGTCTATATTGATTTTGATAAATTTAATTGTAGCCATTTAAGTTCGGTTAAAGAATTTGCTAAATTCGTTGAACAATGTAAGAAGTGCACTCCTGTCCAATCAATTAAATCTCTATACCCCTAACCTGGACAAGCCAGAACCAAACAGGGGAAGGTGTTAGTAACCAGAATAACTCCGCGTTACACTTGTAGTTATTTCCGGTTACTAACACCCCAACATCTTCATTATCGCGCTTAGTTTTATCTTGTTCTATCAATGGAAAAAACAGGGAAAGATGTGATTTTAAGGAATGAAGCTATTAACCGAAACATACAAAAATGAGATATCCTTCATACTTTCAGGTTACGACAGGATCATTATCAGCGGCACGTTGCCGGAGATATCTTACAGTCAGGGGATGACCAGATATATGTACCAAAATGAAGTGAGGATCTTTGACTATCCCAGGTTTGCCGAGCCGTTTAAAGAAGCGATCCGGGCCAATGCTGAACGGATTGCCAAAGAGAATGGGGTGGAAATCGAATTCATCCGCAAAGCAGGAGCCAGGAAAGAATCCATCATTTCGGGGAAAATAGAAAAGTGGGGCGACCATCCAGGCCTTGTCCATATCATCTCGACCATGGAAGCATGCACCACGTATAAACCCTGGCACGACAAAACAACTGGAAAAACATTTTTAAAACCGGACACCAGCAAATGTTTGCATTACTATTTCTATTTTATCGATCAGCAGGTTGGGTTGGGCTATGTTCGTGTGCCCACCTGGTGTCCTTTCCGTTTGCAGGTTTACATTAACGGTCACAATTTACTGGCTTCGGAATTGAAACAGGCAGGGATCAAATTTTCCATGATAGACAATGCCTTTGATGGCCTGGAAAATGCCGTTAAAGCGCAGGAACTTTCGGATAATATAAGTATTGAGAAGCTTCACCGCAAGTTAGATGAATTTGCCTGGCGATTCTGCCCGGTGTATAAAGACCTTAACCTGAGATACCATTGGAGCGTGATGCAAGCCGAATATGCCACCGATATCGTGTTTAAAAAACAGGAGGATTTACAAAAAATCTACGGTGAACTAATCGCCACGGCCATACACACGGTCAAACCGGAAAACATTGCCACTTTTTTGGGACACAAACTGGACCCCCGGTATGAAGGCGAAGTGGGTAACAATTATCATGTCCGTCTGGAAGGCAGCCGGATCAAACACACGATGGGTTCGGTGTCGATAAAAATGTACGACAAGTTCAGTAAAATATTACGCATAGAAACAACATCCAACGATATCTGTTTTTTTAAACACTTCCGGGAGGTAGTACACCGTGACGGGACAAAGTCTTTCCAGATGGCGCCATTGAAGAAAAACATCTACAGCCTTTCTTCCCTGGCAGATAACCTGAAGGCATCCAACAAGCGATACCTGGAGTTTATCTCCTCTTTTGACAACAAAGAATCGGGCCGCAAAAGACTGGAGAAAATTACTTCATCGAAAAATGACAGTAACCGAAACTACAAAGGCTTTAACTTCTTTAGCGCGGCTGATTTAGCTATTTTAATGGCCATCCTTCGGGGTGAGTTTAATATCAATGGTTTTAGAAATAAAAGCCTGCAGAAATTACTCGGATTTAACGGCGCCAAAATAAGCAGGCTGATAAAGCGACTCAGGGTACACGGGCTGATAAAAAAGGCCAGGGATTCCTACAAATACTACCTCACAAAAATCGGGAAAGAAACCATTATTATGGCTCAAAAAATTAAAGAGCTGGTGCTAATTCCAGCGTATTGTTATTGAATATTATGCCAAAAAATACATCAATTTGAAAAATAAGATTCCTAAAATATTATACAACATAAGCTCATTAATAAGCGATAACCTAAATAAACATCAAATATGATATTTATAGGTTCATTTGACTCAGAAAAATTTTGGAAAGATTCCGATTATACATTACTCCCGACAATATATGATCCTCAATCGGAAGCAATTTTATCAGTACTAGATGAGATGCAATTTGTATTCTGTGAAAATAAGGATGATGTTCTTTTAACGCGTTTTCCTATAAATAGTTATTTTAAATCTTATTTGAACGATTGTGGGTTCAGATTTATTTGCAACAATAGACCGGTAACAGCATCATTGGATAGTGAGATAAAAAACGAAAATATTTTCCGATTATTCAATCAAACAAATAATATCGATTATTTTAAAAATTTAATTCCCAGAGATACAGCTCTTTCGCCTTTCTCAATTCTTCCAGATATAAAAAGTTTTTGTACCCAATTCAAATTAAAATATGATTTTCCGGACTTAAATACAATCAGAGCAGTAAATTCAAAAGTGTATGCCTCTAACATTTCCCGAGACTTATTCAATAGTTTTGATAGTAAAATAGTAACTAGCGCAAAAGACATATACATTATCGGCGAAAAGTTTCTAAAAAAAAATAAACCCTTTCTTATTAAAGATCCACTGGGCGTTTCAGGAAAAGGTATTTTATCTATCGGCTCCTTGTTCTTATTAAAAAGATTATGTTATTTTATTGAAAAGCAAGAAAATAACCGTAAGAAAACCTTATTCCTAATGGAACCAGTTCTGGATAAAGAAAAAGATTTCTCGTGTCAAATTGATATTACAAAAGATGGCAATATTAAAATAATATCGCTTCACATAAATAAATTAATAGGATATAAACACTCAGAGTGTAGATATATTGATAACGATTTTTCAGGGAATATTACAAATGATAACTATCTGGAGAAAATAGAATTAATAGGTCTGCAGCTTCATCAATCTAACTACTTCGGACCTGTCTGCATTGATTCCATGAAGTTAAGAGATGGTTCAATTAGATATATCGTAGAAATAAATGTCAGAAAGTCAATGACACTGTTTAACCATTTTATCAGAAAAAAATTTTTGGCAGTCCAAGATAGTTTAATGATACAATTAAATCTGACGTTTCAAAAAGTATTCAGTATTGAAGAATTTATTCATTTACTTGAAAGTGCCAAATTACTTTTTGATACAAAAAAATATGAAGGTATTTTACCTTTATCCGGTAACGCGTTAATAGTAAACAGTTATAAAAATGCACTACCTTACAAAGCCATGTTATTTGCAGTTATTATGTCCCCAAATTATTCAAAAACATGCCATATATATGAAAGGTTAAAAAAGTTATTGAACGAAAACAAAGTCATTATTAATAAGTAAAATTCAGTTTAATGAATAAAGGTACTTTAGTAATTCTTTCAAGTGGAGTTGCTTTGGGAGCATACATTCCACCTTTGATCATTCACAACCAATTAAAAGAAAAGGGCGTTGATACTCAGTTCTATGTTATAGAAAATCTTATTCGTAAAGATAAGCAAGACAATATATTAAAGAATAAATTCGCATTTCACAGGGATTTTAACGTTGCATTAGTGGGGCAAAAATTATCTCAAAAATCTGATTATGGAATTGATCAAGAACTAGTAGAAACTTTATTCTCACAATGGAGGAAAGTAAAAATAGTCAACTTTTTGATTTTCTCCGGATTTTGGTTGCCCATTATTGAAAAATACATTGAAAGGTATAATATTAGTGATTACAAAGTTGATTTATGCCATTTAGATTCTTCTATTTCCTCCTCTTGGAAATACAAAGAGTTGAATAAGTCAAACTTTAGACATCTATGGTTTTATAAACTCAGTGATAAAAAAGTGAATTTTTGTTTGAAAATATCAGAGAGTCCTCCAACCAAATTTAAAGACAGGAATAACCAATTTGTAATACATGGTGGCGGTTGGGGAATGGGAACATATAAAGAAAAGATAAATGAACTGAAAAAGCATAAAATAAAACTCGACATAATAAATTATGAAATTAATGACGTTGAATGTGAAAAAACGAATGGCTACAGATACTTTATGATTGATCCCAAATGGAGAACTTGGGACAAATACAAATCCAGATACATTTTCCCTCCATTCGGGCAACTTGACAACAATAACAATATTAACTATTCCTGCAATGCTTCTCATCCAGGTGTTTACGATCTTATAAAAGACAATTATGGGATAATTAGTAAACCGGGGGGGGCAACATTGCTTGATTCATTTGCATCAGGCACACCTGTAATTTTTCTCGAACCCTTTGGAGATTATGAAAGGGATAACGCAACTCTTTGGAAAAATTTGGGTTTTGGTATTGATTACGAGGAATGGGTTTCATTAGGATGTGCGACAGATATTTTATATCAGATGCATTTTAATATTATAAAAATGTCTTCAAAAGTTCAAAATTTCATAAATCTCTATGTTTAAAACAAATAGCTCTTGTTTTGATTTTAATTATTTTAAAAAGATAATCGTAAGCAATGCTGTAAGGAACCGTGCTCTCAGGTCGAATACAAATTATGCCCCAAAAATTCCACCGGAAATAGCTTTACAAGTTACCTACAGATGTAATTTAAGATGCAAAAGCTGTATGCAATGGAGTACTTCTGGTTTCTTGAAATGCAACGAAGAAAAATATGGCAAGGACTTAGATGTAAATATAATTGAAAAGGTTATAGCAGAAACCGAAAATGAAAAATCAAGCTTGCACCTTTGGGGGGGTGAACCTCTATTACATCATGAATGGGAAATGATATCTAAACTATTGGAAAAAGATAAAAGACAAATAGTATTAAGTACAAATAGTCTTCTAATAGAAGAAAAAATTGATTCTTTGCTTAGGTTGGGGGCTAATTTGCATATCGTAATAAGCTTAGATGGACAAAAAGAAGCGAATGATATTATTCGCGGGAATGGCAC
>Ga0172382_10013981_pt1 | contig 10273 bp, 8 predicted proteins | sample Leawel138RmetaG_FD_122245 | JGI IMG/M metagenome (GOLD analysis project Ga0172382, IMG submission 122245) | Leachate microbial communities from a municipal landfill in Southern Ontario, Canada - Leachate well 138R metaG | ecosystem: Engineered > Solid waste > Landfill > Unclassified | place...
CTTCATGAACCGGAAGAACTCGGCGCTCGGGTCCACGACCATCACGTCATTCTTGCTGGAGAAGGCACCGCGGTAAGACTCCAGGCTGCGATAGAAGCGATAGAAGTCATGGTCCTGCCCGATAGCGGCCGCGTAGATATTGGCGGCGCGGGCATCCCCTTCCCCCTTGACCTGCTGCGCTTGGCGATAGGCTTCGGCCAGGATGACTTCCCGTTGGCGGTCCGCATCAGCACGGATTTTTTCGGACTCGGCCGCGCCGATCGAGCGCTGCTCGTTGGCCACCCGGGTCCGCTCGGCTTCCATCCGGCGATAGACCGACTCCGAGATTTCCGGCACGAAATCAATCCGCTTCAAACGCACGTCAACCACTTCAATGCCAAACTGACGGGCCTGATTCGCCACATTGTTGCGAATCTCCAGCATGATCTTGTCGCGCTCCTGCGAGGTCACGTCATTGACCGTGCGGCGGTTGATCGATGCGTTCATCGCATCGCGGATCAGCGCGGACAGGCGCTCCTGCGCGGCGCGCTCATTGCCGCCGAAGGTCACGAAGAAGGTTCTCGGGTCTGAAATCTTCCATCTGACGAAGGAGTCGATCAGCAGGTTTTTCTTCTCCGAGGTCTGGACGCGCTCGGCATCCGGCGTATCAATGGTCAGCAGGCGCTTGTCAAAATACTGAATATTCTGAAACGGCGGCGGCAACTTGAAATAGAGGCCGGGCTCGCTGATGACTTCCTTGATCTCGCCCAGGGCGAAAACGGCGGCGTGATTTCGCTCATTCACGACGAACACGCAAGTGGACAAACCGGCCAGAACGATGATCAGGCCAATCGCAATAGAAACAAGACGATCCATGGGTGATTCTCCTGATTACCGGGAAAGACGGTCACGGGAACGCAAGGCGTCGCGCGCGGCGTCTGGTGTGGTGCTGCTGGTAGGCGGCATGGTGCCCGCCGCCGCGCCGCTGGGCGAGGTGCCCGTAACTTGACGCGAATCGCGGCTGACCTGCTCCATCAGCTTGTCAAGCGGCAGGTACAGGAGGTTATTGCCGCTCTTGCTGTCAATAAAGACCTTGCTGGTGTTTTCAAACACGGTTTGCATGGTTTCCAGATAAAGGCGGTCACGCGTCACCTGCGGCGCCTTGCGATATTCAGCCAGCACTTGCGTAAAGCGCGCGCTGTCACCTTCGGCCACTTCAATGATGCGCTGGCGGTACCCTTCCGCTTCCTGAACCAGGCGGGAGGCCGCACCCGCTGCGCGCGGAATGACGTCATTGGCGTAGGCCTGACCTTCGTTGATCTGTCGCTCCCGGTCTTGTCCGGCCTTGACGGCATCGTCAAAGGCGGCCTGGACCTGCTCGGGCGGCTGCGCGTTCTGGATGGCCACGTTGCTGATCAGAATGCCGGTGCCGTAAAGATCCATGATGGTCTGCATCAGGCCGACCACTTCGGAGGCAACCTGGGTCCGGCCTTCATACAGCACGAAGTCCATGGTCTTCTTGCCGACGATTTCACGCATTGCGGTTTCCGCGGCCTGCTTGACGGATTCATCAGGCAGGCGGCTGTTGAACAGGTAGTCGCGGGCGCCGTTTTCATCGCGCAGGCGATATTGCACGACGAACTGGAGATCGACGATGTTCTCATCGTCCGTCAGCATCAGCGCTTCCTGCAGGACCTTGCTGCGCGAGGTATTCCGGAAACCAACCTCAACGGTGCGCAACTGGGACACATTGACGGTTTCGTGCGCCTGGATCGGATACGGCAAGCGCCATTGGAAACCCGGACGCGCCGTTTCCGTGTATTTGCCGAACTGGGTAATCACCGCCACCTGGCCTTCCTGGACAATGAAGAAGCCCGAAGCCAGCCAGAGGCAGACAACAATGGCAACAATCAAGCCAGCCCCGAAGCGCCGCGCACGCGGGGGCAACGATGAACCGCCACCGCTACCCGGTGGCGGATTGCCTTTCTTTCCGCCGAACAGGCCCCCGAGCTTCTGGTTGAAGTCTTTCCAGAGTTCATCCAGGTCGGGCGGTCCGCCCGACGGCCGGTTCGGCTGGGGACGCCGAGGCGGTTGATTGTTATCGGAACCCCCATTGTTGGAACCGCCGCCGCGGCCCCAATTGGAGTCATTCAGGTTAAAAATTCTTGTAATTGAGGTCAGTCGCATCTTTGCAATCTTATGAGGCGGAAGATTCAAATATCGCTCAAGAGCGAGAATCGGCCGATCGGGGTGTTGTAGATGAAGGAAGCGTCCGAAAACGTGGATCATCGCCCGTATTGGAGGCGCCCTCGGGAGGCCTCGGGTCTGCTTGAGTTGCTTCAACCACCGCAGCTCTCAACTCATCCAGCCCCTGACGTTCGATGGCGCTCACGAACACCCTTGAAATCGTACCACGTTCATCACGGTCGACACCCACCGAAAACGGCGTCTGATCTATTTTGTTATAGACCAGAATGCGCGGAATATCGGCGGCGCCGATCTCATGCAGCACCTTGTTGACTTCAAAGATCTGCTCTTCGCGCTGCGGGCTGGATGCGTCCACCACGTGCAGGATCAAATCCGCATGAATGGTTTCTTCGAGCGTGGCGCGGAAAGCGGCAATCAAGGTGTGCGGCAGGTCTCGGATGAAGCCGACGGTATCCGAGATCACGATGGAGCCCGCGCCTTCAATCCAGATCTTCCGCGTGGTGGTGTCCAGCGTGGCAAACAGTTGATCCGCGGCCAGCACCCCGGCGCGGGTCAAGGCATTGAACAAGGTGGACTTGCCCGCGTTGGTGTAGCCGACGATCGAAACGGAAAAAGCGCCGCCTCGGGCGCGGGAGCGCCGTTGGGTATGGCGCTGCCGCTCCAGCTTGTCCAGGCGCGCCCGCAGGTTGCGGACCTTGTCGCCAATCATCCGGCGGTCCATCTCAAGCTGGGATTCGCCGGGACCGCGCATGCCAATACCGCCGCGCTGGCGTTCCAGGTGGCTCCACATGCGGGTCAGGCGCGTGGCCAGATGCTGGAGCTGCGCCAGTTCGACCTGGAGCTTGCCCTCATGGCTTTGCGCCCGCAACGCAAAAATATCAAGAATCAGTGCAACGCGATCCACCACGCGCACCTTCAGCGCACGTTCGAGGTTGCGCTGCTGCGCGGGAGAAAGATTGTGATTGAAGAGAACCAGCTCGGCCTGGGAAGCCTGGACAGCCAGCGCAATCTCTTCGACTTTGCCGGGACCGGCGAACAGCGCCGCGTCGGGCCTGTCCCGTCGAGCCACAATGGTGTCAACGATTTCAGCGCCCGCTCCGCGAGCAAGCATCAGGAATTCGTCAGTTTGCGCTTGAAATTCCGGGTCGCCAAAGTCAATGCTGACAATGACGACCCGCATCAAGGACTCGACCTCGGACAAAGGGGGGGGAACCTTATTCTGCAGTGCCTTCTACCTGAAAATTGACCGGCCGTGACGGGACGACCGTGGAAATGGCGTGCTTATATACCATTTGGGTAACCGTGTTCCGCAGCAGCACGACGTATTGGTCGAACGATTCAATCTGGCCTTGCAGCTTGATGCCGTTGACCAGGTAAATGGAAACAGGGACGTGCTCTTTGCGCAGCACGTTCAAAAACGGGTCTTGTAGCAATTGCCCTTTATTGCTCATAGTGGGCTCCTGAATATGTTTTTCTTGGCGGACGCCAACCTTCATAATTTACCGGGTTTTCCCCGATCAAACCAGCCCTTTGGTGGAAGGGTTTTTCGGTTCATACACGGAGGTGGGGGCGAATGCCGCTAAAGCAAGCCCCCCCGCCTCAAGATTCCAGATACGGGTTGTGCGAGTTCCTGAACTCGATCTTCAAAGGCGTACCTTCCAGCTTGAAGGCCTCGCGGAAACGCGCTTCCAGATAGCGCCGATAGGAGTTCGGGATTTCATCCAGCGCGCTGCCGTGGATCACGATGATCGGCGGATTCTGCCCGCCCTGGTGCGCATAGCGCAGTTTCGGACGGAAAATGCCCTTGCGCGGCGGTTGCTGCTGCTCAACGGCCGCTTGCAGAATGCGGGTCAGCTTCGGCGTTGACAGTTTGGCAAAGGCCGCCGCATGCGCCGTTTCAACCGAACGCATCATCGGGCCAATGCCGCGATTTTCCAGCGCGGAAAGCGTATGCATCTTGGCAAAGGAGAGGAAGCGCAGCTTGCGCTCGAACTCGCGCTTGATCTTTTCTTTCTGATCGTCGGAAAGGTGGTCCCACTTGTTGATGCCCACCACCAGGGCACGGCCGGTTTCCAGCACGAAGCCGGCAATGTGCGCGTCCTGCTCGGAAATTTCAGTCTGCGCATCCAGCAGCAGCAGCACCACATTGCTGGCCTCGATGGCTTGCAGGCTCTTGATGACGGAGAACTTCTCGACGGCTTCAAACACCTTGCCGCGTTTACGCAAGCCAGCCGTGTCAATCAGGGTATAGCGCCTGCCCTGCCGCTCGAAATCAATCTCAATGGCGTCACGCGTGGTGCCCGGTAGATCAAAGGCAATCACGCGCTCTTCGCCCAGCAAGGTATTGACCAAAGTTGACTTGCCAACATTGGGGCGGCCGACGATGGCAAGCTTGATGCGGTGATCGGTCTCCTCAGGCGCGGCTTCATCCGCCTCATCCTCGGCCTGCGCCTGGGCCAGCTCGCGCAGCAGATCCTCTAGCGCATGCTCCACCAGCTCATGCACGCCGTCGCCATGCGCCGCCGAAATGGCATGCGGCTCACCGAGCCCGAGCTCATAAAATTCCGCCGTGGCGTTGGCCTTGGCCATGCCCTCGACTTTGTTGACGGCAAGAATTACATTCCTGCCGGTCCGGCGCAACTGCTCAGCAATTTCACGATCGTGGCCAGTCAGTCCCGCTCTGCCGTCCGTCAGGAAAATCACCGCATCGGCCTCATCAACCGCCTGGACCGTTTGCCTGGCCATCTCCGCCATGATGCCGCTCTTGGCCACCGGCTCAAAGCCGCCGGTATCGACGACGATGAACGGATAGTCGCCAACACGGCCTTCGCCATAATGACGGTCACGGGTCAGACCGGGAAAGTCTGCCACCAGCGCATCTCTGGATCGGGTCAAGCGATTGAACAAGGTGGACTTCCCGACATTGGGACGGCCCACCAGCACGACAACCGGCTTAAAAACTGCTGTGCGCATAAAAGAAAACGCCTTTACTCAAGCTTGAGCAAGAAAAGATTGGCCCGCGAGGTCTGCACCAACAAGCCTTGTGGAACGGCAATGGGCTGGGCAATGATGGCGCGGCCGTCGGTGGCGACACGCGACAGCAAGCGCCCGTCCTCACGGGAGAAGAAATGCACCTGGCCCTGGTAGTCACCAACCGCCACCGCGCGGCCAAGCGATGCGGGCGCGCTGTTGCGGCGGAACTTCAGCGCTTCCTGTTTCCAGAGGTGGTTGCCGCGTCCCAGGTCAAAGGCGTGCAAGACGCTTTGATCATCGGAAGCAAACACATAGCGCGGGTCCAGGGTCAGGCCGTTGGGGCTGGAGAAATCCTTGGTCCAGGCGGCCGTGCCGCTGTTGATGTCAAAGCAGGTGATCCGGCCCTGGAAAGCCGCTGCACACATCAGATCGCCCGTCACCATCGGCACGCCGACCACGTCAGCCACCCGTTCAAGCTCGGAGGCGCCGCGCGGCAGCGCCACCGTGCCTTCCCAGCGCAAGACGCCGGTGCGCGTATCAATGGCGATCAGCTTGCCGCCCGGCAGGCCGGTAAAGACGAAGCCGCCATCCATCATCATCTGGTTATTGGTCCGCAGCGCGAGCGAAGGACCGGGACGCTGAAGGCTCCAGACGCGCGTGCCCGTCTCGGCGTCATAGGCCTGAATACGGTAGTCGCCGCTGCGCACCACCACCAGGCCATCGCCGACCAGCGGCGGCACCATCACTTCCGACGTTGCCTGGGCCCGCCACTTGACCTGGCCGCTGTCATCCAGCGCAATCACTTCTCCGCGCCCGGTGGCCACCGCCACCGTGCGGCCGTCGGTCCCCACGCCGGCGGACAGCGAGCGCGCCACGGATTGCTGCCACACGGTTGAGCCACTCTCCAGGTCCACTTTGACCACGGTGCCGTTGGACGAGGCCGCATAGGCCGAACGGCCCGCCACCGCGGGCGCAAACCCGACGCCGGCCTCGCCGCCCAGGTTCACGCGCCAGGCAACGCCGCTGCTCATGCTGGCGGTGAAAGGCTGCAAAGGCGTGGGTTCATGCTTGGATTTGCCCGAAAAAAGCGAGCATCCGGACAAGGCGACGCTGATTGCCGCAACCATGACCCACGATGTGCGTTGAAGACGAAAACCGCTTGAAGAGAAAAGCGCCATCATTCAGCTCCTAAGGCGTCCAACTTCAATTGAACCGTTGATTGCAGCGAAGGCTCGCCGGACAGCTTGGCCAGGGCCTCACGGTAGGCTTGCGCGGCAGCGGAGCGATCGCCCTTGCCCGCCAGCGCGTCGCCGCGCCGATCCGCAAACAGACCTTCAAAAGCGGTTGGCGCACCCGCGTCCAGGACCCGCAAGGCCTCATCAAAAGCCTCGTCATCCAGCAGCACCGCGGCCAGACGCAGGCGGGCCACCGGAATCAAGGTCGGGTCCTTGCTCTTGCCGATGACCCACTCCAACTGGGCGCGCGCCGATTGGCGGTCGCCCTCGGACAGATAGGCATAAGCCGCCAGCAACGCGCCGCGCGGCGCATAGTCAGTGCCGCCGTATTCGCCCAGCAAGGCGCCCGCGGCGTCACCGACTTTGGGCAGGTCTTTCTGCTCGACGGCATTTTCCAGCGCTTCATAGTAGGCGGCGGCGCCCGCGGCCTGCTTCTGCTGATACCACTTCCAGCCGTTCCAGCTCGCAAAACCCAGCAGGATGACGATGATGACACCCATGATCAGGTTGCCGTAACGGGCCCACCATGCTTTGAGTGATTCGAGCTGTTCCTGTTCTTCGAAATCGTACGCCATGCACGCCCCGGAATAATGAAAAAATTTGTTGGCAATGTGGCTCAGGCCACGTTCACATATTTGTTTTTTGGACCGCCCCGCCAGTCAGCGCTGGGCCCAGGCACAAAAGATCAACTTAGCTTTATACCAGTGTTGCCTCGGTCAGTGCAGCCACCAAGGTTTGCCCCAGGGCTTCCTGCGGGATCGACTGCTGCTGGCCCTGCTGTGCGCCGCGCAGGTATTTGACGCTGGCCGTGCCGTTGCGCAGCTCGTCTTCACCCAGGATGACGGCAACCTCGGCGCCGCTCGCATCGGCCCGCTTCATCTGCGATTTGAAACTGGCCGAACCGCAGTGCAGAATCACGTCCAGACCTTCGTCGCGCAGCGACTCCGCCACTTGCATGGCCGCGATGGCCGCGCCCTCCCCCTGGTGCATGACGTAGATGTCGCACTCGGGTTCGGCTGGCTCGTCATTGGCCTGGGCATACAGATCCAGCAGCCGCTCCATGCCGATTGCAAAACCGATGGCGGGCGTGGGCTTGCCGCCAAGCAGGGAAATCAAGCCGTCGTAGCGTCCGCCGCCACACACCGTGCCTTGGGCGCCAAGTTGATCGGTCACCCACTCGAAGACGGTCAGGTTGTAATAGTCCAGGCCCCGCACCAGGCGCGGGTTGATTTCATAGGCAATGCCCGCCGCATCCAGTTGCGCCTTGACACCGTTGAAGTGGGCCAAGGATTCCTCGCCGAGGAAGTCCAGCAGGCGGGGCGCCTGATTGGCCATGTCCTGCAAGGCCGGGTTCTTGGTGTCCAGCACCCGCAACGGGTTGGTGTACAGACGGCGCTGGCCGTCTTCGTCCAGCTGGTCCTTGAAGCCTTCCAGGTACTGGATCAGCGCCTGGCGGTGGGCGGCGCGTTCCTCCGCGGCGCCCAGCGAGTTGATTTGCAGCTGCAAGCCCCGCAGGCCCAGAATCTTCCACAATCGGGCCAGCATCAGGATCAGCTCAACGTCAATATCGGGCCCGCTGAAGCCGAGCGCCTCCACGCTGATCTGGTGAAACTGGCGGTAGCGTCCGCGCTGCGGGCGCTCATGCCGGAACACCGGACCGATGGAAAAGACGCGTTGCGGGCGCTCATAAGTCAGGTTGTGCTCGATCGTGGCCCGCACCACCCCCGCCGTGAACTCGGGGCGCATCGTCAGCGAGTCGCCGTTCAAGGCATCGGTGAAGCTGTACATTTCCTTTTCAACAATGTCCGTCACTTCCCCGATGCCTCGGGTGAACAGCCGGGTCTGCTCAAGAATCGGGGTGCGCAGATTGCGATAGCCGTAGGCACGCAGCCAATGGCGCACCAGGGACTCCAGCTTTTCCCAGCGGGCCGAGTCACCCGGCAAAATATCGTTCATGCCACGGATGGCCGTGACTTTCTTAAAAGGCTCAGACATGTCTTTCCAATCGTGCTGATTCAGAGAATGACGCCGGCCTCCAGCCAGCGTCTTGGTTCAGGCCGACGTTCCGTAGCGCTTGACCACGTAGTCTTCGACCAGCGCCTGGAACTCTTCGGCGATGTGGTCGCCCTTCAGGGTTTGCGTCCGTTCGCCGTCTATGTACACCGGCGCAACCGGCTGCTCACCGGTGCCCGGCAGGCTGATGCCAATATCAGCGAACTTGCTTTCCCCCGGTCCGTTGACCACGCAACCCATCACGGCCACGTGCAAGCTTTCAACGCCTGGATACCGCGCTTTCCAGACCGGCATTTGCGAACGTAGATAACTTTGAATGCTTGCCGCCAACTCCTGGAACACCGTGCTGCTGGTCCGGCCGCAGCCGGGACAGGCCACGACCATCGGCGCAAACGCGCGCAGCTCCAGGCTTTGCAGGATTTCCTGCGCAACCACGACTTCTTTTGAACGGTCTCCGCCCGGTTCCGGCGTCAGCGAAATGCGGATGGTGTCGCCAATGCCCTCCTGCAACAGCACCGCCAACGCGGCCGTGGAGGCAACAATCCCCTTGCTGCCCATGCCCGCCTCGGTCAGGCCCAGGTGCAGGGGGTAATCGCAGCGCTGGCTCAAATCGCGGTAGACCGCAATCAAATCCTGGACCTTGCTGACCTTGCACGACAGGATGATGCGGTCACCCGGCATGCCCAGCGCTTCCGCCCGCCGCGCATTCTCAATGGCCGACCTGACCAGCGTGTCGCGCATCACCGCCTGGGCTTCCCAAGGCGTGGCGCGATGCTGGTTCTCATCCATCATCCGTGCCAGCAGGTCCTGGTCCAGGCTGCCCCAGTTCACGCCGATCCTGACCGGCTTTTCATGGCGGTTCGCCACCTCGATCATTTGCGCGAAGTTGTCGTCGCGCTTCTGGCCCGACCCCATATTGCCGGGGTTGATCCGGTATTTGGACAGAGCCTGCGCGCAATCCGGATATTGCGTCAGCAGTTTGTGTCCGTTGTAGTGGAAATCACCGACCAAGGGCACGTTGACCCCCATGCGGTCCAGCTGCTCCCGGATGGCGGCGACTTCCTTCGCCGCGGCGGGCGTATTGACCGTGATCCGCACAACTTCGGAACCGGCCAAGGCCAGATCCCGGACCTGGATGGCGGTGGCAATGGCGTCGGCGGTGTCCGTGTTGGTCATCGACTGCACCATGACCGGCGCGTTGCCGCCCACCCGCACAATGTTGTCCGCCCACTTGATCCCGACCTGCCGCGTCTGGCGACGGGTTTGCGCGCCGGCGGCGCAAGGCGGGGAGGTCAAATTCACTGTGTCATTCATGGCTGTTACTCGTCTGGGCCACTACTTCAAGGTCAGCCGGGCCACATTGCCGCGATAGCCTGATAGATCAACAGGCTCGCCCCGCCACGTCAGCATGACGCCCTGGATATTGCCGATGACCACGGAATACGGCGCTTCCGCCGCCTCCAGCTGGTAGTCTTCACCGACTTTCAGCACGCGCGAAATCACGACACTGCCATTGGCGCGGCGGACTTCAAACCAGCTGTCCTGCGTCAGCACCAGCGACAAGCCAGCCTTGGCGGGCGCAGCCGCCGCTTCCGTTGCGGCTTGCTGGCTGGCGGCGTCAGCCGCGCCATTGGCCGTTGCTGGCGCTTCGGTTGCCGCCGGGCCTTGCGGCTCGGACAACGGCGAAACGGGTTCCTGCGCAGGCGGCAACGGGGCCGCGGGCGCAGCCGGTTCACTCACCGGCGGCACGGGCTCGAGGTCCGGGGCCGACGGCATGCTCAAGGTGGGCGGCGCCAGCACCGGGTTGGCCGGGCTCGTCAGGCTTTCTTCTTCGGCCGGTGCAAAACCGGGCAGCTTGCCCTGGC
>Ga0172382_10013982_pt1 | contig 10273 bp, 8 predicted proteins | sample Leawel138RmetaG_FD_122245 | JGI IMG/M metagenome (GOLD analysis project Ga0172382, IMG submission 122245) | Leachate microbial communities from a municipal landfill in Southern Ontario, Canada - Leachate well 138R metaG | ecosystem: Engineered > Solid waste > Landfill > Unclassified | place...
ATTCTCCTCGCAGAAGGCCCGGCATTCGTCGACGATCTCCGAGCGCAGGAGAAACGGCTTGCCGAGTGCAATGTAGCGACGCAGCAGGGCATAACAGGCGTCACGGTTATCCTGCAGGTACTCTTCCAGACTCGCTTGCATGGCGTTCTCCACTGCTATCCCGTGAGCTGTCCGCTGGTGTCGGCACGACGCCCGCACCGCTGTCCGTGGCGTACACCCGATCGAAGAACCCGTAGTGCGCTATGCCTTCGAGGATGCCGCGAGCATGGCTGGCGCGAGCGAAATGGATGCGCTCGCGACCGCGCAGCCCCTCCAGTTCAGGGCTGTAGTTGCCGACCACCACGCCCATTGTCTCGCCAGTGAGCATTTCCTCATCGTTGCCGGAGTCGCCGGCGGCCAGCACCCTGTCGATCGGAATGCCCCACTTGTCCGCCACCCAGCGCAGGGCCGCTCCCTTGGACGCGCGAACCGGCAACAGATCGAGAAACGCGTCGTAGGAAACAACCGCGTTGACATGAACATCGCTGCGGCGCAGATGCCGCGCAATGTCGCGCAACGGCGGTGCGCGATCCGGATCAATGTAATAGCTGAGCTTGAACCGCCGCTGCTCATCGACCGACTGCTGACGCAACCCGCGGAACCCACGCATGGCCGCCGACGCCCGATCGCGATCCCAGCGGTAATCAACATGCCGCTTCCAGCTTTCATCCTCTACCAGCCTCGGTCCATAATGAATCTCCGTGCCGGCTGCCGAAATGATGAAATCCGGCATCGGCACGCGCCACTCCCGCAGCAGGGCGAGAGCGCTCTGTAGAGTTCGGCCGGTGGCGACACCGAAACCGATCTGGCAGGGCGCGCGCTTCATTGCATCGAGCAGCCGCGCCAGACCCGGAGCATCACCCACCAGCGTATTATCGATATCGCACACGAGCATGCGATCCGCGGTCGGCAAACGGCTGCGCGTAACGGCCACTCCCGATTGCCGCCTGACGTGCGAAGAGGTAACGCGCTGGACTTCGCGCAGGTACGTGCGCACGTGTCCCGTCCACGAAAAATGCCGCTGTACTCCGGCAAGCCCGGCGCGGGCCCAGCGCTGCCAGCGCTGGCGATCGTTGAGCGCCTCGTGCAGAGCGGCGGCCAGCGCATCCATGTCGAGCGGATCGATCAGCAGGCCGTTGCGGCAATAGCGCACGATGTCACGCGGTCCGCCGTCACGCGTGGCGACGATCGGCAGGCCGCTCGCCGCCGCCTCCAGCAGCGTCAACCCGAACGGCTCGGTGAGCGCCGGATTGACGAACAGTCCCCGGCTGCGCGCCGCAAGGCGGTAGAGATCGGGCACCTCGTCCGGGTGATGATGCTTTGGATAGGCGACGTGGCCATAGAGATCATAGCGGTCGATCAGCTGCATCAGCTCGGTGAACACCCGCCGCGGCCCCTTCTCCATCGTCCCCACCTCTTCGCGATTGCCGAGGATCAGCACCAGATTGGCCCGCTCGCGCAGCTCCGGGCGACTGGCGTAGGCATGCACCAGAGCAGCGAGATTCTTCCTCGGATCCGGACGGGCGAGCGCCAGGATCATCGGCTTGTCGGGATCGGTGAGGAAGCGCCGCAGGGCGGAATGGATAGGGGGACGGGCGGCGCTGCGGCGCGGAGGGTGGAAGCGCTGCAGGTCGATTCCTGGCGGAATGACCACGGCGCGCCGGGGCTGGTGATCATAGAGCCCGTATTGATCCTCGACCTCCTGTTCGGTGCTCGCAACCACGAAGGCCGCGTTGTCGAGCGTCATGTTCTCCGCTTCGATACGCTGAGCAATATGGTACTGGCTCTCCATCACTTTGGAAGAGACGCCCTTTTCGAGCAGCCGCATCCGCTTGACGTGTCCAAGCGAATGACCGGTGAAAGCCAGCGGAACTTCGAGCAGGGAGCACAGGCGCACGCCGACGTAGCCGGAATCCGCGTAATGGGCGTGAACGATATCCGGCACGCGACCAACGCCGCGGACATGCTTGAGCGCCTGATCGGCGAAGCTGTCGAGATGCGGCCACAACGCCTCCTTTCGCAGATAGCGTCACGGTCCGCATGGCAGCCTGATAATGCGCGCTCCCGGAGCTATCTCCTCTTCGGGTTCACCGTAGTCCGCATGCACACGCGGATCGACGACGCGTCGTGTGAGCAGATCGACGCGGGCCACGGCGGGATGCTCGGCCAGCGCGCGGAGCAGTTCGACCACGTACAGCACCTGGCCGCCGGTGTCGGCATCCCGACCGAGCTCCATTTCATGTCCGCGAATCAGCCCGTGAATGCTGATCAGGACGATGTACAGACCCCTGTCGCGTGTCACGCCTGATCCACCTCCCATTCACGCATAAATTGTTGATAACGTTCGGGCGCGTCGATTACGGCACCGCGCAGCGTGCATATCCAGGCGGCGAACTCGAGAGCCCGGCGCAGCGTGTCCCTCGCCTCCCAACGCCGCATCAGGCCGATCAACGCAACGGCCGAGAAAGCGTCTCCGGCGCCGACCGTGTCGACCAGCTCGCCGGCATTGGCCGCGGCCCCCTCGACGATGCCGTCCGCATCCACGAGCAGCGCGCCCTGCGCTCCGCGCGTGACGATCAATGTGTCGATGTGGTGGCGCAGGCGCAGCGCTCGCGCCCTCTGCTGGATCGGCTGAACATCAACCGCGTCATTCCCGATGAGCATCAACTCCTCGTCATTGAGCTTCACCCAGGTCGCGCCATCGATCTGCGACTTCACCTCCGACGCTTGCCACCAGGGAGAACGCAGATTGATATCGATGCAGTGGAGCGGCGAAAGCCGATTGCGCAGCAGGCGCAGCGATGCGCGCGAAACATCCGAACGCAGCGCCAGCGTGCCGTGATAGATCAGTCCGATGTCCTGCCCGGCCAGTGAGCGCATGGCCGCATCGGCATCGATATAGTCGTATGCGCGATCCGGAAGGATGTCGAAGGCATGTCCGTTGCCGGTCAGCTCGACGCGCACCTCCCCGGTGGCATGCGTGTCATCGATCTGCATGCAGGACACATCCATGCCCCAGGAGCGCATGGTCGAAAGCACCTGTTCGCCTGCGGAATCGACGCCGACACGACTGACGAATACCGGCCTGAGACCGAAACCGTGCAGATGCCAGGCGACATTGAATGGCGCGCCTCCAATGACAGCGACGTCGGGGAAGATGTCGAACAGCACTTCGCCGAAAATCAGCGGCCGTGCGTCCTCTTGATGTCGGTCGTCCACAGTCGTTGAGCTTTCAAGTTCCGTGCATCCCATGCGTGTGGATACAGGATGTTTCTGCACGACGTGTCGCGCCGGCGCCTTACGGCGCCGTCAGAGGTACGGTGCCCGCGCGAGAAAGCGGGCGAGGAGGATCACGCCATCACATCAGGCGTGACCCCGTGATCAAGCTGTCATTATAGGACAGGGAGCGGCTCGCGGCCAGCCGGCGGACCGGCGGGCCGCGAAGCGTCATTCATTCGACGGTAACCGACTTGGCGAGATTGCGGGGTTGATCGACGTCAGTGCCCTTGAGCACCGCGACGTGATAGGCAAGCAACTGCAAAGGAATGGTATATACGATCGGCGCCACGCAGTCATTTGTCGGAGCGACGTCAACGATCTCGATGCCGTCTCCCGCGCGCATGCCAGCGTCGGCATCGGTGAACACGATGAGATGGCCACCACGCGCCCGCACTTCCTGCAGATTCGACTTCACCTTCTCCAGCAGGTCGTTGCTTGGGGCAACCGCTATGACGGGCATTTCCGCATCGACCAGCGCCAGCGGCCCGTGCTTGAGCTCGCCTGCGGGATAGGCTTCGGCGTGAATGTACGAAATCTCCTTGAGCTTCAGCGCGCCCTCCATCGCCACCGGATACTGCGTTCCGCGTCCCAGGAACAGCGCGTGGTGCTTGTCGGCGAACATCTGCGACAACTGCTCGATCTGCGCGTTGAGGCCGAGCACGCTCTCGATACGCCCCGGCAGCTGAATGAGCTGATCGACGATACTCTGCTCGGTTTGCTCACTCATGCCATGGCGTCGGCCGAGCACGACGACAAGCAACAGCAGCGCGGCGAGCTGCGTGGTGAATGCCTTCGTCGACGCAACGCCAATCTCCGGACCGGCGCGCGTCATCAGCACCAGATCCGATTCCCGCACCAGCGAGCTTTCAGGCACGTTGCAGATGGCAAGCGAGCCGGCGAAGCCGATTTCGCGCGCTTCGCGCAAGGCGGCAAGCGTGTCGGCGGTCTCGCCGGATTGCGAGATCGTGACTACCAGCGTGTTCGGCCGCACCACCGGCTTGCGGTAGCGAAACTCGCTCGCGACCTCGGTGGTGCAGGGAACGCGCGCGATCGATTCCAGCCAGTAGCGCGCAATCATGCCGGCGTGATAGCTCGTACCGCAGGCGATGATGTGTCCCTGATCGATCCGATCGAGGATTTCCTTCGCTTTCGGGCCGAAAGCGGCCTCGAGCACGCGATGCTTTCCGATGCGGCCTTCGAGCGTTTCGCCGATGGCGCGCACCTGCTCGAAGATTTCCTTGAGCATGAAGTGGCGGTACTCGCCGCGTTCGACCGCGCTGGCGGTGAGCTCGCTGGTGTACACCGGGCGATCGACGATGCTTCCGCTCTGATCGTAAATGACGTGGCTGTCGCGGGTAAGACAGGCAACGTCGCCCTCCTCCAGCATGATGAACTGCTGCGTCACCGGCAACAACGCATTCACATCGGAAGCGACGAAACGCTCGCCGATGCCGATGCCGATGATGAGCGGGCTGCCGCGGCGCGCCACTACCAGTTTTTCCGGTTCGGTGACGCTGATAACCCCGAGAGCATAGGCGCCCTGCAGTTCGGTGATCGTCTGCTGTACTGCTTCGAGCAGACCCATGCCGGCGGTGACGTGACTGTGCACCTGGTGCACGATCACTTCGGTATCGGTATCGGAACTGATTTCGTAACCCATCGCGATCTGCCGATCGCGCAGCTCGTCATGGTTTTCGATGATGCCGTTATGCACCACTGCAACCATGTCGCGGCTGATATGGGGATGGGCGTTCGCCTCCTTGGGCGCGCCGTGGGTAGCCCAGCGGGTGTGACCTATGCCCGTAGTGCCGTGCTGTGGCTGCTGCTGCAGCGCCGCCTCCAGCGCGCTGATCTTGCCGACCGCGCGCACGCGCATGAGCGTATTGTCACGATCGAGAACGACCGTTCCGGCGGAGTCGTATCCGCGATACTCCAGCCGCTTGAGTCCCTCGATCATGATCGGCACGACATCGCGTTCTGCGACTGCACCCACGATTCCGCACATGTATCTCGTCCTTTCCTGGAGGCCTGACGGCGTCAGCCGTCCTAGCGTTGTTTCTTCACTGGACGCTTCCAGCCGGCGCGTGTCTGCTGCGGCGAACGGCTGAGAGTGAGCTCGCCGGGCGGCGCATCCTTCGTGATCGTCGAACCGGCGCCGATCGTGGCGCCAGCGCCGACGGTCACCGGCGCCACCAGCTGGCTGTCGGAGCCGATGAAAGCGCCGTCGCCAATTCGGGTCAGATGCTTGTTGGCGCCGTCATAGTTGCAGGTGATGGTGCCGGCGCCGATGTTGACGCCGCTGCCGACTTCGGCGTCTCCAATGTAGCTCAGGTGATTGACCTTGCTGCCGCGACCTATCGAGGCCTTCTTCACCTCGACGAAGTTGCCGATGTGCGCCTCGGCGGCTACCCGCGTCTCCGGACGCAGGCGCGCATAGGGACCGATGCGGCAATGCTCGGCGACTTCCGCCTGATCGATCACCGTGCCGGCCGCAACCCGGGTGCCAGCGCCGATGCGGGCATCACGGATCACGCAGTTCGGACCGATATACACACCATCGCCGAGCTCAACCCGGCCTTCGAACACCACATTGACGTCGATGACGACATCGCTCCCCGTGTAGAGTTCGCCGCGCAGATCGAAGCGTGCGGGATCGAGCAGCGTCACGCCCCGGGTAAGCAGCTCCTCGGCCTGCAGGCGCTGGAAGTGTCGCTCGAGCGCGGCGAGCTGGATCCGGTCGTTGACGCCGAGCACTTCCTCGATCCGTTTGGCGCACACCGCGACAGGCGCGGATCCGGCCGCGGCGGCCATGGCGATGACATCCGTCAGATAGTATTCACCCTGAGCGTTGCCCTTCTGCAATCGGTCCAGCAGCGGCAGGAGCAGGTTGGCGCGCGCAGCCAGGATGCCGGTATTGACCTCGCGAATCGCGCGCTGCGCGTCACTGGCGTCGCGCTCTTCGACGATGCCGGTGATGCCACCATCGGGAGCGCGAAGGATGCGTCCGTATCCCCGGGGATCCTCGACTGCGGCGGTGACCAGTGCAATGCCGGTTTCCGCCGTACGCGCCAGGAGGTCACGCAAGGTTGCGGCAGTGATCAGCGGCACGTCGCCATAGAGGATCAGGACGGTCGCATCATCCCCAAGGAAGGGCGCGACCTGGCGCACGGCATGGCCGGTACCGAGGCGCTCGGTCTGCTCCACCCAGTGCACCGGTTCCTTCTCCAGCCGGGCACGCAGCTGTTCGCCTCCATGACCATGGACAATATGGATGCGCGCGGGATCGAGCGAACCGGCGGTTGCCAGTACGTGGGCAATGAGCGGGCGGCCGGCAAGCGGGTGCAGCACCTTGGGCAGCGTCGAACGCATGCGCTTGCCCTCGCCTGCCGCCAGAATAATGACGTCCAGTGACATAGGCCAATTGTACGCAGTTGGAAAAGGAACGCCAGCGTCGGCAGGGTTATCGGCAGCGTCGGGTGAAGGCTGCAGAACTCAGGACTGGAGGGAGGGCGGCGCAGGCCCCAAGCCTGCGCCGGAACCAGATCAGCGCTTGGCCTGTTCGCGCAGTTTCTGAATGGCGCGCAGCTGCGCCACCGCTTCTGCCAACTGGGCCTGTGCCTTGGCGTACTCGAACTCCGACACCTTGTCCTTGAGATCCTGCTCGGCGCGCTCCTTCGCCGCAAGGGCCGCTGCCTCGTCCAGATCCTTGGCGCGAACGGCCGTGTCGGCCAGCACAGTCACCACGTGGGGCTGAACCTCCAGCATGCCGCCGGAAATGTAGTAGAACAGCTCCTCGCCCTCCGGCGTGCGGATCCGTACTTCGCCCGGCCGCAGCTTGGTGAGCAGCGGTGTGTGGCGCGGAAGGATGCCGAGCTCGCCCATCACGCCCGAAGCGAAAACCATTTCCGCTGCTCCGGAAAAGATCTCCTCTTCTGCGCTCACGATGTCGACGTGCATGGTCATGGCCATCTGTATTTCTCCGCTTGGATCGGAAGCGCCGTCTTACTGCAGCTTCTTCGCCTTTTCGACCGCTTCCTCGATGGAACCGACCATGTAGAAAGCCTGCTCCGGCAGATGATCGTACTCGCCATCCACGATCTTGCGGAATCCCGAGATCGTATCCTTCAGCGACACGTACTTGCCGGGGGCGCCGGTGAACACTTCGGCGACGAAGAACGGCTGCGACAGGAAGCGCTGGATCTTGCGCGCGCGGGCCACCGTCAGCTTGTCCTCTTCGGACAGTTCGTCCATGCCCAGAATGGCGATGATGTCCTTCAGTTCCTTGTAGCGCTGCAGGGTCTGCTGTACTGCGCGGGCGGTGTCGTAATGCTCCTGACCGACGACCAGCGGATCGAGCTGACGGCTGGTCGAGTCGAGCGGATCCACCGCAGGGTAGATACCGAGCTCGGCGATGTTACGCGACAGCACGACCGTGGCGTCGAGGTGGGCGAAGGTGGTCGCCGGCGACGGGTCGGTCAAGTCGTCCGCGGGGACGTATACGGCCTGGATCGAGGTGATCGATCCGGTCTTGGTCGAGGTGATACGCTCCTGCAGCATACCCATTTCCTCGGCCAGCGTCGGCTGGTAACCCACCGCCGACGGCATGCGGCCGAGCAGTGCCGACACTTCCGTACCGGCCAGCGTGTAGCGATAGATGTTGTCGACGAAAAGCAGCACGTCGCGACCTTCGTCACGGAAGAACTCGGCCATGGTCAGGCCGGTCAGCGCCACGCGCAGACGGTTGCCCGGCGGCTCGTTCATCTGACCGTAGACCAGCGCCACCTTGTCGAGAACGTTCGAATCCTTCATTTCATGATAGAAGTCGTTGCCCTCTCGGGTACGCTCGCCGACGCCCGCGAACACCGAATAACCGCTGTGCTCAATGGCGATGTTGCGGATCAGCTCCATCATGTTGACCGTCTTGCCCACGCCGGCGCCGCCGAACAGGCCGACCTTGCCGCCCTTGGCGAACGGACACAGCAGGTCGATGACCTTGATGCCGGTTTCCAGCAACTCGGTGCTGCCCGCCTGATCTTCGTAGCTGGGCGCCTTGCGGTGGATCGGGTAGGTCTGCTCGGCGCCAATGGGACCGGCCTCGTCGATGGGCGTGCCGAGCACGTCCATGATGCGGCCCAGGGTCTTGGTGCCGACCGGAACCGAGATCGGTGCGCCGGTATCGCTGACGTTCTTGCCGCGGGTCAGACCGTCCGTCGTACCCATGGCGATGGTACGCACGACGCCGTCGCCGAGCTGCTGCTGCACCTCGAGCGTGAGCTGGGCGTCGTCGACGATCAGCGCGTCATGAACCTTGGGCATTTCGCCGCGCGGGAACTGCACGTCGATGACCGGGCCGATGATCTGTACGATTTTTCCACTCATGATTAGGTCCCTGGATCAAGATTTCTGAATTCGATGCGACCCGGGCGGTATTCCGCGCCGTCAGACCGCTGCCGCGCCGCCCACGATTTCGGCGATTTCCTGCGTGATCGCTGCCTGGCGCGCCTTGTTGTACGCCAGCTGCAGATCCCCGATCAGGGAGCCGGCGTTGTCGGATGCCGACTTCATCGCCACCATCCGCGCTGCCTGCTCGCTGGCGAGGTTGTCGACCACGCCCTGGTAGACCAGCGATTCGACGTAGCGTGTCAGCAACTCCGTCAGTACGTCCTTCGCCTCGGGCTCGTACAGGTAATCCCAGTGATGCTTCAGGCGTTCGTCCGCGTCGGGCACGATGGGGAGCAGCTGCTCCAGCCTGGGCGCCTGGGTCATGGTGTTCACGAACTCGTTGTACACCAGATAGACGCGCCCCACCCTGCCTTCGTCATAGGCCTCGAGCATCGCCCGGACCGTGCCGATCAGATCCGCGATCTGCGGTGCATCACCGAGCTGCGAAGCTTGGGCGATGACCCGGCCGCCGAAGCGCGAGAAGAAGCCTGCCGCCTTGCGGCCGATCGTGCACAGCTCGATCTTGCGTCCTTCCTCGTGCCACTGCCGCATCTCGCGGACCATCATCCGGAACATGTTGGAGTTCAGGCCACCGCACAGGCCGCGATCGGTCGAAACGACGATCAGGCCGATGTCCTTGCTCTGCTGTTCCACCATGTAGGGATGGCGATACTCGGGATGCGCATGCGCCAGATGCGCAATGACGTTGCGGATCTTGCTCGCGTAGGGCCGTGCCGCTTCCATGCGGTCCTGAGCCTTGCGCATCTTGCTCGCAGCGACCATCTCCATCGCCCGAGTGATCTTCTGCGTATTCTGTACGCTCTTGATCTTGACGCGAATTTCTTTGCCGACGGCCATAGCGTTTTACCCGTTCCGCCTTACCACATCTTGGTCTGCTTGAAAGCGTCCAGCGCCGCCCGCAGCCCCTTTTCGATCTCGTCGTTGTAGTCGCCCGAAGCGTTGATGCGATTCATCAGCTCGCCATGCTTGCTGCGCATGTGGCTGTGCAGCGCGGCCTCGAAGGAGCCGACCTTGGCGAGCTCCACATCGTCGAGATAGCCCTGGTTGGCGGCGAACAGCGAAACCGCCTGTTCCGCCACGCTGAGCGGCGAATACTGCTTCTGCTTCATCAGCTCGGTGACGCGCTGGCCACGCTCGAGCTGGCGCCGGGTGGTATCGTCGAGGTCCGAAGCGAACTGGGCAAAGGCCGCCAGTTCGCGGTACTGCGCCAGGTCGAGACGGACACCACCACCGAGCTTCTTGACGATCTTCGTCTGGGCCGCGCCACCGACTCGCGACACCGACAGACCCGCGTTGATGGCGGGACGGATACCGGCGTTGAACAGGTCGCTTTCCAGATAGATCTGACCGTCGGTAATCGAGATCACGTTGGTCGGAACGAACGCCGACACGTCGCCGGCCTGCGTCTCGATGATCGGCAGCGCAGTCAGCGAACCGGTCTTGCCCTTGACCTTGCCGCCGGTCAGCTTTTCCACGTACTCGGCGTTGATGC
>Ga0172382_10013984_pt1 | contig 10273 bp, 10 predicted proteins | sample Leawel138RmetaG_FD_122245 | JGI IMG/M metagenome (GOLD analysis project Ga0172382, IMG submission 122245) | Leachate microbial communities from a municipal landfill in Southern Ontario, Canada - Leachate well 138R metaG | ecosystem: Engineered > Solid waste > Landfill > Unclassified | place...
CGCCACGCCCGCGGCGCCGCGCTGCTCGCGCTCGACCTGCTGCCGCCGCTGCGCGGCTTCATCGCGCGGCGGATGATGTTCGGCGCACGCGCCTGGCCCTGAGCCCACCCGACGTTCGCCAATGCAAAAAGGCCTGCGACCCGTGACCGGGAGCAGGCCTTTCGCTTCAGGTGCGCCGCGATCGAGCGACGCGCGCGTGAGTGCGATCAGAACGCCGGCACCACCGCCCCCTTGTACTTGTCGGCGATGAACTGCTTCACCTCCGGCGAGTTCAGCGCAGCGACCAGTTTCTTCATCGCCGGGCTATTGGCATTGTCCTCACGCGCCACCAGCAGGTTGGCGTAGGGCGAGCTGGCATCCTCGATGAAGAGCGAATCCGCCAGCGGGTTCAGCTTGGCCTCGATCGCGTAGTTGGTGTTGATCACCGCCAGGTCGACCTGGTTGAGGATGCGCGGCAAGGTGGCGGCCTCGAGTTCGCGGATCTTGAGCTTCTTCGGGTTGTCGGCGATGTCCTTCTGGGTGGCCGAGATGTTGTTCAGGTCCTTCAGCGTGATCAGCCCGTTCTTGGCCATCAGCAGCAGCGCGCGGCCGGAGTTGGACGGGTCGTTCGGGATCGCCACGGTCGCGCCCTCGGGGATGTCGGCCACCGTCTTGTGCTTGCCCGAGTAGGCGCCGAGCGGCTCGACATGGACCTTGGCGACCACCGTCTGGATGTCGTTCTTCTGCTTCTTCTTGAACTCGTCGAGATAGGGCTGATGCAGGAAGAAGTTGCCATCCACGCGCTTCTCGTTGGTCTGCATCGAGGGCTGGACGTAGTCGGTGAACACCTTCACCTCCAGTTCCACGCCTTCCTTGGCCAGCATCGGCTTGACGAACTCGAGGATCTCGGCATGCGGCACCGGCGTGGCGGCGATGACCAGGCGGTCGGCGGCGACCGCGGCGGTGCCGGCGGTCAGGGCCAGGGTGCCGAGGGCGGCAGCGAAGAGTTTGCGCAGGGTAAACGACATCGTTGAAGTCTCCTTCGTGGGGATCACTTGCGGGTGAAATACAGCACCAGGCGGTCGCCCGAGTACTGGATGATCTGGACGAGCACGACCAGCAGGGCGACGGTGATCACCATCACCTCGGTCTGGAAGCGCTGATAGCCGAAACGGATCGCGAGGTCGCCGAGGCCGCCGCCGCCGATCACGCCGGACATCGCAGCATAGGACATCAAGGTGATCGCCGTCACGGTGATCGCGGCGATCAGCCCGGGCAGCGCCTCCGGCAGCAGCGCGCCGAAGATGATGCGGTGGGTGCGGATGCCCATCGCCTGACAGGCTTCGATGACGCCGCGATCGACCTCGCGCAGCACGTTCTCGACCAGGCGCGCGAAGAACGGCGCAGTGCCTACCACCAGCGGCGGGATGGCGCCTTCCACACCGAGCGAGGTGCCGATCAGGATCACCGTGACCGGGATCATCACGATCAGCAGGATCAGGAAGGGCACCGAGCGCAGCACGTTGACCACGAACGACAGCACCGTATAGACGAAACCCTGCTCCAGCAGCTGGCGCTTGGCGGTGACGAACAACAGGATGCCCAGCGGCAACCCGAGCAGGATGGTGAAGAACAGCGACACGCCGGTCATGACCAGGGTTTCCCAGGTCGCCAGCCAGATGTCGCTCCAGTCGATGACGGACAGGTCCATTACTGCAGCACCTCATGGTGGATCTGGTGGCGGTCGAGCTCGGCGAACACGCCCCGGATGTCGTCCTCGCTCCCCTCGAGCTCGAGCAGCAGCTGACCGAAGGGCACATCCTTGATGCTCGAGACCTCGCCCTGCAGGATCGTGATCTGCACCTTCGCCCCGGCCATGATGCGGCTCAGGATCGGCTGGTAGGTCACATCGCCGATGTAGGTCAGGCGCACCAGCGTGCCGCGCAGCTTGTCGCTCATGTAAGCGTGCGCGGGGTCGAAGCTCGCCGCGGCAAGCGCGTCGCTCTGCGCCACCATGCTGCGCGTGACCGGATGCTGCGGATGCAGGAAGACGTCCGCCACCCTGCCGGACTCGACGATGCGCCCGCCATCGATCACTGCGACGCGGTCGCAGATCGTGCGGATCACCTGCATCTCGTGGGTGATCAGCACGATGGTCAGCCCCAGCTGGCGGTTGATGTCGAGCAGCAGCTTGAGGATGGACTGCGTGGTCTCGGGATCGAGCGCCGAGGTCGCCTCGTCGCACAGCAGCAGCTGGGGGCGGTTGGCCAGCGCGCGCGCGATGCCGACGCGCTGCTTCTGCCCGCCCGAGAGTTGCGACGGATACTTGTGCCCGTGCTCGGACAGGCCGACCAGCGCCAGCAACTCCTGCACCCGCGCGGCGCGTTCGGCGGCGTTGGTATGCCCGGTCGCCTTCAGCGGCCAGTCGATGTTGTCGGCGACCGTCTTGGCATTGAGCAGGTTGAAGTGCTGGAAGATCATGCCGACGCGACGGCGCAGTGCGTAGAGGCCTTCGCTGTCGAGCGTGGTGATGTCCTCGCCCTCGACCAGCACGCGCCCCGCCGAGGGGCGCTCGAGAAGATTCAGGGTACGGATCAGCGTGCTCTTGCCGGCGCCGGATCGACCGATGATGCCGAACACCTCGCCGGCACCGATCTCGAGGTTGATGTCGGCGAGCGCCTCGACCTCGCGGCCGTCGGCGGCACGATACGTCTTGCGCAGGTTTTCGATGCGGATCACGGCGACCAGGTCCCGAACGGGAAAAAGGGTCGGGATTTTACCTGTGCACAGGATTCGGCACCATGCGTGCGCACAAGGCGCACGGCAGCTTACTCCATGTCCGACTGCGCCGGCAGACGCCCGCCCGCAGCAGCGGGGTTGCACCGACGCAACGGCAAGCGCGCCCAAGCACTTGAGCGATGAGGTAAAATGCCGCCTTTTCCCTCGCCTGACCCGTCCATGCAGTTCGCCGGCTTCGCCTTGCGCAATAACCTTTTCGTCGCTCCCATGGCGGGCGTGACGGATCGTCCTTTCCGCCAGTTGTGCAAGAAACTGGGCGCCGGCGTGGCCGTGTCCGAGATGGTCACCTCCAACTCGCTGCTCTACGGCAGCGAGAAGACCCGCCGCCGCGCCGACCACACCGGCGAGGTCGATCCGATCTCGGTGCAGATCGCCGGCGCCGACCCGGCGATGATGGCCGAGGCCGCCCGGTACAACGCCGACAACGGCGCACAGATCATCGACATCAACATGGGCTGCCCGGCCAAGAAGGTGTGCAACGTGATGGCCGGCTCGGCGCTGATGCAGGACGAGCCGCTGGTCGCGCGCATCCTCGAGGCGGTGGTCAAGGCCGTGCCGGATACCCCCGTCACGCTCAAGTTCCGCACCGGCTGGAACCGCGCCAACAAGAACGCACCGACGATCGCCCGCATCGCCCAGGAATCCGGCATCCGCGCCATCGCCATCCACGGCCGCACCCGCGCCGACCAGTACATGGGCGAAGCGGAGTACGACACCATCGCCCACGTCAAGACGCTGGTGAAGATCCCGGTGATCGCCAACGGCGACATCACCAGCCCGCAGAAAGCCAAGCACGTGCTCGACTACACCGGCGCCGACGGCGTCATGATCGGCCGCGCCGCACAGGGCCGGCCGTGGATCTTCCGCGAGATCGAGCACTACCTCGCCACCGGCGAACTGATGCCACCGCCGCTGGTCAGCGAGATCCATCAGGTCTGCCGCGAGCACCTCGCCGATCTGTACGGCTTCTATGGCGACGAGCGCGGCGTGAAGATCGCGCGCAAGCACATCTCCTGGTACACCAAGGGCCTGGTGGGCTCAGCGGCCTTCCGCCGCGCGATGAACCAGATTCCCGACATTCCCTCCCAGCTCGCCGCGGTGGACGAATTCTTCGGCCTGCTCGCAGAGGCCGACGCCCGCCTGAGCTACGAGACGGACCCGCAAGCCGAATGCCCGCAGGAACTCGCAGCATGACCAGCCGCAGCAACGAGATCGCGGACGCCGTCGTCCGCACGCTGGACCAGTACTTCCGCGACCTCGACGGCGAGAAGCCCGCCGCCATCCACGACATGGTGATCCGCAACGTCGAGCGCCCGATGCTGCAGTTCGTCCTCGAGCAAGCCAAGGGCAACCAGACCGTCGCAGCCGAAATGCTGGGCATCAACCGCAACACGCTGCGTCGCAAACTGACCGACTACGAACTGCTGTAAGAAAACCGGCGCTGCGGCCGTCTCGTGCCGCGCGCGTGCAATTCCTGCACTTCATGCACCTCGCAGTCCAAGACTTTTCCGCTTCCCCTTCAAACTTGCTTCCGGTCCCACGATGAACGTCACCCAAGCCCTGATCAGTGTTTCCGACAAACGCGGCGTGCTCGATTTCGCGCGCGAACTCGCCAGCCTTGGCATCAAGCTGCTGTCGACCGGCGGCACTGCCAGCCTGCTGCGCGAAGCCGGCCTGCCGGTGACGGACGTCTCCGAGCACACGGGCTTCCCCGAGATGCTCGACGGCCGCGTCAAGACCCTGCATCCGAAGGTGCATGGCGGCATCCTCGCTCGTCGTGACCTCGCCGAGCACATGGACACGATCGCCGCGCACGACATCGGCCGCATCGACTTGGTGGTGGTGAACCTCTACCCCTTCCAGCAGACCGTGGCCAAGCCCGACTGCACGCTGGAAGACGCGATCGAGAACATCGACATCGGCGGCCCGACCATGGTGCGCGCCGCGGCCAAGAACCACGGCAACGAGGACGGCGGCGTCGGCATCGTCACCGACCCCGACGACTACACCGGCATCGTCGCCGAGCTCAAGTCCAACGCCGGCAAGCTCAGCCACAAGACCCGCTTCGCGCTGGCAGTGAAGGCCTTCACCCACACCGCGCGCTACGACTCGGCAATTTCCAACTACCTCACCGCGCTGGTCACCAACGAGGCCGGCGACGTGTCGCTGCAGACCTACCCCGAGCGCCTTCAGCTCGCCTTCGACAAGGTTCAGGATCTGCGCTACGGCGAGAACCCGCACCAGACCGCCGCCTTCTACCGCCAGCCCGGCGCAGCCGAGGGCGGCGTCGCCGGCTACACCCAGCTGCAGGGCAAGGAGCTGTCGTACAACAACATCGCCGACGCCGATGCGGCATGGGAATGCGTCAAGGCCTTCGACGGCCCGGCCGCGGCCTGCGTCATCGTCAAGCACGCCAACCCCTGTGGCGTGGCCCTCGGCGCCACCCCGCTGGAAGCCTACAAGAAGGCCTTCTCCACCGACCCCACCTCGGCGTTCGGCGGCATCATCGCCTTCAACGGCGAAGTCGACCGCGCCGCGGCCGAGGCCGTCTCCGCCCAGTTCCTCGAAGTGCTGATCGCGCCCGCCTACACCGCCGAAGCACTCGAGCTGCTGCGCGCCAAGCAGAACGTGCGGGTGCTCACCTGTGCACTCGGCCAGCCCGCCGGTGCCTTCGACTACAAGCGCGTCGGCGGCGGCCTGCTGGTGCAGAGCGCCGACGAAGCCCGCATCCAGATCGCCGACCTCAAGGTCGTCACCAAGCGCGCGCCGACGGAAGCCGAGCTGCGTGACATGCTGTTCGCCTGGCGCGTGGCGAAGTACGTCAAGTCGAACGCCATCGTGTATTGCAAGGACGGCATGACCATCGGCGTCGGCGCCGGTCAGATGAGCCGCGTCGACTCGGCCCGCATCGCCAAGATCAAGGCCGAGAACGCCGGCCTGCAGATCGCCGGCTGCGTGGTCGCCTCGGATGCCTTCTTCCCGTTCCGCGACGGCCTCGACGTGCTCGCCCAGGCGGGCGCCACCGCGGTGATCCAGCCCGGCGGCTCGATGCGCGACACCGAGGTGATCGCCGCCGCCGACGAACAGAACATCGCCATGGTGTTCACCGGCTTCCGCCATTTCCGCCACTAAGCATCGTCCCCGCAGAAACACGGAGCGCCTCATGAAAGTCCTCGTCATCGGTTCCGGCGGCCGCGAACACGCGCTGGCCTGGAAGCTCGCCCAGTCGCCCAAGGTCACCTGCGTGCTGGTCGCACCGGGCAACCCCGGCACCTCGCGCGAGCCCAAGCTGCACAACGTCGCCGTCACCGCGGTGTCCGACCTGGTCGAACTCGCCCGCCACGAGCAGGTCGGGTTCACCGTGGTCGGCCCCGAGGCGCCGCTCGCGGCCGGCGTGGTCGATGCCTTCCGCGCCGCCGGCCTGCCGATCTTCGGCCCGACCAAGGCCGCCGCCCAGCTCGAAAGCTCGAAGGACTTCGCCAAGCAGTTCCTGGTCCGCCACAACATCCCGACCGCCAAGTACCGCACCTTCTCCGACGCAGCGGCCGCGCACGCCTACATCGACGCCGAAGGCGCGCCGATCGTCATCAAGGCCGATGGCCTCGCCGCCGGCAAGGGCGTGGTCGTGGCCATGAGCGCCGACGAGGCGCACGCCGCGATCGACATGATGCTGCTCGACAACAGGATGGGCGATGCAGGCGCGCGCGTCGTCGTCGAGGAGTTCATGGAAGGCGAGGAAGCCAGCTTCATCGTCATGGCCGACGGCCGCCATGCGATGGCCCTCGCGACGAGCCAGGACCACAAGCGCCTGAAGGACGGCGACGAAGGCCCCAACACCGGCGGCATGGGTGCTTACTCGCCCGCCCCGGTGGTGACGCCCGACGTGCATGCGCGCGTGATGCGCGAGATCATCAACCCCACGCTGGCCGGCATGGCCGCCGACGGCCTGCCCTACACCGGCTTCCTGTATGCAGGCCTGATGATCGACGGCGAAGGCAAGCCGCGCGTGGTCGAGTTCAACTGCCGCATGGGCGATCCGGAAACGCAGCCGATCATGATGCGGCTCAAGACCGATCTCGCCGACCTCGTCGAGGCAGCGATCGCGGGCAAGCTCGACCAGACCGAAGCCGAATGGGATCGCCGTTTCGCCCTCGGCGTGGTGCTCGCCGCCGCGGGCTACCCCGACAGCCCGCGCAAGGGTGACGTCATCACCGGCCTGCCCGGCGGCGAGCTCGAGGATGCACACGTCTTCCATGCCGGCACTGCGGAACAGGACGGCCAGATCCTTACCGCAGGGGGCCGCGTGCTGTGCGTCACCGCCCTCGGCGACAACGTGCGCACCGCACAGAAGCGCGCCTACGAGGTGGCTGACGGCATCAGCTTCGACGGTCGCCAGTATCGCCGCGACATCGGTCATCGCGCGCTCTCGCGCAAGACCTGACCCCTCCGCACCGCAGACGGCGGTCGACCGCGGATGTCCGCATGCGCTGACATCCGCCACCTTCACGACTATCCTATCGCTGCGCACGCATAGGGCGCGCGCATCCCGAGTGATCAGTCATGGAGACACCGATGTCCGTCAGATTCGAGATTACGAAGAACGAAAAGGGCGAGTTCCACTTCAAGCTGCTCAACGGCGACGCCAAGACGCTGCTGCGTAGCGAGGGTTACAACGCCAAGACGAGTTGCACGAACGGTGTCGAGTCGGTACGCAAGAACGCGGCCGACGACAAACGCTATGACCTGAAAACGGCCTCGGACGGTCGCCCCTACTTCAACCTCAAGGCGAGCAACGGCCAGGTCATCGGCACAAGCCCGATGTTCGCCGATGCTGCCGCCTGCGAAGCGGCGATCGCCGCGACCAAGGCCGGCGCCGCCGACGCACCGGTCGATGACAAGAGCTGATCCACGATGAATCCTGCCACCGTCAAACCCTGGTTCACCGATCTGCAACAACGCATCGTCAGCCGTCTCGAGGCCTTCGATGGCATGGCCTTCAAGGCGGACGGCTGGGAGCGGCCAGGAGGCGGTGGCGGGCTCACCCGCGTCATCGAGGACGGCAACTTCTTCGAACGCGGCGGCGTCAATTTCTCGCACGTGATGGGCGACGGCATGCCGGCGTCCGCCACCGCGCACCGCCCGGAACTCGCCGGCCGGCGTTTCGAGGCCATGGGCGTGTCCCTGGTGCTGCACCCGCGCAACCCCTATTGCCCGACGGTGCACATGAACGTGCGCTGCTTCGTCGCGATTGCCGAAGGCAAGCCGCCCGTATGGTGGTTCGGCGGCGGCATGGACCTGACGCCCTACTACCCGTTCGAAGAGGATGTGCGCCACTTCCACGCCACCTGCAAGGCCGCGGTGGTGCCGTTCGGCGGCGAAGCGGAATATGCGCGCCTGAAGGACTGGTGCGACCGCTATTTCTTCCTCAAGCACCGCAACGAGCCGCGCGGCGTCGGCGGGCTGTTCTTCGACGATCTCGGTGCCGACGGCAAGACGGACTACGGCACTGCCTTCGGCCTGACGCAGTCGGTGGGTAACGCCTTTCTCGACGCCTATCTGCCGATCATCGAACGCCGCCGGGACACCCCCTACGGCGAACGCGAACGCGACTTCCAGGCCTACCGGCGCGGGCGCTACGTCGAGTTCAACCTCGTGTTCGACCGTGGCACGCTGTTCGGCCTGCAGTCGGGCGGGCGCACCGAGTCGATCCTGATGTCGATGCCGCCGATCGTGAAGTGGCGCTACGACTGGCACCCCGAGCCCGGTTCGCCCGAAGCCCGGCTCTACGACGAATACCTGAAGCCACGCGACTGGGCCTGAGGCCTCGACTCGAACCCGGGCGCTGTCGCCTCGAGCGCGCGCGCCGCGACAGGCGCGCCCGCCCGAGCAAAACTCGGCTGTTTTACGCCGGCAGCAGTGCCACCGCGGTCTTCTGCTTGCCGGCCACCATTTCGGCCGCCGCACGATACTGCCCCTGGGCTGCGTCGGTGCGCTCCAGCTTCTCCAGCAGATGGGCAAGCGCAAGGTGGGCGTCGACCGTCGCCCCATGCTGGACCGCGGCCTCCAGATAGCTCTGCGCCTTGCCCCAGAGTTGCGCGTTCAGGCAGAGCTGACCCAGCGCGTACAGCAGGCCGGCATCGCGCGGCTGCTGCGGTAACCAACTCTCGGCCTTCTGCAGACAGGCGCGCACATCGCCTTCGGTCGCCGCACAGTACGCGTACTGGCGCGCCAGCCCCGAGTCCCAGCGCTCGTCGAGCAGGCGCTCGACCTGTTTGCGGGCAAGCTCACCCCGCCCGACCGCGGCAAGCAGCGGCAACACGCGCTCGATCAGCCCCCGGTCCTGCAGTTCAACGGAAGGAATGTCTTTCCAGTACGCGGCCAGCGCATCACCGTCGCCCGCCAGCTCGCGCATGCGTTCGACATGACCGCGACGCAACATGGGCGCGGCCTGCTCGTCGGTCAATGCCTTGTGCTTGCGCAGTTGGCGCACCGTCTGCACCAGCTCTTCCCATCGACCCAGGGCCGAGGCCACCTGCGCCTCCAGACGCAGCATGGCGATGTGACGATTTCCGCCCGCGCGCAGCGTGGCCAGCTTGGCCGCGGCCTCGTCGAACCGGCGGGCCTCGATGGCGAGTTCGGCCTCGGTCATCAGCCGCGCCACCTCACCCTGCGCACCGTGCTCGGCCGCATGTCCGAGCCATTCCCGGTACCGCGGTTCGTCCTGCAACGCATGTGCCGCACGGGCCGCGATCAGTGCGGCCATCGACGAGCCCTCGCCCGTCTCGTAAGCGCGCGAAGCCGATTTCAGCGACTGCGAGAAGCGCCCTTCGAACAGCGCATTGATCGAATCGTTCAACGCACGACCAGCCCGTGCGCGACGGCGGCGTTCCCGCCATTGCGCCACCCGACCGGGCAGCTGCAGGGTGCGGCTGATGATGCGGATCAGCGCATATGCGAGCGCAAACCCCACGACGACAATGACGACGAGCAGGTTGAGCGACAACTGCACGCGCCATGGCGGCGCCACCAGCAGCACGTAGCCATCGTTGAGCCCGGCTACCATGGCCACGCCGACGGCCAGGGCGAAAATGCCGATCAGCCAGATCAGGGTACGCATCGTGACCCCCTCAACGCGCTGGCGCGCGATTTGCGCCGGCAGGGATTTGTTCCGTCGTGGGCACGCTCGGCTCGGCACGCGGAATCGCCGGCTGAAGCGGGCGCTCCGGACGCACCTGCATGGTCCGCAGCGCAGCAAAACTCTCGGTCAGCGTCGGCAGCTCGGTGCGAATCGAAACCGACTCGAGCTCCCGCAATTCCTGGAGCGCCATCTGCACGCGCTCGTCACGACGGTCGAAGAAGCGCTCGATCCACACCCTGGCCTGAGCCAGGTCGGCGGAATAGGTGCGGCCATCCCGCGCAAGCAATGCAAGGCGGGCCGTGAGCAGGCGGATCTTCAGGTTCTCGCGCAGGAAAGTGTTCTGCGCCGGCGCCAGCA
>Ga0172382_10013985_pt1 | contig 10273 bp, 10 predicted proteins | sample Leawel138RmetaG_FD_122245 | JGI IMG/M metagenome (GOLD analysis project Ga0172382, IMG submission 122245) | Leachate microbial communities from a municipal landfill in Southern Ontario, Canada - Leachate well 138R metaG | ecosystem: Engineered > Solid waste > Landfill > Unclassified | place...
CTCACGTGGCGTGTGCCACTTAGCAAAATATGACAACATGGAATTACGAAAATAAAGTTGTTTTGTGCCTCTAGGTACTTGCCTAAAGCTTTGGCCGACATAATCACGACAAGAAGCAGCTGGGCTATACCATACTTCCCCTCCATATTGATATACTTGACGACAAAAATCAACTTCTTCAAACCAAATAAAATAACGTTCATCAAGAAAAGGCTCAAAGACGCCACTGATTTTTTGCCAAGCTTGACGATTAATTAAGAAAAAAGAACCACGAATTGAATCAACTTTTTGCGCTTTGCTATAATCAAAATTTTTCATTAAATAGTTATTCGTCACTATTGGAAAAAAGTGAGGCAATTTAAAAGTAATGGCTAATTGATCGCTCAAGCTGGGAAAGCGACGTACATGATCTACAATAATCCCCTTCTCATCTTCTAATTTAAAACCTGTGACCGTAGCTTGAGAATTAGACTTAGCCCATTTTAAAGCTTCAGTAATAGTATTAGGAAAAACTCGCATGTCTGGGTTAAGTAATAAAATAAAATCAGCTTTTGCCAAACGCAGGGCTTGATTATTAGCCCTGGAAAAACCTAAATTTTCTTGATTAAGCAACAGATTAACAGTCGGAAATTCTGCTTTAATCATCTCTTCTGTGCCATCCTGAGAATTATTATCAACCACAAAAATCTCCGCCCTAATATTTTGCGTAGCGATTAATAATGTCTCTAAATTATGTCTTAACTTGTCTTTAACTTTCCAAGCAACAATAATAATAGAAATATCCATAACTTAAACTTTTTTTATTTTTATTCTCTTTAATCTAGCTCCGCCACCAGCGATAATAGAAACAGCTTTTTTACTGACTAAAAAAGTTTCTGCCACAAAATTAATAACCGCCTCATTCGCTTTGCCTCTTTCTGGCGCTTCTTTTACTTTCATCTTTAAAGTGCCATCACTTAGAGATTCTTGCCACTCAGTCACATTAGATCCGGGAGATACCTTAACATGAAAGACAGCCTTTCCCTGTTTATTCAATTTTTCTTTAATATCAGCAATACCCATGAGTTAATAAATTATTGTTTAAAAAAGATAATATGAGAATAAATGCTCCAATTATAACAAAAATAGTCTCTACTTTGCTTTCAGTGTAGCTTATTTTAGGCAAAAAATCAATTAAAAAACGATAGCGTCAGATTGTCAATATTTATTAAATTTGACTTATATACTAAAATGAAAGAGCCTTGATAATTAACTTTTATCATTATGGAAAATAACGAACAAGAAACAAACTATGTTCGTCCCTCTTGGGATGAGTATTTTATGAAAATCACCGAAATGGTAGGTTCTCGAGGTAGTTGTGATCGGGGCCGGGCTGGTTGTGTCATTACGCGTGATAAAAGAATTATTGCTACTGGCTACGCTGGCTCACCAATTGGCTTAGCTCATTGTGATGAAGTGGGTCACGAAATGCACACTGTTACTCACGCTGATGGCTCCACTAGTCGTCATTGTATTCGCACTACTCACGCTGAGCAAAATGCTATCTGTGAAGCCGCAAGAATGGGAATTTCTATCAATGGCGGCACCCTCTACTGCAAAATGACTCCTTGTTATACCTGCGCTAAAATGATCATTAATGCGGGTATTAAAAAAGTGGTCTGCGCTCAAGACTATCACGCTGGTAGTAGAAGTAAAGAAATCTTTCAGGAAGCAGGTATTGAATTTCAATTATTATCTGAGGAAGTTACCAAATATAAAGACATGAAATAAAGACAGCTACTGTCTTTATTTTATAAAAATCTATGAAAACATATTTAAATCTACTTGAAGATGTCATGACTAATGGCAAGGGTAAAGAAGATCGCACCGGCACTGGCACCACTAGTGTCTTTGGACGACAAATACGTTTTGATCTCAAAAATGGCTTTCCTTTGCTTACTACTAAAAAAGTACATCTTAAATCGATCATATACGAATTACTCTGGTTTCTACAAGGAGATACTAATATCAAATATCTTAATGAGCATGGTGTTACTATTTGGGACGAGTGGGCTGATGAAAATGGTGATCTTGGCCCTATCTACGGCAAACAATGGACTGCCTGGGAAGGCAAAGACGGAGTGAAAATTAATCAAATTGCAGACGCTATTAAAATGATTAAAGAAAGGCCTGATTCTCGTCGTATTATTGTGAGTGGTTGGAATGTAGGCGACCTGCAATCTCTAATTGGCGGCAAAAAAACAGCCCCACCTCCCTGTCATACTATTTTTCAATTCTATGTTAATGCTCAAGATGAGCTGTCATGCCAGCTCTACCAACGCAGTGCCGACTTATTTCTAGGCGTTCCTTTTAATATTGCCTCGTATGCTTTGCTCACTATGATGGTGGCTCAAGTAACTGGTAAAAAATTGGGTGAATTTGTGCACACTTTTGGTGATTTACATATCTATAATAATCACAGGGAACAAGTCAAAGAACAGCTCAGCCGAGAACCAAGACCTCTGCCACAAATGATAATTAATCCTGAAGTTAAAGATATTTTTAGTTTTAAATATGAAGATTTTAATTTAGAAGGCTATGATCCTCATCCGGGAATTAAAGCTCCTATTGCTATATGATCAAAGTAATTATGATGATGGCCATGACTTTAGATGGCAAAATTGCTCGTGACGAAAAACAGTTAGCTAATTGGACTAGTTCCGCTGATAAAAAACTATTTGTTGAAGTATCAAAGGAATGTGGTGTAATTATGATGGGAGAAAACACTTTTCGTACTTTCCCCAAACCCTTACCTGGACGCTTAAATGTCGTTTTCTCTTATAATCCTGGTGAAGATATTGAAGGCTCATTACTCTGGGTACAAGGAGATCCAAAGCAAATATTAAAAGATTTAGAAGCTAAAGGCTATAATCAGGCGCTATTAGGAGGCGGCGCCAACCTTAATTCCCTGTTTTTGCGAGAAAAATTAATTAATGAATTAATAATCACAGTTGAGCCTAAAATTTTTGGCAGTGGCCTCTCTCTTTTTAAAGAAGAATGTGATATTAATCTGCAACTTTTAGAATCAAAGTCTTTAAACGATAATGTAATCATGTTAAGATATAAAGTCCTATACTAATATGTCAAAAATAATCCTCGGTTTTGTTGGCCCCTTAGCTAGTGGCAAGGCGGTTTGTCAAAAATATATCAGCACAAAATATGAAAGCGATAGTTTTCGTTTCTCTACAGCTTTAAGAGATATTTTAAGCAGACTATATCTACCTATCAGTCGGGAAAATTTGCAAAACCTGTCTCTGGATTTAAGAAATAGATTTGGTGGTAATATTCTAGAAGAAGTAATTGCCCAAGATGTACAAAATAGTGACAAAGCAGTAGTTATTATTGATGGCATTAGAAGATTAGACGATATTGTTAACCTCAAAAATCTCCCTAATTTTCATTTAATCAGCATTGATGCAAAACCAGAAACAAGATATAAGCGCATGAAACTTAGAAATGAGAATGCGGGTGATGCAGAAAAAAGTTATGAAGAATTTTTAGAAGACAATAATCGAGAAGCTGAGCTACAAATACCAGAAGTAATGGCTAGTGCTAAATTCCATTTAGATAATAACGGCGATCTTGATGCTTTATATCTACAAATTGACAAAATCATAAAAGAAATACAAAATTAATTATAAGACGCATTAGGAGGAGTGCGGCGGCTAAAACCAAAGCGCTTTTTTAATAGCAAAAACATGTCCCAATACCCTGGAAAATTTATCGTAATTGACGGCACCGATGGCAGTGGCAAAACTACGCAATTACAACTTTTAGCAAATAAGCTTTCTCAAGAAGGTTATGATCTTGAGTTTGCTGATTTTCCTCAATACAACAGCAAATCAGCCGGAATGGTAGAAGAGTATTTGTCTGGCAAATATGGTAATGATGCCGAAAATGTCAGTCCTTATGCTGCCTCCCTATTTTATGCGGTAGACAGATTTGATGCTAGTTTTCAAATCAGACAATGGTTACAGGCTGGGAAAATTGTCATTGCTAATCGCTATATTTCTTCCAGCTTTGCTCATCAAGGAGGAAAAATTGAAAATCCCTTAGAAAGAAAAATGTTCTTCAACTGGCTCAGTGAAATTGAATACAAAGTTTTCAACATCCCCCAACCCGATCTCTATCTCATTCTACATGTGGAAGCTGAGATTTCTCAAAAACTAGCTATCGATAGAAAAAGAGAGGATTGGCACGGAAAAACTAAAGATATTCACGAAGAAGATATTAATCATCTTAAAAAAGCAGAAAAAATCTATCTAGAAATTGCTCAAGAATTATCAAATTTTAGACTAGTTAAATGCACACGTAATGGCGAAATCATGAATCGCGAAGATATTCACTACCTTATCTGGCTACATGTCAAACGTCTATTTGATATTAATGAAAATCAGAGTCATAAATATGGTTTTCAAGCTGTTAGTGATATTTTAAGTAAAAAAAATAAATTAGCACCAGCTCTACCTTTCGAACAAGCGGCAAATCATCACATCCCCGAGCAAAGCCCAGATACAATTAATTCCGATACCCCAGCAACAACTAAATTGGAAGTCACTAATACCCTGCAAATAGAAAGAATTCATCCCGAAGCTAAACTGCCTAGCCGTGCTCATCCTCAAGATGCAGGTTTAGATATTTATGCCTGTGAAAACATCTCCATCCCTCCTTATAGTCAAGCCGCTATTGCTACTGGTCTAAAATTAGCTATCCCTCAAGGTTTTGTGGGCCTAATTTGGGATAAAAGTGGATTAGCCTTGCAAGGCTATACTACTTTAGGAGGAGTGATTGATGCGAACTATCGAGGAGAGTTAAAAATAATTTTTAAAAATCTGAGCGAAGACATCTATCACGTTGCTAGTGGACAAAAAATCGCTCAACTCTTAATTCAGAAAATAGAAACACCAGCTATAGAAGAAAAAATCTTAGAAGATCAAACTAGTCGTGGCGAAGCAGGATTTGGCAGCACCGGTTTAAATTAATATCTTAACTTGGCGCTAAGTGATTTTTAGGCTAAAATGATTATATGGAATATGATGTTATCATCGGTTTGGAAATCCACGCCGAACTTAAAACTAAAAGCAAGATGTTTTGTGCTTGTGACAACGACAGTCTTAACAGAGCGCCCAACACCAATGTTTGCCCTATTTGTTTAGGTCATCCCGGAACCTTGCCTCAACCCAATAAACAAGCGATTGATTGGACTTTATTAATCGGCTTAGCTTTAAATTGTGAAATTAACCGCTCTTCTAAATTTGATCGTAAAAATTACTTTTATCCCGATCTACCAAAAGGCTACCAAATATCACAATATGACCAGCCTTTTTGCTATCAAGGCAAACTTGATATTGGCTCTAAAGAGATTGCTATTACTCGCATTCACTTAGAAGAGGATACGGGCAAATCTTTTCACCCGAATAATAAAAAAGAAACTTTAATTGACTTTAACCGAGCTGGTACTCCTTTGGTAGAATTAGTAACCGAGCCAGTGATTAAAGACGCTGAAGAAGCTAAACGCTTTTGTCAGGCATATCAACGCGTACTGCGCTTTCTAGAAGTTAGCAACGCTGATATGGAAAAAGGAGAAATGCGTTGTGAAGCTAATATTAGTCTCCAAACCCCTGGTACTTGGGAATATAAAGAAGGACAAATTATTCCTAAGAATAAAAAAAAGCTTAACGCGAAAGTAGAGGTAAAAAATATTAATTCTTTCCGCTCAGTTGAAAAAGCCATTAAATATGAAATTGAACGCCAAACTGAGCTTTTAAATAAAAAAGAAGCAATTATTCCTGAAACAAGAGGTTGGGATGAAAAACAAAATATGACAATTGCGCAACGCATTAAAGAAAGCGCTGCTGATTATCGCTACTTCCCCGAACCAGATATCCCAGTTATTAAAATCGACGATGCTTGGCTTAATTCTCTAAAATCTCAATTAGTGGAATTACCAGGAGCTAAAGCAAAACGTTTTAAAAATCAATATTGGATTAAAGCTGAACAAGCAGAAATATTAGCTAATGATAAAGCCTTGGCTTCTTTTTTTGAAAATGTTGTCTCTGAAATGGGAGCTTGGATTGAAGCTAGTGGTGATGATTTTGAACGTCAGGATAAAAATGCCGCTCAAATGGCAGCTAATTGGATTATTAGTGAATTGCTCAAGAATCTGAATAAAGATAAGAAAAGTGCAAAGGAATTAAAGATGACAGCTGAAAATTTTGCTGAGTTATTAAGCTTAATTTGGCAAAATAAAGTTAATTCTAATGCTGGTCAAAGAATCTTAGAAATTATGTATTGGGAAGGTGGCGATCCAAGTGATATTATGAATAGACTTGGACTCTCTCAATTAGATAATGATAGTGAAATAGAAACAGCTATTTTAAAAGTTATCAGCGACAACCCTCAACAACATCAAGAGTATAAACAAGGTAAAACCCCTTTAATACAATTCTTTATTGGTAAAGTCATGGCTGAAACTAAAGGCAAGGCCAACCCAGAAAAGGTGAAGAAAATACTAGAAGAAAAATTAAAATAACCTCAATATCTTCTCTCCTTATACTCAAAAATCCGCTTAAATGGCGGATTTTTTGAATTAATAAATAGACATAAATGTAACGGATATTATCAATCACACAGAGAATTAACAATCTAAGGCTCTTTTAACCACCAATGCAACTGTTTCATATTTAATATTTTTTTGTTGGCAATAATTAGATTGCATCCAATTTTTCAATGTTTTTGAACCTTTACTCGCATTGCAAGAACAACAACAAAGAGCAATATTGTTAATATTTATTATTTTTGCATCATTAATAATATGCTCCCAGGTAGCGCTATGTTTTTTGTTAATTTTTTTATCAGTAAATGCTACGCCACAATAAATACATTTTTGATCACGTTTTCGAACTTCAAGCTCTAAATCTTTTGGAATATTCCATTTATTCATAAATCTAATTTTTACCCAAAAACTCATCTATTTCTTTTGTTGCCTCACTTATACTCTCAATCCAAATTATTTTTCTGCCTTGTTTTTGCCAACGCTTAAACCAAGTTTTCTGGCGCTTAGCAAAACGATAGGAAGCGGTATTAAGTTGTGTTAGCATTTCTTCATAACTGATTTTTTTGGTCAAGAAATAAGCAATAAAGCGATATTCTAAGCCAAAAGAAATAAGACGCTTCCAAGACACTCCTTGCTGATGTAGATGTTCTACTTCAGCTATCATATTTTCATTTTGCAATCTATCATGCACACGCTTAGCGATTCTCTCTCGTAACTCCTCATCAGACCTCTCTAAACCGAGCACTAAAAAATCATAGGGGCTGTCTTTTTTTTGATTAAGAAGCTCAGGATTGTCTAAAATTTCTAAATAACGCGCTAAACGTCTTGGGTTATTTCTTTCACTATTATTTAATCTTAAAGCAAAATCTTCATTAATATTCTTTATTTTTTGCCATAAAACTTCTGTTCCTAGGGCCTCCCAGGCCTCTCTTTGTTTTAAATTACCTTTAACACTACTTAAATGATAATTATCTACCACTGCCTGTAGATACAGACCGGTGCCACCCACAATAATAGGCAGCTTGCCCCTGGAGAGCACATCTTCAATAGCTTTAAAAGCTAATTTTTGATATTTAGCGAGATTAAAATTAGTTTTTGGCGCAACTACATCAATCAGATGATAGGGAATATTTTGACCTTCAAAATTATACTCTTTTAAATCTTTAGCCGTGCCAATATCCATGCCTTTATAGACTTGACGACTATCAGCCGAAATAATCTCACCCTGATAACGAGCTGCTAAACGCACCCCTAAAGCTGTTTTACCAGAAGCGGTAGATCCTAATAACACAACTATTTTTGCTTTTGTAATCTGTTTTTTTATCATAAATTATCATCCAATACTTCTACTAAGTCAGCACTTAGACCAAAGCTTTTAACCGCTTTAACACGCAATAAAACAAAACGACCAATTAAATCTTGAGAACTAGAAAATTGCACACTTTTAAAACTAGAGGTTTTGCCTTGATAGACTCCTTTTTTAGTTTTACGATCAACTAAAACTTTTACTACTCTATCAACATAATCTTGATTAATTTTGAGACTAGTTTGTCTTAAAATATTTTCTAAAGTTAATTCTCTCTCTTTTTTCTCCAGTTCGCTAACATTATCTTTCATCTTCCAGGCAACAGTTCCTGGACGCGAGCTATACTGAGAAATATAAGCCATATCAAATTTTAATTTTTTAAATAATTTGGCTGTATTTTGAAATTGTTTTTTTGTCTCTCCAGGAAAACCAACAATCACATCCGTGCTAATTGCAATCCCCGGTTTGGCTTGTCTAATTTTTTCAATTAAACTAATAAAATGCTCAGCTGTATAACGACGATTCATAGCTTGTAAAATATCATCATCACCTGACTGAACGGCTAAATGGAGATGGTGACAGATTTTATCAGAAGCAGACATGACTCTAATTAATTCATCAGATAAATCTTTAGGATGGCTAGAAAAAAAACGCAACCAAAAATTTCCTGGCAAAGAGGCAATTTTTTTTAATAATAAAGGAAAATCAATGCGTCCACTACGATAACTATTAACATTTTGAGCAATTAAAACAATTTCTTTATAGCCTTTAGCTAACAAGTTTTCAACTTCTTTGATAATATCAGAAGAAGCGCGATATACTTCTCGGCCACGAGCATAGGGTACCACACAATATGAACAGAAATTATTACAGCCATTACCAATAGGCACATAGGCGGTAAAAGAGCTGTAGTATTTAGGTGTAATGCCTAAATATTTTTCACCACTTAAACGTCTTAATTCTGTTTGACTGCTTGATGACTGATGATTGGCATTATGCAATAAAGCTAATAAATTAGGCAACTCATTAATGGGCATAAATAAATCTACTTTGCCTTTTAATCTTTTCTGCACATCTTCCCTGTTGGCCAAACAACCAGTAATAACAATTTTGACCCTTGGATTAGTTTTGTGAATTTGATTCACTAAACCATAAACACGATCTTCCGCCGCCTGACGAATACCACAAGTAGTAAGAATTACTAAATCAGCCTTAATATAATTATCAAGTGCTTGATATTTATTTTCACTTAAAAAGGCCTCTATTCTTTCACTGTCAGCTTGATTCATATGACAGCCAATTGTAATAATATAATAACTTTTCATAGAATTATTGAGCGAATAATGTCTCATCATTTACAATCATTGGTTTAACAAGATATAAAGCAAAGGGGCCACGTCTTTTAATAGGCTCTATCTGTAAATTAAAATTTGGCAATTTTCTCTCATTGAGATAAAGGAGATCTTTTTCCGGAAAAGCAAAATTATAATAATAAACTGGATAATATTTAACCAATTGAGAGATTACTTCATTAACATCATTATTGGTTAATAAGGCGCTAACAATCTTTCTTTCTGGAAACAATTGCTTATCATGATACTGAGTGATAATAATAGCCTCTTCTTCTGTGCTTTCTAAAATAGCAGCTGCATCTTGACGATCGCGAAAATGATTATAATATAGCGTCATTAAACCCTCCTCAGAACCGAAAAAAACAAAACTTAGAGAAATAAAAATATAAAAACCTGTTAATAATGACGCCATGAGTAGATAAAGATAATTTTGCCCTCGCAAACGCCAAGCTTCTAATTTAATAAAACGAGACAAAGAAGCAAATAACTTGGAAAAACGAACAATAAAAAAAGCAGCAAAAGGCATGGCCATAATATAAATTGGCAGCCAATAACGAGTATAAGAATTACCAATAGTAAAGCGGCTAGGATCAGGATTATCATTAAACTGCCAACTACCATAATACAAAACTAAAATAACAGACAATAAAAACCAAGATAACAAATAAAGCACTGCTCCTTTTTTTGGTCTTTTAAGCCATTTAAAAGCAAAGATTATAAAACCAAAGGCAGTAAATAGACATAAGAGTGGAAACATTTTAATCACATAGTAATAAAACATCTCTAAAGATTGGCGTGGATGATAACCAAAATAAAAAATATTATCTTTCAACACTCGCCAAACATTTTCTAACCTAGAAATACTATTTTGCAAATTAATATGTAAAATTTCTCCACTAGCTTGAGATATTTGTTGCAAAGAAGCATTCATCTCGCTATAACCACCGTAAAAAGGAGAAGAATAAAGTATTTGATTCCAGTAAAAAACTGGCAATAAAGATAATAGCAAAGCAAAGATAC
>Ga0172382_10013986_pt1 | contig 10271 bp, 9 predicted proteins | sample Leawel138RmetaG_FD_122245 | JGI IMG/M metagenome (GOLD analysis project Ga0172382, IMG submission 122245) | Leachate microbial communities from a municipal landfill in Southern Ontario, Canada - Leachate well 138R metaG | ecosystem: Engineered > Solid waste > Landfill > Unclassified | place...
CGGTGAGGACGTGCCGTCGATATCGCTGAGCTCGAAGGAGTCAGGCGCGATCATCGCGCACAGCGTGTGCCCCTGACACCTTTCGGAATCGACCCGAACCTTCACAGCCTCGCCTCCTCAACCTGGTTGCCGCGCCTCACGCGTGGTAGTCGTACCACTTCAGATACCCGCCGGCGTCGACGCGCAACTGCATGCCGGTGACGTATCTGGCCTCGTCGGAGACCAGCCACAGAATCGCGTTGCTGATGTCCTCGGGTTCGATGAAGTTGACCTTCATGGCCTGCTGTACCCCGAACACCGGCTCGGCGTCCGCACGCGTCGGATTCTCCAGATCGGGCCGGAAGGACTTGTACATCGGCGGGCTCTGCAGCATGTCGGTGTTGCAGTTGGTGGGATGCACGACGTTGGCGCGGATGCCGCGCACCGCGAGCTCGGTGGCGAGATCGTGAACGTACTGCGAGAGAAGCCGTTTCGACGTCATGTAGGCCATGCCGCCGGGATCGTTGCCGGGGTTCGGCTTGTTGTGGGCGTCCATCAGCGCGGCGGTCGAGCCGGTCGCCACGATGGCCGCGCCCTCCTTGAGGTGGGGAAGCGCGACCTGGATGGCGTTGATGGTGCCGACCAGGTTGGTGTTGATCACGTCGGTCCACGCCTGCATCGGCGGGTTGCCCTTCATGCCGGCGATGCCGGCCTGGGCGACGACGATGTCCACGCCACCCAACTGTGCGATGCCGTCCTCGAGGGCCTTCTTCAGTTGCGCCGCATCGCGCACGTCGGCCTTCGCGGTGACGATGCGTTGGCCGGTCTTCTCGACGAACGCCGCGGTCTCCTCGAGATCTTCGGCGGTGGCCATCGGATAGCCGATGGTGTCGACGTTCTCGCACAGATCGACGGCGATGATGTCGGCACCCTCTTCGGCGAGCCGTACTGCGTGGCTGCGGCCCTGACCGCGTGCCGCGCCGGTGATAAAGGCGACCTTGCCTTGAACGCGTCCCATGAGGTCTTGGTGTCCTTTCGCTGGAATCTGCTGGCTCGTCAGGTGTTCCGGCCGCCGTTGACGCCCAGGATCTGTCCGGTGATGTAGCCCGCCTCCTCGGAGATCAGGAAGGAGCAGGCGGCGGCGATGTCCTCGGGGCGGCCCATGCGCCGGACCGGGGTCTGCTCGATCTGCTTCTGGGTGTCGCCGAGGAACCCCCGCTGCTCGGCCTTGCGCAGCATCGGGGTGTCGATGAAGCCGGGCGGGACTGCGTTGACGGTGATCCCGTCGGGCCCGTACTCCAGAGCCAGCGACTTGGTCAGCCCGTTGACGGCCGACTTCGCGGCGACGTAGGGCGACATGTACGGCTGGCCGGAGTGTGTGCTCGACGACGAGATGTTGACGATGCGTCCCCAGCCCGCCTCGATCATGTCGGGCAGCACCGCCTGGGTGCAGTGGAAGACGCCGTTGAGGTTGACGTCGACGACTTTCTGCCATTCGTCGAAGGTCAGATCCAGGAACTTCTTGAAGCGGTCCAGCCCGGCCGCATTCACCAGCACCGTCACCGGTCCCAGTTCTGTGTGGATCTCGCTCAGTACGGCGTCCACGGCGGCCCGGTCGGTCACGTCGGCGGCGTAGGAGAACTTCTCGTCGCCCGGATTGAGGTCGATCGTCGCCACGCGCATGCCATCGGCGCGCAGCCGTTCCGCTATGGCGGCACCGATACCGGACGCGCCACCGGTCACTACCGCGTTCTTCACAGGCGGACTCCGCCCGTCTCGTTGTTCAACAAGAACCGTCCTTCCGATTATGAGAACCGTACTCTCGCATCATGCAGGATCGCAAGACAAGCAACCCGCTGTGTTCGCACCGGTGAGACGTTTGACGGTGGATTGTCCCACCTTCCGTTGCAGGCAGTCGCGTTTCTCCTCATTTCCTTGAGTTCTCATCCAGCGAATGTATGATTCGCCGGTGATGAGAATGCAGTTTCCATCACATAAGCCCACATCACGCCTGTGGCGAGGCTTCTGCGAGGAGGAAGATGCAGGAAACAGCGACGATCTCGGATGAGCGCAGCGGTGCCGGGCAGGCAGCGCAGCGCGCGGAACGGCACCTCCTGATCGGGGGGCAACTCCTCGAGACCGAGCGGACGTTTCCTTCCCTCAACCCGGCGACCGGTGAGGTGCTCGGATATGCGCCTGACGCCACCGTCGCCGATGCGGAGGCAGCCGTGGCGGCGGCGCGTCGCGCGTTCGACGCGGGCGTCTGGGCAACCGACACCGAGCTGCGGATCCGCTGCCTGGAGCAGTTCCACGCGGCGCTGGTCGAGCATCGCGATGAGCTGGCCGCCCTGACCGTCGCCGAGGTCGGCGCCACCCCGGCCCTGTGCCAGGGTGCTCAACTCGACCAGCCGATCGAGATCGTCCGGTACTACGCAGACCTGCTGAAGACGTATCCGCTCACCGAGGACCTCGGCAACATCGAGAGCCGGGGGATGCAGCACCACCGATGGGTGGAGAAAGAGGCGGGCGGCGTGGTGGCCGCGATCATCGCCTACAACTATCCCAACCAGTTGGCGCTGGCCAAGCTTGCGCCGGCGCTGGCCGCCGGCTGCACCGTGGTGCTCAAGTCCGCTCCCGACACCCCGCTGGTCACACTGGCGCTCGGTGAGTTGATCGCCAAGCACACCGACATCCCGGCCGGCGTCGTCAACGTGCTCTCCGGTGCGGACCCGGCTGTCGGCGCGGCGCTGACCACCAGCCCGGACGTCGACATGGTGACGTTCACCGGGTCGACCCCCACCGGACGCGCGATCATGGCCGCCGCGAGCGGAACCCTGAAGAAGGTGTTCCTCGAACTCGGCGGGAAATCGGCCGCCATCGTCCTCGACGACGCCGACTTCAACACCGCGGCAATGTTCTCGGCGTTCAGCATGGTCACCCACGCCGGTCAGGGCTGCGCGTTGACCTCGCGTCTGCTGGTTCCCAAGAAGCACAAGGACGAGCTCGTCGAGCTGGTCAAGAACAATTTCGGTCTCGTCCGTTACGGGGATCCCACCGCGGCGGGCACTTATATGGGCCCGCTGATCAGCGAGAAGCAGCGCGACAAGGTCGACGGGATGGTCAAGCGCGCCGTCGAGGCCGGTGCCACGTTGGTGACCGGTGGCGAGAAGGTCGACCCCGGTTACTTCTACACGCCGACGCTGCTGGCCGACGTCGACCCGGACAGCGAGATCGCCCAGGAAGAGGTGTTCGGACCGGTCCTGGTCGTGATCGCCTACGAGGACGACGACGATGCGGTGCGCATCGCCAACAACTCGATCTACGGGCTCTCGGGTGCGGTGTTCGGCAGCCAGGACCGTGCGCTCGCGGTGGCGCGCCGAATCCGTACCGGCACCTTCTCCATCAACGGCGGCAACTACTTCGCCCCTGACAGCCCGTTCGGTGGCTACAAGCAGTCGGGTATCGGCCGCGAGATGGGCAGGGCCGGACTCGAAGAGTTCCTGGAGTCCAAGACATACGCAGTGGTCGTGCCGGAGGCGGGGGGACAAGCATGAGCAAGCCGCTCGACGGGATCCGCGTCCTCGAGGTCGCGATGTACGGCTTCGTTCCGTCGGCGGGCGCAGTGCTCGCCGAGTGGGGCGCCGACGTCATCAAGGTCGAGCACGCCGTCACGGGTGACCCGCAGCGCGGGCTGCGTCAGACCGGCCTGCTTCGTGTCGAGGGCGACCCGAACCCGAACATCGAGCACGCCAACCGGCTCAAGCGCAGCATCGGCCTGGACATGTCGGTGGCCGAGGGCAGAGAGGTGCTGCTGGAGCTCGCCCGCCGCGCGGACGTCTTCCTGACCAGCTTCCTGCCGGGCCACCGCCAGAAGTTCGGCATCGATGTCGACGACATCCGCGCGGCCAACCCGAAGATCGTCTACGCGCGCGGCAGCGCGTTGGGACCCCGCGGTGAGGAGTCGGTCAAGGGCGGTTACGACATGACCGCGTTCTGGTGCCGCGCCGGCACCGCCGCCACCATCACCCCGCCCGGCACACCCGGCATGGTCGGTCCGCCCGGACCGGCCTACGGTGACACGATTTCCGGCACCAACCTCGCCGGAGGTATCGCCGCGGCGCTGCTCAAGAGGGAGCGCACTGGAGAGCCGTCGATCGTCGACGTGTCGCTGCTGGGCAGCGGACTGTGGGCGTTGGGCCACACGGTGGCGCTGACCAACCACCTCCACGAGCGGATGGAGGCCTTCCCGCCGGGAGCGCACGGCTCACCGATCAATCCGTTGGTCGGCCTGTATCCGACCGCAGACGATCGCTACATCTCATTCGTGATGATGCAGCCGACCAAGTTCTGGGCCGATGTATGCAGTCACATGGATCTCGACGAGCTGGTCGAGGACCCGCGGTTCGCCACCGCTGAATCGATCGCCGAGAACACCGCAGACGCGGCGGAGATCCTCAAAGAGGCGATGAGCAAGCGCACGCTGGCCGAGTGGAGCGAGCGCTTCGCGACGCTGGCCGGGCCGTGGGCGCCGGTGCAGGACACCCTGCAGGCGGCCGAGGACGCCCAGGTCCGCGCCAACGAATATCTGGTCCAGGCAGGCGAACTCGAGCTGGTGGCCAACCCGGTCCAATTCGACGTCGCCGCGCCGGCGTCGGGGCCGGCACCCGGTTTCGCCGAGCAGACCGACGATATTCTCGTCGAACTCGGACTGGACTGGGACCGCATCATCGAGCTCAAGACTGCCGGCGCGGTCACCTGACCGTCCGCGTTCCGATCCTGGAGATACCCAATGCCCTACGTCGCGTCCGTCGGCACCTACCTGCCGTGCTGGGGTACGTCCCTGCACAGGGTGGCCGGCGATGACGAGGATGCCGTCACGATGGCCGTCGAGGCCGGCCGGGCGGCGTTGACGGCGGGCGGGGCAGTGGAGCGCGTGGTGCTGGTCAGCCGGGATCTGCCGCTGTTGGAAAGCAGCAACGCGGCAGTGCTTCTGGCCGGACTCGGGCTGGACCCCGAACTGGAGGTCGACGAACGCCTGGGTGGGGCACCGGCCACCGTCGACGCCGTCAGTTCGGCGCGGCCGCGCACCCTGATCATCGGCGCCGACCTCGCGCCTGCCGGTGCGGCCGCCATCCTGACGGCCGAGCACGGGCTTCAGGTGCGGACCGCCGCCCGGGTCGCGCGCAGCCTGCCGGTGCGGACCCGCAAGGCCACCGGCGACGTACACGATTACGGCGATCCCCGGCTGCTGCACGAACGCGGCCTGATCGCCTCGCTGGCCGCCGCCTGGCTGGACACCCCGGTGGCGGTGGCCGGGGTCGACCGTCAGCGAGCGGTCGAACTCTGCCTGCCAGATCCGCCCGCCGTACCCACCTCAGGCGCGAGTGCCAGCCTGTTCGCGCTGGCCGCCATGGCTGAGCAGGGCAGGACCGGACCGCTGGTCGCCGTCGAGCAGGCGATCCTGTCCGGCATCAGCGTCAGTGGCGGCAGCGCGCAGATCTGCCGCCGAGAGCCACCTTCGCGTGCGCTGCCGGACGGTACCTTCATCGCGGACGCGGAGATCCCCATCTCGCTGGCCGCCTACGAGCGGGCCTTCGAGGCCAAGGTGCGTTGGGAGGCGGGCCGATTCGACGAGTCGGGCGAACTCGACTTCCCGCCGCGCTACCGCGTCGGCGATGACGGCGCGCTGGCCACCGACTATGAACTTGTCCCGCTGCCGCGGACCGGAACCGTCTACACCGAGACGACGGTGCACATTCCGGTCCCGGGCCTGCGGACCCCCTACACGCTGGTGATCGTCGAGCTCGACGGTGTCGCCGTGCGGGCGTTGGTCAAGGTGACCGGGGCGCAGCCGGGAACAGTCGACATCGGCCATCGCGGCCGGCTGGTGCTGCGTCGCGTCGCGGTCCGGTCCGGGGTGCCGGACTACGGCTATGCGTTCGAACCCGACCCGGTGCCGTCCGGAGTCAGGGGGGCGGCGTGAGACGGGTCGCGATCGTCGGTGCCGGCATGACGCCGTTCGGGGAGCACTTCGCGCTGGGGATGAAAGACCTGCTCCCCATGGCGTTCTCTGAGTGTGCCCGCACCGTGGACAAGGGTCTGTCGAAGGCGGACCTGCAGGCCGCATGGTTCGGTGCGATGGGCACCGCCGACGGATTTCCGTCCGGGATCCTTGCCGACACGCTCGGCCTGCCCGAGCTGCCCGTGACACGCGTCGAGAACTCCTGCGCGACGGGGCATGACGCGATCCGCAATGCGTTGTTCGGGATCGCGTCGGGGGCGTTCGACGTCGCCCTGGTGATGGGTGCGGACAAGCTCCGTGACACCACGAGTGCGGAGATGCTGTGGGAATGGGAGGCCATGGCACGCGACATGGCCTGGGATTACCCGCTCGGTTTGGTGGCCCCGGCAGGATTCGCCTTACATGTTCGTCGATATCTCCACGAATCTCCGGCAACTGAAGAACACTTAGCCATGGTGGCGGTCAAGAACCACCGCCACGGCGTCAACAACACCAAGGCGCGGTTGCGCTTCGAGATCACGATGGAGCAGGCTCTGAACGCACCTACGGTGGTGACCCCGTTCCGGTTGTACGACTGCGCGCCGCAGAGTGACGGTGCTGCCGCGCTCGTGATCGCCGCCGACGACGTCGTCGACCGGTTCACCGACCGGCCCGTGTGGATCACCGGCGTCGGGCTCGGGCTGGATTCGGTGATGCACCAGCACAAGCCGGACCTGACCACGTTCCCGGCGACCACCAGGGCTGCCAAGCAGGCCTTCGCGATGGCGGGCAGGACCCCCTCAGACGTGGACGTCGCCGAGGTGCACGACTTCCTGACCGGGATCGAGTTGATGAGCTATGAGGATCTCGGCTTCGCCGAAAGGCTGGGTGGCTACAAACTTCTGGAGGCCGAGGTGACGAGCCTCGGTGGCGCGCTGCCGGTCAATCCCAGCGGCGGTCTCAAGGCCAAGGGGCATCCGCCCGGCGCCACCGGCGTCGCGCAATGCGTCGAGCTTTTCGCCCAGCTGCGCGGGGAGGCGGTCAATCAGGTTGACGGCGCCCGAATCGGCCTGGCACACAACATCGGCGGTCCGACGGCCGTTTCTGCGGTGACGATCTTGGAGGGCCCCAGTGGCAACTAAGGGACCGGAGCGGTGGACGACGGGCATCGCGTTGCCCAACGGGCTGTCAGGTGCGATGGCGGCTGTCGGTGGGTTCTTCTCGATGGCGCTGGACGCGGTGCGGTTCGTGTTCGTGCGGCCTTTTCAGTGGCGCGAGTTCCTGGAGCAGTGCTGGTTTGTGGCACGGGTGTCGATGGCGCCGACGCTGCTGGTGGCTATCCCGTTCACGGTGCTGGTGTCGTTCACGCTGAACATCCTGCTGCGCGAGCTGGGCGCTGCGGACCTGTCCGGGGCGGGTGCGGCGTTCGGCGCGGTCACCCAGGTCGGGCCGCTGGTCACGGTGCTGATCGTGGCCGGTGCGGGCGCCACGGCGATGTGCGCGGATCTGGGGTCGCGCACCATCCGCGAGGAGATCGACGCGATGGAGGTGCTTGGCATCAATCCGGTACAGCGCCTCGTGACACCCCGGATGCTGGCGGCGGGACTGGTCGCGTTGCTGCTCAACAGCCTGGTGGTGATCATCGGGATCCTGGGCGGCTACTTCTTCTCGGTCTTCGTCCAGGACGTGAACCCTGGCGCGTTCGCCGCGGGCATCACGTTGTTGACCGGCGTGCCCGAGGTGATCATCTCCTGTGTCAAGGCCGCGCTGTTCGGTCTGATCGCAGGGTTGGTCGCGTGTTATCGGGGGTTGACGATCACCGGGGGTGGGGCCAAGGCGGTGGGTAACGCGGTCAACGAGACGGTGGTGTACGCGTTCATGGCGTTGTTCGTGATCAATGTGGTGGTCACGGCCATCGGCATCCGGATGACGACGGGATAGCGGGCATGGGCACCTCAACGCTGCTGCGCCAGCGGTTTCCGCGGTTGGTCGACCATCTGGGCCGGCCGGTCGCCCTGCTGAGCCGGTTGGGCGACCATGTGCTGTTCTACGGTCGCGCGATCGGCGGCGTGCCGCACGCGGCCGTGCATTTCCGTAAGGAGATCGTCCGGCTGATCGCCGAGATCTCCATGGGGGCCGGCACCTTGGCGATGATCGGCGGCACCGTGGTGATCGTCGGGTTCCTGACCCTGGCCGCCGGCGGCACGTTGGCGATCCAGGGGTACAGCTCGCTGGGCAATATCGGGATCGAGGCGCTGACCGGGTTCCTGGCCGCGTTCATCAACGTGCGCATCGCCGCGCCGGTGGTGGCCGGGATCGGGTTGGCTGCCACGTTCGGTGCGGGGGTGACCGCGCAGTTGGGCGCCATGCGGATCAACGAGGAGATCGACGCACTGGAATCGATGGGGATCCGGCCGGTCGAGTATCTGGTCTCCACACGCATCGTCGCCGGGATGGTGGCGATCGCGCCGCTGTACTCGATTGCCGTGATCCTGTCGTTCGTGGCCTCGCAGTTCACCACGGTGGTGTTGTTCGGCCAGTCCGGTGGGCTTTACGACCACTATTTCGACACCTTCCTCAACCCGATCGACCTGTTGTGGTCGTTCCTGCAGGCGGTGTTGATGGCGATCGCGATCCTGTTGGTGCACACCTACTTCGGTTACTTCGCCTCCGGCGGTCCCTCGGGCGTGGGTGCCGCGGTCGGTAACGCCGTACGCACGTCCCTTGTCGTGGTGGTCTCGGTGACCCTGCTGGTGTCACTGTCGATCTACGGCTCCAACGGCAACTTCAACCTGTCAGGCTAGGGAGACGAGTTGAGCAGCAACCTCGGCCCAGGACCGCTGCACCGGTCCGAAACCACCAGTGGTGCCGCACCTCTGGCGGCGTCCTCCGGGCGTCACTTCGGCGTGTCGAATGTGGTCCGCCCGCTCGCGGGCCTCGGACTGGTGGTGGCGTTGCTGGTGATTCTTGCGGTCTCGATCGGGCTGTTCGCCGGGAAGTTCACCGAAACGGTTCCGGTGACCGTGATCTCGAACCGCGCCGGTCTGGTGATGAATCCCGACGCCAAGGTCAAGATGCGCGGTGTGCAGGTCGGTTCCGTCAGGTCGATCGACTACCGACCCGACGGTACCGCCGCGCTGCAGCTCGAGATGGACCCGTCGCAGCTGCATCTCATTCCGTCGAACGTCAACGTGGACATCGCCTCGTCGACGGTGTTCGGCGCCAAGTTCGTCCAGCTCGAAGCGCCACCGAATCCGACCGGTGAACTGAAAAGGGGGCAGGTTCTCGCGGGTGACCACGTCACCGTCGAGATCAACACCGTCTTCCAGCAGCTCGTCAATGTGCTCGATGCGGTCGACCCGGCCAAGCTGAACGAGACGCTCGGCGCAATCGCACAGGCGTTCAACGGCCGGGGCGAGAAGTTCGGCCAGACCCTGACGGACTTCAATGCACTGCTGGCCAAGATCGAACCGAGCCTGCCGAACCTGAGTCACGACATCGAAGCCGCCGTTCCTGCGCTCACCGCATACGCCGACGCCGGGCCTGACCTCGTCTCGATTATCGAGAACACGACAACGCTGGGTAACTCGATCGTCGACGAACAGGACAACCTGGACGAATTCCTGGTCAGCTCCATCGGTCTCGCCGACCTCGGCAACGAGGTCGTCGGCGGCAACCGTCAGGCGTTGACCACCACGTTGGATCTGCTCGTGCCCACCACCGATCTGCTCTACTCCTACCGCAAGTCACTGTGGTGCGGCATCGGCGGTCTGGTGCCATTCGCGAAGTCGCCACCGCAGTTCTCCGGCATCTTCGTCTCGTCCGGTTTGACGCTGGGCGTCGAGCGGTACCGCTACCCGCGGGACTTGCCGAAGGTGGCCGCGTCCAGCGGTGGCCGTGACTACTGTGCGGAACTGGGCCTGCCTGAGATGCCTGCCGAGTTCGTGCCGCCGTTGATCGTCGGGGACGTCGGGTCCAACCCTGCGCAATACGGCAACGCGGGCATTCTGCTGAACTCGGAAGGCTTGAAGAACTGGCTGTTCGGACCATTGGACGGGCCGCCTCGTAACACCGCACAGATCGGAATGCCCGGATGACGCGCTCGGCTGCGACGCTCGTCAAGTTCACCGCCTTCGGGCTCGTGATGGCCTTGCTGACCGCGTTCCTCTTCCTTGTGTTCAGCGACACCAGAACAGGTGCGGCCAACGAATACACCGCGGTCTTCACGGACGCGTCCCGCCTGAAGTCGGGAGATACCGTGCGTATCGCGGGTATCCGGGTAGGCACCGTA
>Ga0172382_10013987_pt1 | contig 10271 bp, 7 predicted proteins | sample Leawel138RmetaG_FD_122245 | JGI IMG/M metagenome (GOLD analysis project Ga0172382, IMG submission 122245) | Leachate microbial communities from a municipal landfill in Southern Ontario, Canada - Leachate well 138R metaG | ecosystem: Engineered > Solid waste > Landfill > Unclassified | place...
CAGATGCTCGAGGAGAATGCGCCCGCACTGACGCTCGACGAAGCTGATGATGTCCAAGACATCGATACCCAGCAGACGGCATTCCACGATCTCGCGAATGGGAAAATTGCGGCGGCGGTCATCCACCGCAACCACGATCTCCTGGATCCTGTGCCGGCGCACCAGATCCGGCAGCGGCTCGTCGGAATGCAGGAACACCCTCCCCTTCACTTGTGGCGGATCGTCACCCAGCTGCACATAGCCGACGATACTCATGCCGCGCCGGTCCGCCTTTCTGCGCATCAGGCGGTCGATGACGCTCGCCCTCTGCCCGGTGCCGAGCACGAGGATCCGCTTCTTCAGCCCATCCACCGTGCCGATATGCTGGAACAGGAGGCGGGAGGCAATGAGCGCTGCGCCGGAAAACAGCAGCACCAGCGCGAATGCTCCGCGGCCGATGGCAAGCCCCGGAAAGATATAGAAGAGCACGACCATGACCGTCAGCCCGAGCACCAGGCTGACGCCAAGCCGCAGCACCAGTTGCGCGGTCCCGTCACGAGAATGGCGAGTGTAGAGCCCCATGGCTATCATGCAGGCTATGACCACGAGCGCATAGGTGATCGCCTTGCCCTGCAGCGGCTCGACTTCGGCCAGCCCTCCCGGATCCCCAATGAAACGCAGCCAGATGCCGAGATAGTAGGTGGCGGCGAGCAATGCCAGCTCGAGACCGACGAGCATCACCAGGGCCCGGGGAATGTAATGACCGAATACTCGAACCATATTTCCGATCTTTGCGCGCTTGGATACGCCGGGTCGCTGGCCAGCGCGGCGCCCAGCGAGGCGGTACAGGTGCGGGGACAGTCGCCTCCCGCTTTCGCGGGTGATCGTCAAATGCCCGTCAATTCTTTAGTTTTCAGGCAGCCGGCGGCTTTGCGCCCCTTGCGGTGCAAGGTATCATACACGGCGGCCTGATTCCGTAAAATCATGTGACAACAGGATAAAGCGAATGAAGATCACGATCTTTGGTTCCGGCTACGTCGGCCTGGTCACTGGGGCCTGCCTGGCCGAGGTGGGCAACGACGTACTCTGCGTGGATATCGACGAGCGCAAGGTCGGTATGCTTCGCGAAGGCCGCATCCCGATCTATGAGCCCGGACTGGAGAGCCTGGTCGAGAGCAACATGAAGGCGGGCCGCCTGGACTTCACCACCGACATGGCAGCAGGGGTCGCCCATGGCCTGTTCCAGTTCATCGCGGTCGGCACGCCCCCCGGGGAAGACGGTTCGGCGGATCTGCAGCACGTTCTCGCCGTCGCCCGCACTGTCGGCCAGCACATGGACGATTACCGGATCGTGGTCAACAAATCGACGGTACCGGTCGGCACCGCGGACAGGGTGAAGGCAGCGCTCGCAGAGACCCTGGCGGCGCGCGGTCGCAGGATCGAATTCGACGTGGTCTCCAACCCGGAGTTCCTCAAGGAAGGCGCGGCGATCGACGACTTCATGCGCCCCGACCGCATCGTCATCGGCACCGACAATCCCCGCACCGCCGAACTGCTGCGCGCCCTGTACGCGCCGTTCAATCGCAATCACGAACGCATCGTGCGCATGGATGTGCGTTCCGCCGAACTCACCAAGTACGCGGCCAACGCCATGCTCGCCACGAAGATCAGCTTCATGAACGAACTGGCCAATATGGCGGAACGGCTAGGCGCGGACATCGAGCATGTGCGCGTCGGCATCGGCTCGGATCCGCGCATCGGCTGGCACTTCATCTATCCGGGCATCGGCTTCGGCGGCTCGTGCTTTCCCAAGGACGTGAAGGCTCTGGAGCGCACCGCGCGCGAAATCGACTACCAGGCCGGGCTGCTGCAGGCGGTCGAGGCGGTGAACGAGCGCCAGAAGGAGGTTCTGTTCGGCAAGATGGAGCGCCATTTCGGCGGCGATCTGCGCGGCCGGACCCTTGCGCTGTGGGGACTGGCCTTCAAGCCCAATACCGACGACATGCGCGAAGCGCCCAGCCGCGTGCTGATGGAAGCCCTGTGGCGGGCGGGCGCGACGGTCCGCGCCTACGATCCGGTCGCGCGCGACGAGGCGCGCCACATCTATGGAGACCGGCCTGATCTGGTTCTGTGCGACAGTCCGGAGGAAGCGCTGCAGGGGGCCGACGCGCTGGCTCTGGTGACGGAGTGGAACGAGTTCCGCAGCCCGAACTTCGCCGCAGTGAAGCAGGCGCTCCGCAATCCGGTGATCTTCGATGGCCGCAATCTCTACGACCCGGAGACGCTGGCAGCCGAAGGATTCGTGCATTATTCCATCGGCCGCAGACCGCGCGGAGTCGATCAGCCCGCCTGAGACGCCGGAACCGCGGATCGGCGGCGGAATCCATCAATTCCCGCCCGTCCGAGCCGCGGTATCATGCCGCCCCATGCGCACGATACCGCGGCTCGTCCCGCCCCTCGTTCTGCTGATCACCCTGGCGCTCGCGCCCGCGATCCCGCTGTCCGCGCAAACGGTGGCGACGCTCAAATACCATCCCGGCCATTACGTCTCCCTCAACCGGCCCGACGATGCAGCGCGCGTCATGCCCGGGCTCGTCCTTCCGGGAGTGCGAGGCGTGCAGATCCGTTACACCTGGAAGAGCCTGGAACCCGAACGCGGGCGCTACGACTTTTCGCGCATTGCGGACGATCTGGAACGGGCGGCCCGGCTCGGGCTCCAGCTGGTCGCCTTCATCGAGGACAAATCCTTCTTCACCGAAGCGCATCATCTGCCGGCCTATCTGGATGCCTATGCCCTGCCCTTCACGCGCGGCGGCATGGTGGCGAAGCGCTGGGACCCGACCATCATCGAGCGGATGGGAGCCTTGCTCTCGGCGCTCGGCGAGCACTTCGACGCGCATCCGCACTTCGAAGGCGTTGCCCTGCAGGAGAGCGCCATGGGCTTCACTCCCGAGATCGAAACCCTGCATGGCTACACGCCAGAGAAGTACCGTGACGCGCTCATCGCCCTCCTGCGCAGCGCCCGCCGAGGGCTGCCACGATCGCAGGTCTTCTGGTACATGAACTTCCTGGAAGGCAAGCAGGCTTACCTGGCGGATGTGGCCGAGGTCGCCGTCGAGGAACGGATCGCAATGGGCGGGCCCGACGTTCTGCCCGAGCGCGCTTCCCTGGTGCGTCTCACCTACCCGCTCTATGCACGCTTCGCCGGACGCCTGACCCTGTTCTGCTCCATCCAGAACGACAGCTACGCTCATCACCGCGAGAACAGCGCAGGGCAAAACCGCTACTGGACGCTGGAAGAGCTGCTCATGTTCGCGCGGGACGAGTTGCATGTCAGCTACCTGTTCTGGAACCGCAAGGACTGGCGCAAGCCACCGGACTCGTGGACCTGGAACGATGCGATCGCGGTGATCCGCGCCCACCCCGAACTGCAGGGAGCACCTGCCGCGCGCCACTGATGCCCTGAACTCCCGTCATCCGCGAAACGGCGGCCGCCGTCAAAACCGGACCCGCGCCCAACGCGGCGCGAAAGCCATCGCGCGAAGAAATAGCCGAGGCGAAGCGGGAACATTCGCGCATGTCACGAACCGATTGCTCGCGCCCGCCGATGCGTCGCATCAGCATCAGCAGGCGAAAACACCCGTTCACCGCTGCGGTCGTGACCGGCATCGCAATTCATCGCATCCGCCACGAATCGGGTGATATCACGCTCGCGCCTTGCCGCCGCGGTTCGATACAGGAGGCATGCATACACATCGCCCCCCGTCATTCGGACGCATCGCCCTCCTGATCCTCTGCGCGCTCATCCAGTGGGGTTGTATCTCCGGCGAAAACTCCAGCTCCGCGGACAGCAGCGGAACGGCGGCTCCCGCCGTGACCTCACCACCGCCGATCACCGGCGTCATTGCGCCGCCAGCGGCATCCGTCCCCGATGCGCCGCTCGATGGAGAACCGACGGACGGAATCTCCACCGCCCCCGGCGGCACGGGAAACGAACCCGCCGAGGGACCGGATAGCGGCATCGATCCGGAAGAGCCAGCCAGGAAACGCAATCCGGGCCATTACATCGCGCTCAACGACTGGGATGGAGATACCCAGCTGATCCAGGCCGTCCGGCCGGGCGTGACCGGTATCCACAAACGCTATCCGTGGGCGGATCTGGAACCCGAGTTCGGCGTCTACGACTTCTCGCGCATCGAAGCGGATCTCGCCCTCGCGGGCGACCATGGCATGCGCTTCGTGATCATGATCGAGGACAAGAGCTTTACCATGGACGTCAAGCGCACGCCATCCTATCTTCATGACGGCTATACCCTGCCCTATACTCACGGCGGCTGGGTGGCCAAGCGCTGGGATCCCTGGGTGCTTGAACGACTCGCGCTGCTCACCCGCGCGCTGGGCGAGCGCTTCGACGATCATCCGTGGCTGGAAGGCGTGGCCTTCCAGGAAACCGCCATGGGCTTCACGCCGCAGATCCAGGCTGCCCACGGCTACACTCCGGAAAAATACCGGGACGCAATCATCCAGATGCTGATCGCCACCCGCTCGCACTTTCCGCGCTCGCAGGTGTTCTGGTACATGAACTATCTCGAAGGGCGTCAGGCGTACCTTGGCGATGTCGCCGAAGCGGTCGCGGATCACGATATCGCCATGGGCGGGCCGGACATCCTGCCCGACAGCTGGCCGCTCAACTTTCACACCTATCCGCTGTACGATCGCTTCAAGGGACGCATGACGCTGTTCAACTCGGTACAGTATGACAGCTACCAGCATGCGCACCTCGATCCCGATGCGGCGACGACCTACTGGACGCCAGAGGAACTCTTCATCTTTGCACGCGATCGCCTTCACCTGAATTACATGTTCTGGACGCGCAAGCCGCAGCGCGATCCACCAGACTCGTACAACTGGCTGGATGCGCTGTCGGTGATCGCAGCGAATCCCTCGCTTCGCCCCAGTCCGTGAACCATCAGGGCGAATACGGATGCGCTTGACGCGAGCGAACGGCCGCGCTTTTAATGGCCTATCCATGCCTGCGGGCCTCCCCGGAAGATCGTTCGTGCCGAGCCGATGCGATGCAACACGGTCAGTGAAGGTTTTCGCCACGCTTTTGCGCTGATGCTCGCAGCGCTGATCTCGACGCCCGCAGGATGGGCTCAGGAATCCCGCGAATTCAGCCCCTGGGCCCAGGTCGACCTGGTTCATGACGACAACCTGTTCCGACTGTCCGGCGAGGACGAGGCACGACAGGTGCTGGGCGACGACGACATGGACGTCGTCATTCTGCGTTACGGCGCCGGGTTCGACCTCGAACTTCCGATAAGACGGCAGCTGCTGCGCGCCAGCCTGGGCATGACCCGCAACCAGTATGATTCGCATGACTTCCTCGATCACACCGAACTGCAAGGCCGGGGCGATTGGCACTGGATGCTGGGCAGACTGTGGAACGGTCGCGCCTTCGCGGGGTACAGACGCGACATTTCTCCGTTCGAGGATTTCGAGCGCCCGGTGCGCGACACTCGAACCACCCGCGAACTGGGAATCGAGGCCAGGCGTCGCCTGACACTGCAGCAGGAGTTGGCGCTGCACTGGACGCGAAGGGAAACCGAGCATGATTTCGCTCCGCGCCAGATCGTCGATCGGGATATCGATCTTTTCGCCGCTGAACTGCTGCATCGGGGACAGTCATCGGAACGTTCCTGGATCAGCATGCGCGCACAGATGCGCGACGTATCCTACCCGCGCACAGAAACCGTCGAGGACATCCAGATCGACAACTCGCACGATGAATACGAGTTGACGATCAACTTCAACTGGAACGCGACGGCGCGCTCATCCCTCGATGGGCGCGCGGGCTACGCCCGCGTGCGTCATGACGAACTCACGGAACGCGACTTCTCCGGCGGAGTGGGCGCCCTGCGCTTCCGCTACCGCATCGGCCCGCGGCTCGGCGTCGACACCTCGCTCTGGCGCGACCTTAACGCACGCACCAACACCTCCGCGTCCTATGTGATCAGCGACGGCATCATGCTCCGCCCCTACTGGGAGATCGGCTCCGCAATGACACTGGAAGGCTCGCTGATGCGGGAGGACAGGCGCTTCGAGGGCGATGCCCAGATCGCCGCCAGTGCGGACGTCAGGGAGGACACCATCGACATGGCGGAACTGGCCCTGCTGTGGGATCCGCCCGGAATTCTCTCCGCTCACGCCTCGTGGCGTCTCGAACGCCTCGATTCCACGCGCAATGCACAGGATTATCGCTATCAGACCTTTTCGGCGGGAGTGCGTGTCACCTTCTGACGATACGTAATGCTCCCGATTTTCCGGAGCGGCCGCTTGCATCACTCTGTGAACAGACCGACGAGCGCCCGCGCAAACGGCGCGCCGTCAGCGTCGCGGTCCGAAACGACGAGGACGCCGCTTTGGACTGGATCGTCCTCCAATCTTCAGAACCTCGAGGACAGCTTGTATGCGGATTCGCCAACTGATCTTCGTCTTGCTCCTGCTCGCCTTCTCCGCCCTGCCGACGGCCCATGCGCAGGCCGACAGCTTCCTGCTCGGACCCGGCGATGTCGTCCGCTCCACCGTATTCGGCCACCCCGATCTGTCGGGCGAAATGCGGGTCGGCGAGGACGGCCGCGTCTCCTTCCCGCTGGTCGGGGACATTCTCATCGGCGGCCTGTCGACCAGCGATGCCGAAGCCAAGATCGCGGATCTGCTCATCGGCGGCGGATACGTGACCGACCCGCGGGTCAGCCTGTTCGTCGAGCAGCGCCGCCAGACGCTGGCGAACAGCGTGCTCATTCTCGGCAAGATCACCAAACCCGGGAAGTATGCGCTTCAGGGTCTCAACGGCGAGGGGGTTCAGACACTCGTCGATCTGCTCGCGGTCGCCGGCGGCACCGCGCAGGATTCCTCGGACCATCTGATGCTGCTGCGTCGCGATGGCGATAACGTCCACAAGATGAAAGTGGACCTGAAGACGCTCCTTGGCCAGGGCGAACTGCAACAGAACGTCGGTCTGATCGGCGGGGACATCGTCTTTGTGCCCGAAACGGACGTCTTCTACATTTTCGGCCAGGTACAGAATCCAGGCCGCTATCGACTTGAGCGCGGCATGTCGGTGATGCAGGCGATATCCGTCGGCGGTGGCATTGGCCCTCGGGGAACCGAGCGCGGCATCCAGGTGAAGCGCCGCAACGGGAGCGGAGCGATGGAGACCATGCAGGCGCGTCTGAGCGATGAGCTGCAGCCAGACGACGTCGTCTACGTCAAGGAAAGCCTTTTCTGACGCACGAGGAGACGGCCCATGCCCATGAGTCTGAGAACGCTGGCGACGATGCTGAGGGCCCGCGTCGGCGTGCTTCTTCTCACCCTGCTCATCACCATCGTCACGGCCGCGATCGTCACCGATCTCCTTCCCAGGCGCTACGTCGCCACCACTTCCCTCGTTCTCGACAGCACGGACATCAGCCCGTTCGAAGTCCAGAGCACGGGCGGCAAGGCTTCCACCACCTATCTCGCCACCCAGATCGACATCATCCGCAGCCACGGCGTAGCGCTCGATGTCGTCGATTCGCTCAAGCTCGCCGAGGACCCCGAGCAACAGCGCCGCTTCACCGAGGAATTCGGCAACGAAGGCCCCATCAGGGAGTGGCTCGCCGGCCGTCTTCTGGATGGCCTGTCCGTCGAGCCATCGCGCGACAGCCGCGTCATATCCCTGAGCTACGAGTCGTCCGACGCGGTGATGGCGGCAGCGACCGTCAACGCCTTCGCGAGGACGTACATCGACAAGACGCTGCAGTTCATGATCGACCCCGCGCGCCGCAATGCGCAGTGGTTCGACGAACAGCTGAAGCACCTGCGCCAGCGGCTCCTGGATTCCCAGGCCCGACTCACCAGCTTCCAGCAGGAGCATGGCATCATTTCCATCGATGAGCGACTGGACAGTGAAACCAACCGCCTCAATGAACTGGGTCGAAGCTATGTGCAGGTTCAGGCGGAGGCATCCGACGTCCGTTCGCGGCAACTGGGACGCAACCATCCAGAGTACAAGCGGGCCATTTCCCGCGAGCAGGCGGTCGGACGCTCCCTTGAAGAACAGAAGCAGCTGCTCCTCGAACTCAAGCAGCAACGCGACCAGCTCCACGTGCTTGCGCGCGAGGTCGAATCGAACCAGCGCGTCTATGACTCGACGCTGGAAATGTTCTATCGGACCAGCCTTGAAAGCCAGTTCAACCTGGCGAACGTATCCATTCTCCATGAAGCCATTCCGCCGCTGGAGCCATCGAGTCCGAACCCGATGCTGAACTACGCCAGCGCCGTGCTGCTCGGCCTGTTACTCGGAGGGTTTTTCGCAATCCTCGCCGAGATCAGCGATCGGCGCATTCGATCGGCGGAGGATGCCATCGACATGACGCGGACGCGCATCATTGCCGCCATTTGACAATCAACAGGGATGAACCATGCATACTATCGGCTTCGAGAATCAGGACGTGTTCCCGGCCGGCGCTACCGCCCCCGCGCAATCGGCGCAGGACAATACGCTGGGACAGATTCTGCTGCGCCGGCGCAAGCTCGATCCCAAGGACATAGACCGCATTCTCAAGTACGCCGAGAAGAAACGCCTGCGTTTCGGCAGCGCCGCGCTGCGCCTGGGCCTGGTGTCACGCCAGGAGCTCGATCATGCGGTGGCGGCGCAGTTCGACTACCCATTCCTGGAATCGGGCGCAGAGGGTTACTCGGCCAGACTGTGTACCGCCTTCGACCCCTTCGGCAGACAGGGAACGGCGTTTCGCATGCTGCAGCAACGTCTGATCCAGCACTGGTTCGACGAGGGCCATCGCACGCTGGCGGTCGCCGGGCCGAGCGGGCAGGACGGGTGCAGCCATGTGGCGGCGAATCTCGCCGTCGCGTTTTCCCAGCAGGGCCGGTCGACGATCCTGGTGGATGGCAATCTGCGGCGTCCCGGCCTGCACAAGTTCTTCAACCTCAATAACGATCTCGGCCTGTCCTCGGTGCTCGTCGGGCGCTTTCCGCTGACCGAGGTGACGCTTCGCCTGGCGGCGCTGCGCAGACTGTCTCTGGTCACGGCCGGCATCGTGCCACCGAACGTCGGCGATCTTCTGTGGCGTCCCGAGCTTGAACGGACGATCGCGGAACTCCGCGAGCGCTATCAGGTCGTCATCTTCGACACCCCTTCGTGGCGCTCGGACATCGGCGCGGAGAATATCGCGCGCCTGTGCCAGGGAGCCCTGCTCGTCGTACGCCGCGACCACACTCGCGCCAGCGATGCCATCGGACTCAGCGAAGCGCTCACCGCCGGCGGCACGCGAATCCTGGGCAGCACCCTCAACCGGGGCTGATCTCCCACCACTGTCACCCGTTCAACCAGAGCGGCCAGACGTCGCCCCCTTGCCGCGCCCTTCCGCTACCGTTCGCTCCTGAGTCACGAGCGTCCTTCGGCGCTTCGTCGCGCCGCCAGTGCAAGATAACCGAGCATCAGCAGCACCAGCGTCTGGTATGGCAGGTGCAGAACGAAGAAGTCCTTGTGGGCCAGGCTGAGTGCCACGATGGCTATTCCCGCCTTGAGGCCGTCGAAGATGCCTGCATGGAACGGATCCACCCCGGCATGCTCGAGAGCCAGCCTGCCCGCGGTGCGCCATGCACTGATCAGCCCCCCCACGATTGCGATCAGACCGAGGACGCCGGTATCCCAGAGAATCGAGGAAATCGCGGTATAGCCGATGCGCAGCCCTGCATGGTAGCGCTCTTCGGCGAGCGTTCGGGTTACCGACCACTCACCTTCCTCCGCCACCCGGGAAGCACCGATGCCATGACCGACGGCCACATGCAGCGGATGGGCGCGGGCATGCTCCTGTGCCCAGAAGGTCAGCGCGGTCCAGCGCGTCAGCTCGCTATGCTGTCCGCGCAGATCCTCGATGTCCGCGACCTGCTGCTCCCAGGTGACATTGATCAGATCCGACCAGGTGCGCAGATTTCCTCCCGGATGGAAAACGGTCATCGCCGTCATCAGCAGCCCGAACAGGATGGCGGCGGCACCCCCGACGGCAAGGAAGCGCAAGGGGCGCAGCGCAAGATCCTGCCAGAATACCAGCAGCACCACGACCGGCAGATAGAAAACCGCGATCTTGGCCTCATTGAAGAACACTGGAGCGATGATCGGCAGACCGAGCGAAAACGCGACCACGCCGGAAACCGCCCCATGGCGCCACAGCCCGAGCAGACATGCGAACACGACGAAGGAGAACAGGGCCAGCACCGCGTTGGCG
>Ga0172382_10013988_pt1 | contig 10271 bp, 11 predicted proteins | sample Leawel138RmetaG_FD_122245 | JGI IMG/M metagenome (GOLD analysis project Ga0172382, IMG submission 122245) | Leachate microbial communities from a municipal landfill in Southern Ontario, Canada - Leachate well 138R metaG | ecosystem: Engineered > Solid waste > Landfill > Unclassified | place...
AAGAGGGTGAAGAGTTTGAAGCGCCGATTGCACCTTTTAGTTTAGCCGTACCAGGAGCCTTACATTAATGGCGACCTATGCTGTTGGCGATGTACAAGGCTGTTTAGAGCCACTTAAATGCCTACTGGATCGAGTCAATTTTGATCCCAGCCAAGATGTGTTGTGGCTGGTCGGTGACTTGGTCAATCGCGGTCCACAATCGCTCGAAACCTTGCGTTTTCTTTACGCCATGCGCGATTCGGTAGTGAGTGTGCTGGGCAACCATGACTTGCACTTACTCGCAGTGGCCAATCACACTGCACGCCTGAAAAAGAAAGACACCTTACGTGAAATACTCAGCGCACCGGACTGCGCCGACTTGCTATTTTGGTTACGCCAGTTGCCACTGATACACCATGACGCTGAACGCAAAATCAGCATGGTACATGCAGGTATTCCACCACAATGGAGCATTCAAGACGCTCTAGCGCACGCCGAAGAAATGCATCGAGTACTGCGTGATGACAGCTTATTTCTGCCCTATTTAGACGGTATGTACGGCGATCACCCGACCGTTTGGAACGAGCAATTGCATGGCATTGAGCGCTTACGCGTGATCACTAATTACTTCACCCGCATGCGCTTTTGCACTGCCGACGGTGAGCTCGACCTTAATGCCAAAGAAGGCATCACCAGCGCGCCAAAAGGCTTTGCTCCATGGTTTAGTCATCCTCAGCGCTTAACCCGCGACGATACTATTTTATTTGGCCACTGGGCGGCACTCGAAGGCCGCTGCCCTGCACCTAACACCATAGCCCTAGACACCGGTTGCGTCTGGGGCGGCAAAATGTCGTTGTATAATATTGACACTCAGCATTTTGAACGCTGCGCTTGCTCGCCAGCTAAATAAACACCGCAATTGCCAGAGGATTCAATGGACGCTTTTAAACGCATCAACGTGATACAAGCTCAGCAACTTTGCGCCGATGGCGCAGTGATGGTCGATATTCGCGACCCTGAGAGCTTTGCTAACGGGCACCCTGTCGGCGCAATCCATTTGGATAACCAATCATTAGCCGAATTTATCGCCCAAGCTGACTTGGACGCACCAACGATTGTAACCTGTTACCACGGCCATTCCAGCCAAAGCGCAGCAGCCTATCTGCATAGTCAAGACTTTAGCGAGTTGTACAGCATGGATGGTGGTTTTGAAGAGTGGGCGCGACTGTTGCCTGAACTGATAAAACGCAGCACTGAATAAAGTAAACTTCTACACAGAGCTCAACACATTCCAGCTACAGCTATGCAATTGTGCTGCCAACTGATATATGATCATCTATGTAAATACATATTAACCGAAGCATGTGTGAAGACCTGAATATTTTTCAGTGTTCATCAGGCGTATTTAATAGCATTGAAACGTTGTTAATGAGAGTGATACTTTCGGAAAACTCCATAGTTTTGTCTTGAAGACAATGCATAACAATAATTTTAGGTTTACTATTCATGTTGCGATTTTTCATTCTTTTTGTTGTTATTTTGGTCTCGCTATTTGCCGCTGAATTGACCCAACCTGTACAAAATGCTGTGGTGCTGCCGTGGACCGAAGCACTCGCACGAATAAGCGCCAGCCTAATTATGCTCTTTGATTCAAATGTTGCCGCTTACGGCAAAATTCTACAGAGCACAACCAACGGTTTCGCGGTTTCTATCGAAGCAGGATGCAATGGTATTGAGGCGGCCATTGTTCTAATTGCCGCTATGTTTGCCTTTCCTGCTCCCTGGAAACACCGCATAATCGGCATTCTCACCGGCCTATTTGCGGTGCAATTATTAAATATCGTACGCGTGATCAGCCTTTTTTATCTAGGCCAGTGGAATATGGACGTTTTCAACTGGGCGCATTTGTATTTGTGGCAAGCGCTTATAATGCTCGATGTGTTGATTGTCTGGTTAATCTGGATTCGAATGTTGCCGCCGCCGTCATCTTCCGGCACGCCCCCGCCACCATCGGCAGATGCCGAAATGCCAGAAGCGACAGCTTTATGACTACGACAACGCCTTCACTCAGGAAGCTCGCTCTGCACACCCTCTTATGGTTACCGCCTTGCCTTGCAGTTTGGTATTTTAGTGCGCACTTTCATACTGCTATCGTCGGCGCATTGGTTCATATGCTACTGGACTTATTCCAACCCGGTATGGTGTCTGCGCTGGAGCAGACAGGGAGTAATCTAGCGTTCGTGACCACTCTTAAAGTTTACCCTGAACCCGGCCAGGTCGGCCTGCTAGTACCGGAAGTCAGCCCGCTAATCTACACGTATGGGCTCGCATTTTTCGTTGCACTGATGCTTGCCGCGAACGCCCAATGGTGGAAGATTATAGCCGGTGCCATTGCTCTTTTACCCTTCCAAGCTTGGGGCATCGTTTTCGGCTTACTGGTACAAATTGGTATAAAACTCGGCCCTGATATTGCAGTACAGGCGGGTATATCTGGCTGGCATATCGAAGCAATAGCGCTCGGTTATCAAGTCGGCAGTCTGATTTTCCCAACTCTTATACCCATTTTGCTGTGGACAAGCTTTAATCGATCGTTCATTAAGAGTTTGCCAGGCTCCCGAAGCCGCAACACTCCAACCCCGTCTTAACCGCCTGATTTTTGAAGGGCGCACTTTTTGCGCCCGATAAGCGGTATTTATACTCCCGAATTTCTATGCGCCGCGCTTGATCCATTCGTGCCGAAACGAAGCATACCTTCCGTGTCTCAAGTCACTGCATCAAAAATGCATCATTAGCCTCATGCTAGGCGCTCAATATTTTTTGCGCTTCGGACCTTTCTCTCTTCTGGGCCGAAAATGGCCAAGAATCAAATTCATCAACAACCAATCACGGTAAACTCTGTCTAGTCGCCGCTACGACTTTCAGCCAAGCGTTGCTGATGCAGAATCTTTGTTTTGCGGTGAAATGGGAGAGAGCATTAAACAGCCGTTCAATGCCAGTAACACAACTAAACAAGGTAGAAAAGAACGAAACAGTGAGTCCCCTCAAGCGCTTTGTCTAGCTCAGATAATACACAATAGTCATAACTGCTTCGAAGCAAGCTGAACCAAGCTTAGTAACGCCTAGCCACGGACTATTTAAGACAATCTTTGCTTATAAGGTTTTACAAACGATTTAAAGCAGACTCGTTTGGCTACCAATAGCCATTCTAAAGCGTCCTAAAATTTACAATCACCCGCTCAAACCCCTCAACTTAAAACGCACTTAGCTGCTAAGTTCTGGCACATCGTTCTTACTTACATCCTTCTCTTGCGCTACACGTTTAGCCTCAGCATGATCCTCACCCGTCACGGTCAATCCTTGTTGATTTGTACACTCTGCAGGCTCACACACCAGTTTTGTGAATAATGAAAAATGATCTGAACCAATCGATGGCAAGCGCTGGATATGTTTGACGGTAAAATGCGAGCTATGGAATAAATGGTCCAACGGCCAGCGTAAAAAAGGAAAACTGACATGAAAGGTGTTAAACATACCGCGCCCAACTCGCGGGTCAAGTAGGCCACTGATTTTACGAAATAACCGTGTGGTTGCCGACCAAGCCACATCATTAAGATCACCGGTTACGATGACTGGCTGCTCACTCTCAGCAACCCGCCTAGCAATAGTAATTAACTCTGCATCGCGCTCTATTGACTCAGGATTTTCCGTTGGGCTTGGTGGTGCTGGATGGACAAAATGCATCTGCACGGTATCGCCGCTACGCAACTCTAAACATAAATGAATGGATGGAATATCCTCCTCAACCAAGTAGGCGATATGTTCTTGACTGAACGGCAGCTTGGAATACACATGCATTCCATAGAGATTCTCAAGGGGACACTTAACACTGTGCGGCATCTCAGTTGCAAGCACTTCGAGCCTGTCCTGCCACCACTGATTTGACTCAAGCGTGACCAAAATATCAGGCTGATACTGGCTCACCAAATCAATCAGCGCATCACTATTGCGATTTGTTTGCAGTACGTTGGCGGTGATGATACTCAACTGTCTATCGGGATCATCTGCTTTGGCGGTTTTAACCTCGTTTGGCCAGATCAGGGTATAGGGTAAGACCCAGCATAATTGCCAAACAAAGCAGGAGGCGGTTGCAGTAATCAATAGCCAAACCAGCGGCATATGCAGATCAAGAAAAACAAAATGCACAACCAACAAGACTGCAGCCAATAGCGCAATTTGCAAGCGAGGGAAATCCAACCCCCTCACGACCCAATGCGGATTTTTAGACAACGGCAACACAGTAGCAATTACAATACATAGCGTAGCCACAGCAGAAATCATCAACATAGTGCATCCTGACATTAGAGCTTACTGTTACTTATCGTTAAGCATAACTGCATAGTACGCACAGTGCCTTAGCCAAACTTTGAGCCAAACGTATTAGAGATGGCAATTGTTTTACAGCAACACAATGGGTAATAGTGCAAATAGCCGCCGTACTGCCGCATTCCCCCTAACCGCCTAGAATCAACATATTGCCTATTAAGCCCAGCAGAAACCCAGAAACCGCGCCTAATGCTGGCATGCCTTTATGCTTAAGCTTTGACTCAGGGGCAACATCTTGAAAGACTAAATACAGTATTCCCGCACTGGCGAATAACATCAGTGCGCCCATCAGCTCATCCTGTTGAGCCAAGAGGTAATAGCCTATCGATGCAGAAATAGGCCCAGCAAGCGCTAAGCTACTGAATGCTAAAATAATTTTATTGGGCAGTAATTTGGAGCTCTGACACAACTCCTCATAAGCATTGAATCCTTCGGGTAAGTTTTGTAAAACCATCAGCAACGCTAGCAATAACCCGGTACGTTCACCGACAGCAAATGCCGCCCCAAGCGCGATCGCTTCTGGAATAAAATCAGCAAGCATGGCAACCAACTGACCCGATGAACTCTTAAGCTTACTCAAATAACTGTCGAGCCAGTAGAAGCAAGCACCCCCTGCGGCAAAATACAGCGTCGCAGGCACTGGCGACAGCTTGCTTGCCCCTGATGGCACTAACACCAAAGCGACTGCAGAAATAAGGGCACCACCGCCGAACGCAACAATAAAATGTCGCCACGCGCTACCTAAAATTGATGGGCGAACAAGGTCAAGTCTCGCCAATAATGCACCAACGGGTATCGCAGCACCTGCGAGTAAGGATAAAAGTATGATGTAAGCAATATCAGGCATAGATCTTTAGGTATACCCCATGTGTAAGCGACATCCTGCGCTCAAAATACGTGCATTTAAATACGCGTGCTATATATGCTTGCATGAGCCTGTTAATAATTCTTAGATTTCGCCCCCATAGCATTCTACTCAGAATATTTTATTAACAAGTATGTGCACTAATCTAACGCGCCACTGTTATCAATAAAACGGTGTTATTTATACTCAGCTTTTATCTGGCCTGCAATCCAGTGAACTGGAATCGTGTTTCATCACTGGCATCAAACAATGAGCCTCCAAATACATGCTACTCTCAATCAGTATTTTTTTGTAAGGCGCTCAATAGCTCGAACTATTTCCAGTGCTGGCACTTTACTTAAAAACGCCAATACTGCAGAGCACAAAGACACTGCATAATTGTTGTTGCCAAGCTGACCTGTGCAGAATCTCGGCAACAGCCTTATCGACGAGGCGTATTAATATGAAAAAAATTGAAATGACCGAAGAGATTTTGGCAGCTAAAAAAGCATCCAGTATCAGCTGGGAAACTCTTGCAGAAAAAGTGGGCATATCACCGGTATTTTTAACCTCAGCTTGTTTGGGCATGAACAGCTTAAAAAAAGAACCCGCAGACAAGGTGTGCGAAGTACTTAACCTGCCCACAGATGTTTCCACTGCTCTACAGGAGTTCCCACATAAAAGCTGGGACAAAGCAGTACCTACAGACCCAGTCATCTATCGTTTCTATGAGGCTATTGGTGTCTATGGCGACACCATGAAAGAACTCATCCATGAAAAATTTGGTGATGGCATCATGAGCGCCATTGATTTCTCGATGAATATCGACAAAGAAGAAAACCCTCAGGGTGATCGTGTTGTGATCACTATGAATGGTAAGTTTTTGCCGTATAAATCTTGGTAAAGGCTTAAGTTGAGCTCCGTTAGCAGAGCCAACATGATGTGCTAAATATATTAAGAAGCAATTAAAAACGCCCCAGCAGGACTGACCTAATGGGGCGTTTTATATCGCTGCTGATATGACAGCAATATTTTTTTGCCTGCCCTATTATCAACAATCAATAAAAACCGGCGTGACAGCCGAAAAGGAAGTAACACGCATGATCAAACTTCACCACCTCAACGCTTCACGCTCCATCCGCATCCTCTGGTTACTCGAGGAAATAGGCCAGCCCTATGAGCTCATCAGTTACAAGCGCGATGCGCAAACGCACCTAGCGCCACAATCACTCAAGGCCATTCACCCCCTAGGCAAGTCACCAGTGATTGAACTGGATGGCAAAGTCATTGCTGAATCCGGTGCAATTGTTGAATTACTGATTAAAAAATTTGCGCCACACTTAGCCCCAGATGAAAGCTCTACTGCATACAGCGACTACTTACAATGGCTGCATTTTTCAGAAAGCTCAGCCATGTTGCCGTTCTTATTAAAAGTGTTTAACCAATATGAAAGTAAAGCGGGCACCAAGTTAAAATTCCTCGACAGCTATGCTGAAATGGAATTCACCAAGGTTTTTACTTACTTAAATAATCATTTAGAGGGTAAGCGTTTCTTAGTCGAAGAACGCCTGACCGGCGCGGACTTTATGCTAGGTTTTGTCGTGCAAGGCGCACTGCAAATGCTCAAATGTGGTGATAAATACCCTCATATTCAAAGCTATATTGAAAACCTTGAAACGCTAAGCAGCTATCAAAAAGCAATGAAACTAGAAACTGTTTGATAACAGTAGTGCGAAGACAAGCAACTCTTGTCTTCGCACCCTAGTGATTGCCTAACCACAGAAACCCCTGTCTGCTAAGACAGGGAAAGCCGTTACAGCAGCTTCTGTTCGCGCGCCATGGCCATGGCCGCTCTTGGGCCTTCCCACAGTGATGGCAGAATGATGATTGAGACCGGAATCGCGGTGATCACAATAAACTGCTGCAGTACACCAACTTGGCCCTCGCCCATGTAGAGCAAAATGCCCGCCATAACGGCCATAGCACCACCCCAGAAGGCACGAATCAAGAAGTGCGGCTCATCATGGCCAGCGCCGACCACTGCAATGGCGTAGCTCATGGAGTCACCCGTGGTCGCAACAAAGATCGTAGTCAGCAATAGAATCGCCGCCGCCATCCAAATCCCGCCTGGCAATGCTTGCGCCACAGTTAATGTCGCCACATCAAACGAGAAGTTTTGCAGAGTATCTGTCAGCTCTACCACGCCAGTCAGCTGGTAGTAGATACCTGAACCACCCAACAGGGTGAACCAGATGGTTGTGGCAATTGGTGCGAGTACCGCTACTGCAAGCACCATTTGGCGAATAGTACGGCCACGTGAGATGCGCGCAACAAAAATAGCCATCAACGGTGCATAACCAATAAACCAAGCGAAAAAGAATACCGTCCACCACTTCATCCACCAATCCGGTGCGGTTTTACTGGTCATGGTCGCCATGGTGAAGAACGAAGTCATATACTCGCCCATCGACTGCAGGTAAACATCAGTCAGGAACAGTGTTGGGCCGAAGATAAAGATCACCGCACCAATGCCCAATGCAAGAAACACATTGAAACGGCTCAGGATTTGGATGCCTTTATGGATGCCGCTCATCGCCGAGCCAATATATATCGCCGCCAACAACATCAGCACAAACAGCTGCGTGGTATAGCCATTAGACAAACCAAACAACACATGCAGGCCATAACTCATTTGCGTGGCAAGGAAACCAATCGGGCCAACGGTACCCGCCACAATTGCGATAACACACAAGGCATCAACCACCCCACCGACCCAGCTGGTGAGAATCCACTCACCAAACACCGGATAAAGCAAAGTGCGCGGTTGCAGCGGCTTACCTAAAGTGTAATGGGCATAAGCCAGCACGATTGCGCTCAACGAGCCCAAGACCGCCCAAGCGAGGAAACCCCAGTGCATAAACGCCTGCGCCATTGCCGGAGCCACTGCAGCGGCAGTACCCGCCTCCGTAGTAAATGCTGGTGGCGTCACTACAAAGTGATAAATCGGCTCACCAGCAGCGAAAAACACCCCACCACCGGCCAACAAGGTACACATCACCATCGATAACCAGCGGAAGGTGCTGATTTCAGGTGCATCCAAATTACCAATCTTGGCCTGCCCGGCACTGCTTATGGCAACACCAATGGCAATAAAAAACGTAGCCAGCAGCAAAGCTTGGAAAAATGAGCCCATATATTTGGCTGTCCAAGCAAAACCACTGCCAATTTGCTCCGCCAGCCAAGCTGTATCATAAATCGATAGCCCGACAAACAGAGCAATAAAGCCCATGGTCAGCGTGAGTACAACAGGGTCACCAAAACGATGCGAGGAGGACGTTACAATAGGATTAGGTGTAGCAAATTGAGAAGCATCAGCAGAATACGACATTAGTCCAACATGGTTTGAAAATTGGCCGCGTATGCTACGGACTGTCTATCTTCATTGCAACTTTGTGGCTGAAAGAAATATATTGCAAAGCTAGGGAAACAAAGTATTTCACACGGGAGCGACGAAAAATTAATGCATTGAACTTTATTATCTCTAACATAAAGTTTTGAAGCTCTCAGGGCAAAAGCATTCTCTATTCTGTAACGTCGTGTCGCGACTTTAATTGCAGAGTCCGCAGTTTACTCTGAGCTGAGCGCTGACGTATCAGTACAAGTGTGATACCGCCAAGGATGACACTGGAAGCCAACGCCAAGCGTAAGGTGATCGACTCCCCAAGAAAAGCGATGCCCCCAAGTGCGGCAATCACTGGAACACTGAGTTGCACGATTGCTGCATGAATGGCCTTAAGTTGCGGCATCACCCTATACCAGATGACATAACCCAACCCCGACATCAGCGCACCAGAGGCCAGCGCATAGCAAACACCGATTATATCGAGCGACAACTTGTGCAACATTAAACCGCTTAATATCAACGTAAAGACCACAGCGCGAGTAAAATTTCCCGCACTGATACGAACGGGATCACCAACACCTTTGCCGCGCAGAGAATACACCCCCCAGCACACACCAGCAGCGATCATCAATAATGAACTGAACAGTGGTGGCGTACTAGAAAAGCCAGGCAAAAACAGCAGCAAAACACCCGCAAAAGCCAGCACTAGACCAGCCCATTGTAATTTACTCAGGCGCTCTCCAACCCACAGTCCGTAAAAAATCATCGTGCCCTGCACCGCACTGAACAGCAGTAATGCTCCAGTTGCTGTAGACAAACTCACATAGGCAAATGAGAAGCCCGCCGCGTAGACAAACAAGACTACAGCCGACCACCAACTGCCGCTGTTAGTGCTGGTGCTCGTGTTGGTGCTGGTGCTTTTATTAGCGATGCGCGCCACCAATAGCAGCACTAACGCACCCGAAATAAGGCGGATCGTGGTAAAGCTTGCAGCATCAATCGTCGTGCACTGCAGCGCCATTCGCACCAGCACCGAGTTACTCGCAAAAGCAAGCATGGCAAGTGTTGTTAAAATTATGATGCGCTTTGAGGACACTCTATTGAACTCCAGATTCTGGCAACGCCAGACAGCCTAACGCTTAGGTTGTGCGCCACTTGCATCAGCTAAATATATAACACTTGCTTCCCCACCTGCAGGACAACCCGCAAAGCAGGCATCAATATGCACAGAACTGTAACGCAGCGACTCTTTCGATAATAGGCGCGAGTGAAATTAACAGGGTTAAAAAATATGCTTGCGCTCAGCCGCTCATTTAACCGTAGAAGACAGCGTCCCTGTCAGTGGCTGCATAGCAATAATTTGGACGGCACACCGTTATCAGGTTCTAATACAACAACCTCCACTGACTGACGCGAACCATGCTGCCAATTGATGTAATCCTACCTGACCTGAAACACACACTTGAGCACAACAGCACCGCGCTGCTGCAAGCGCCGCCAGGTGCAGGTAAAACCACCCGTGTGCCACTGGCTTTATTGGATGCACCTTGGCGTGAGGGCCGCAAAATTTTGATGCTGGAACCACGACGACTGGCTGCGCGTTCGGCCGCACGTTTTATGGCGCAACAGCTCGGTGAAAAAGCAGGACAAACCGTCGGTTAT
>Ga0172382_10013989_pt1 | contig 10271 bp, 5 predicted proteins | sample Leawel138RmetaG_FD_122245 | JGI IMG/M metagenome (GOLD analysis project Ga0172382, IMG submission 122245) | Leachate microbial communities from a municipal landfill in Southern Ontario, Canada - Leachate well 138R metaG | ecosystem: Engineered > Solid waste > Landfill > Unclassified | place...
CGGCGCAATCTCAAAAGCTCTCGGCCATCGCAAGCCCTGGGGCAAGACCAAGTTTGTCACCTACGCACTCAAGCGAACCTATGCAGCCATCGTCACCACAAAGGGGCGCAACAAAAAGATGGAAGAAGGCGGCACCGTTACCGTTTCACCGGCTTTCAGGCGCTTTCTGCACACGAAAGGCATTCATCTGAAGGCCTCGACGACGACAGCTGCCATACCGGGCAGGCCGTTGTTTTCTCGTGTCTGGTCGAGGGTGAGCGGTCGCATCGTAAAGTATTTTGAAGAGCGCTTCCATTATCGGCTCGGCCGCGCGCTCAGACGCTGGAGGGTTAAGTCATGACCCAGGCTCGAACAATCAAGGCCGTGTTTGATCTGCTGATCGACAAGCTACAGGCTGACACAACGCTGTCAACCTGGTGCTCTACCAATTTCGGCGAACAGCCAGACATTCAGTGCGGTCTCGATGACGACGACCTGCCGGATATGACCGGCAAACTGGCAATCAGAATCATACCCGGCAGCAGATCCAGGACGCGCGGTATGGCCTATCGTAGTCACAGCTTGGTTGTTCGCGCAATCATCAAAGATTCAAGCACAAGAGTACCGCCGACAGTTGATCCAGATGCCGACCCGCCAGAGGTTCAGGAAACCGGCTGGAAAACCCTGAAGGCGCTGGAAAACGTCGACGCTTTTATCAGCATGATCGAAGCCGTAGTCGTCAACGCCATTCAGGGCGACGGTATTGCAATAGCGCCCTATGAAGGCGCGCCAGACCAGATCATTTTTCCGTATGCCCGCGCAGAGCTGGCCTACACCATCGAAATACCCTCTGATATTTAAGGAGAAAAACCATGCTTTTTGAACGTAAACAGGTTGTACTGGCTAAGATTGAAGCTGAAGCGGGCACCGGAGAAACGCCGGATGGCACCGATGCGGTTAAATGTGACATCGTAGACGTAACAGTCGACGGCAAATCACTTACCGATCTTGCTGTCAGAAATTCGATCAGAGCCGCACCGCGAAGATTTGTCAACAAAGTGGTAGACGCAACAATACGGGTTGCCCTGAAGGGCTCTGGCGCAGCTGGCACACCCTCTGAAATATCACCACTCCTGCAGTCGTGCGCGCTGAAAGAAACCATATCGGCAGGAACCAGCGTTGCTTATTCTCCGACCAGCGACGCAACCGAAATGAAAACCTGCACTCTTTGGATATTCAAAGACGGGCTTTGTGTTAAGGCTGCAGGTTGTATGAGCGAACTTTCTCTTGCTCACGTGGCAGGCGAATATTCGGTGCTTACTTTCAGCGTCAAAGGAAAATTCACTTCAGCCGGCGACGTCGAAAACCCGACGCCGACTTATGACGTAGTAGATCCAATCGAAGTCAAAGCCGGCGGTTTTGAATTCGGTGCTTATGATGCCGCGGTTATGCGCGATTTCAACTTCAGCACCACCAACAAACTGGTTGCCCGCCCGAACGTCAACGCCGCTGATGGCTTGGAGCCATATACGGTCCCCGAAAGAGATCCACAATTCAGCGCCACCATCGAAGCAGTTCTTGAAGCAACCAACTCTTTCTGGGCCGATTTCATAGCCCGCGACACCGTCGAGCTGGCGTTTGCTCATGGCTCAGTTGCTGGCAATATCGTTGAATTTGCAGCGCCAGCCGCTAACTACGATCCGCCAAAGTTCGCCGGCGAAGAGTCTATCTTGATGTATAACCTTTCCGGCCAGCTGCTTGAATCAGTTGGCGATGATGATTTTACCCTCACCTTCAAATAACCAAAACGGCCGGGGCAACCCGGCCATAAAAAACACCCAGGAGATCACACATGCAAAACGGCGAATGGCTCAAACCCGGCCCCCTCAACACTCTTCATTACTCGATCAAGCTGGCCGACGGCTCAACAAAAGCCGGTCTGCTCAGATTTACCAAGTCTCAACAGGAGCGCTTTCGAGACTTCCAATCGGAAGAGAAACAACAGAGCGACGTCGAGCTCTGCGCGATCGCGCTGAACCCGAACCATGAAGCGCCAGAATTTACAGTCGAACAAATCGAAACAGCCCTCGATCTTGACCAGATAGTCCTTTTGAATCGCATCTGGCTTGACAAGAAAGTTGCAAATCCTCGCCTCAGCCGAGATCTCGACCCAAAGTTCGTAGCGTAAGTTCGGCGCCCGTCAATCCTGAAAAACTCAGGGCTGAACATGACAAAATGCTTGTCAGAATGGCGCGGGCTTACGGGATGCGACCAGGCGAACTGAATGCCTGGGATTACTGGACAGAATACGTGCCAGCGATGGAACAGATTTGTGAGGTGCCGCTGGTCGATGAAATGATTTCCGCAATGTTTCGCGGCAAGTCTAAGGGCGCAGGCAGCAAAGAACCACCGGCCCCGATGCGAACGAAAGAAGAACGTCGGGCAGCGTTTGAACGATTACAGCGAGAAGCGGAGCTGAGAACAAATGGCCGATCAACGCACTAAAATCATCATCGAAACCGATGCCGGGCGCAGCGAACAGGTTTTGCGCAGCGTTCAAAAGGGCTTGCAAGGTGTCGGCAATGAGGCCAACAAGGCCGGCCAGAATGTAAAATCCGGCGCCGGTCTGATGGATTCGTCGTTTGCAAAGACGGCAATATCAGCCGCCGCTCTCGGCGCTGCGATAAAAAGCGCCTATTCTATGGCAAAAGAGGCCTCAAATCTTTCTGAAGCGCGTCTGTATTTACAGACTTTCGCGGCAGATATGGGCGTCAGCTATCAGCAGCTTGACACGGCCACCAGAAAAGCAACAAATGGCCTTGTAGACAATCTGACGCTGATCAGGATGAATCACAAAGCGTTAAAACTTGGCGTCTCTACTGACGTCAACGACCTTGCGCGATTGTGGCAAATTTCTGATGCGGTCGGTGATGAGTTCGGCCAGAGCATCGAGCAGACTTTTGAGCAGATCACCAATGCAATCAGCACCGGCAACGCAAAAGCGCTGATCAGTCTTGGTTTGCTGCCGGAAAGCTTCAAGCGCGCAACTGACAAGGCTGGATTGCTTGAACAGCGCGTCAGTATGCTGAAGACTGTTTTCGAACAGGCCGGCACTGGTGCCGATTCGCTCGGCAAACACGGCACCACGGTCAACGATAAGTTTACTCAGTTTGACGTGTCGGTCAAAAATCTAAAAAACTCTCTCGGAGAAGCTCTCATTCCATTGTTCGAGCCGATAGTAGTAGGTTTAACCGCAATAGCCAACGCCGCCGGCAAGGTCATCGAGAAGTTCGCCCAGCTCAACGACATGAACTCAAAAAGCCCGCTGCTGGGCAAAAGCCTCGACGAACTCAAGCAGTTGAGAGAGGCCACGGCGGCGCGGGTAACTTCGCTCGATTTCGAAGTTGACGCGCTCAGCCGACCAGCTTCACAGGGCGGCAAAGCCGGCCCCTATACCGAAGGCGAGCGTCAGCAAAAAAGCATTCTGTTGGCCGGCGAAAAACAAATGCTCAAAGAGATCGAAAAGGTTATTGCAGATCTTGAAAGTCGCACGAAGGCCAGAGCAGAAGCGCAAAAAGTTGTTGTTGCTGAAACCAAGAATGAAACAACAGCCAAAGTACAGACAACTGCAGTCCAGAAAGAATACAACAAAGCGCAGGACGTCGCAGCCAAGCAGCTCGAAACTATGCTGGAAATGCAGGTTAAATCGTTCGGCAAGGCAATCGAAGACGGCCGCGAAGCTATTCAGGTATTAAATGCCATGACCGCCGCTGCTGGCGGCTTCGCAGTCGGCCTGAAAGACGGCGTTTCCGAAACCAGTAAGCTGCTCGACAAACTCAACGACATTAACGACGCAATCGCTGGCACGCTCTCGGGCGCCGGCAAAAACTGGTCTGCCGAACTTGCCAGGCTGAACCCCGAAACCGCCGCAACCGGCATGATGAACTTCATGACCGGCGGGCTTTTCAGCGCTCCCGGCGAAAGCGCCAAAGACGCAATTAAAGAGATTCAGCAGCCATTGTCAGAAACCATCGCCGAAGCAGTTCAGGCGGGCTTTGCAAACGCCGATTTCAGCGACCTGAGCATGACGCTCGGCAATATCTTGAGCACGGTTATCTCAAAGTCTGTTTCACAGTCTAACCCTGTGATGAACGCAGCGGGCGGCATCAACTTCGGCAACCTGGGCGTGAACCTGGCAACTAATTTCGTGATTGGCAAGCTGACCGGCAGCGGTGGCATCTTCGGCAAGCGTCAAGAAAAATTCAAAGCCGAAACACTGCAGGCCGCGTCTGACTTGCGTTCGCAGATGAGCGCCGCGTGGGTTAAATCGCACGAAGTTAGCATGCTGCCGTATCTTTCTTGGCAGGACAAAAATCAGCTTGCCGCCGGTAGATTTGGTTACTATGGCACGCAGACGGGTTATTCCTGGTCTGACAGCGGCGGCGGCTGGCCTTTCGGCGACAAAACCAGGACATATAATCTGATCGACCAGGGCGCCAGCGCGGCTCTTGCAACCCTTAACGAAGCTATCGAGCGCGCCGAAAAAAATAATAGATCGGTCGAAATGGGTTACGAGCTGCAATCAGCAAAGGGTTTTGATTATCAAGCCCTTGTCGGTCAGGAAGCCGCATACCGCAAAGCAGCCAATCTTGCCTATGGCGGCTCTTACTCGCTCAACTGGACTGACGGCGGCAAAGACACCGCCGACCTTGCCGAAGCGGCGCACGAAATCAAGATGGCTGCGGCTGAGATGGCGCGTTCTCTCGGAGCTGCGACCGGCGAAAGAAATACTCAGGTCGCGCAGGGGTTTGCGCAATACGCGCCGTGGCTGCGCGACGGACAGATGGGCTGGAGCACCAGCGACAAATACAATTCGTTTTCCAGTCTGCAAACCGGATTCATGGACAGAAACATTTCGCCAGCATTGCTTGACATAGTCAAACAGTCCGGCGGCGCAAAGTATGACCTCGAAGCCCTGAAATTTACCGACCAGACTGCTTATGCTGAAAAATACCTCGAATACATCGAGAAACAGATGGCCGCTTATGATGAAGTCATGCGCCGTCAGGAAGAAATTTTTAAAAACGCCTCGAAATCTTACGAAGAGCGCAGCGCAGCCCTTGCCGTTTTTGAACAGGCGCAAGAGGGCTACTATCAAACTAAGCTCGAAACCCTTGCGGCAGAACAGGCGGCAGAAGAAGCCGTTAAAGCCAAGCAACAGGAGGCCGACGTCAGACGCATGGCGTCTATGGAGTCGATGCTGTCTCTGGCCGGCGAGGTCAGTCAGCGCGGCGACAAGATCGTAATTTTACACGGTGGTGACACTTCTAAAGCAATTAGAGAACTGATGAGCAGATACGAAGACGATCCCGAAATGGTGGCAACGCTACAGACGCTGCTGAAAGTAGCAGACGATAAAGCAAGGTGGGGTTAAATGAAGCTGATCACAGATTTGAACATGCGCGCATTTACCAGCCTTACTGCCAGCGGTTCGGCAGCAGGATTTCCGGCCAACAATTTACAGCTTTTCGACCCCGGCTTAATCTGGAAAGCTGATGCTTTCGCGTCTGATGTAACTTTAGTCGCAGACCTCGGGGCATCTGCCGACATCGAGCGCATCTGGTTGAACAATGCGAACTTTTTATCGGCAACCTTGCAAGCGAACGACTCGAACAGCTGGGGAGATCCTGCTGTCTCGATCAGCGCAACCCTGGCAGAAGATGACATCGGCATCGTCAAAGGTTTTTTCGACTTGTCGGCTGTCGATTATCGGTATGTCAGGGTAGTGATACCGGTTCAAACCTTAACCGACAGCGAGTCTGTGCCAAGTCTCGGAAACCTGATCGTCGGCACATCGGAAGAATTGAAAGTGGCATCATGGGAATCTCAGACAATTCGCAAATTCAGCAAGTTCGAGCCTGATGACGGCGGTTATCGCAAAACCTACAAAGGCCGGGCGCGGCACGTTTTTGCAGCATCAGTCTCAGGAACAAAGGCGCAGGTTGACGCCGTTGTTCTAAAGGGCTGGGATGTTGCCATCATCTTCACAGATCTTGGCGTCGTCAGCGACTCATATCTTGTTTATGCCCCAGACTCGACCAGGGGCAGCACGCGCAATTCTGCCGACGCTGAACGCAGTTTCGCCCTGGAGGAACTGGCATGAGAATCACAATCACAGCCGGGGCTAATGTTTATTTGATCTCTGGCGAATCTCACGCGCATACTGACGGCAATTTTCAAGGCCGACTGCTCAACGAAATCAATTTAAGCGAGGCGCTGAACACTGTCGGCGCTATGCCGGTTACGCTGAATCTGTCGATCAGAAACGACGACGGCTATATTTTGAGATCTGTTGATCTCTGGGCCGACCTGGTTGAGATCGAGGCCGACGGCGGCCAGGCGTGGGCCGGCAAAATCACCGCATACGACAACGACTCAGACGGCGTTTTGCGCGTAGTCGCAACCGAACGAGCCGCGCCCGAGATCGAAATACAAATACCCGATGAGGTCGCCAGGCTGGTAACTGTCGATGAAAACTTTCACACGTCAGCGGTCAACGTGACATTACCTCTGGTTGTCGGCGGCACCGTTGCCGCGCCCCATTTGATCAGGGGCATTCTGATCGACAAAACAGCAGGCATTTATCTGCTTTGTGTTGGCGAGATCCACCAGGTCGTAAAAGTCTATCGAGGCGCCGAAGAACTTTCAACCGGCTTCGACGCATATACCGGAACAGCCTTGCAGGCCAGCTATGCCGGTATTGCATACGTCCAGATAACAGATGAAGATCTGCTTTTCAACGACGACGGCACCTATGCCGAAATCAGCGCCGAAGTTGTCGGCCTGAAGCTGGGCGCGTCTACTATCGACGAATGCCGCAACGGAGCAAGGTTCCTGCAATATTTGCTTACTACTGCAGCAACCGGCGCCTGCGGCTGGGGTCTTGGTATTTCCGAAGATGACATCGATACCGATTCTTTCACAACAGCAATTTCACGCCTTGACACGGCCAGCCTGAAACTCGACGGCGTTTTCTACTTCCGTCAGTCAGCACAAAGCTGGATCGATCAAATCTGTCAGTCAATTCGCGGCAGCTACTCGATCGGGGCTGACGGCAAGCGCCGACTGTTTGTCAACGCTTCCGGTAGCAGCGTTAAAACCTATGACGAAAGCAATATGCGAGTATTGCGAGACGGCAAGGGCGCGTATACTGGCAGAGTCTACAATAAAGGCAAGCTCGATTACGGTTACAACCCGATTACCGGTATGTTTATGCAGTCGGCGCAATACGAAAACTCAACCAGTATCGCGGCGATCGGGGAGCAGGAATTCTACGGCCAGAGCTACCTGATTAAAGACGCTGCAACGGCGCAGGCAATACTCGAATACAACTGCAAAAAGTCGCTCATCGGCGCTGACAAGGTGCTTTTCGAGACTGACGAACTGGCCGAAGGTTGCCGCGTTGGCGACATCATCACACTTGCACACACTACCAAAGGCCTGACCGGCACCTATCAGATTACCAGTCTTGAAATTGGCGATTACCTGCACACTATCGAGGCTGAAAAGTTCTCGGCTGACATATTCACGGTCGGCACACCAGGCACGGCGATCGACTGGGGCCAAGATCCGCCTATAGTGTCGCCGGTTCTGCCGGGGCAAGCATCGGGCTTGACGCTGACCACAGCTGTCGATTACGACTCGGGCGGCGACGGGGCAGCTCGGCCGTGGATCGAGGGCACTTTCGCACAGCCCGAAGGCAAATGCCTCGGCGCTGCCGTGTTCTGGGGTGAAGGCGAAGAACCGGCAACATGGAACAGTCACGGCTCGATTCGCGGCACTTCGTTTCGAGTTGGCCCGGTTAAGTCTGGCCAGCTTTATACAGTCAAAGTGCAGCTGTTTAACTCTTCTGGCGCGTCTGACGCTATCTCTGCAACAATCACGCCCGGCAAACATACCACGTTGCCGCCGACTCCGACAATAGCGGCTCAGCCTGGCTTCGGTTGCATAGTGGTTTCGATCGGCGTTGCAGATTTCTCGGCACTAGCCGAGTTTGAAATTCAGCGCCGCAAGAGCGATGGCTCTGGGTTGACAATCGTCGCAAACAAGCATCGCAGCACGCGCCTGGTTGACGATTCGCCTGAGATCTTAACAAACTACACTCTAGCCTATCAGTATCAGGTTCGGGCTGTCAGTAATTCCCGGCAGTATTCCGCATGGTCTGCCTGGTCTGACAGCGTATCGCCGGTGCAGGTGCAGTCGAAAGACATCACTGATTTGCCAATTATCGGCAAGCAATTCCTGACCGCAGCCGGAGTTGGCGCAGAACAAGATGGTGTCAAGTTTACCGCTGGCGGCATCGAAATGTGGAAAAGCGGCATCCGCCAGGTGCTGATACCGGCTACGGGTGACCCAGAGTTTTCAGGTGTCATTTCGGCGCGAGCTGGCTTTATCGGCGAGTGTGTTATCGCTGACGGCGGGCTGAGGTCTGCTGATTTTGTCTCGCTACATCGCGGCTGGAACATCGGCAGATTCGGCGATGTCGAATTCCACAACCTTCGCGCTCGCGGCGCGATCGAGACGGCTGTTTTTCGGAAAGACGAGATCAGCGTAGTCAGCGGCAAAACTCTCATTGCAACAGCCGCCGTCACCGAAAATTACGACTACGCTGCATACCTCGACGAGGTTGCTGCCGACAGCTTCGCCGCATACTGGGCGCAACTCGATGACTTGCTCGACGAGACTGTCGCGCCGCCAGAATTTACGGCGCCGGCTGATTATAATGAGTTTTATGCAACAGAGCTGGGCTACTGGATGCAGCTCAGCGCCGTTCTTGTGACGGGCGTTTTTACGACGGTTGTCGCAGAAGCCGACTTCTCGTCTGTCACTCAGCAGGCGGCGTTGGCTGCCGAATGGCAGCAGCTCGATGATCTGCTCGACGAGACTGTCAGCGTGCCGACGTTTCCTTTTTCGACTTTTGCCGCTTATGAGCAGATCGAGCTTGACGGCTGGATGCAACTTAACGAGATGCTTGATCTCGACGTTTTCGAGCCAGCCATCGGCGAGAACGATACCAGACTGTATCTCGATCACGCCGCTGATTTTTCTGTTGGCGACGTTGTGCGGCTTAAAAACGATCTAAACGACTACTGGGCTGTTGTCGCTTCTGTCGGCGTCGATTATATAGACGTGTCTCATCGCTCCGGCGCCCTTTTCGACGTTACGCCAGGGCAGGCTGTTGTCGACTATGGCCCTGCTGGGACAGGCGGTATATTGTTAGATGGTCAGTCGCCAAAAATCGACCTGTTCCGCCACGCGGGCGAGCCATGGAACGGCACCGACCTGCTCATGCGACAGGGCAATCTCAACGGCTGGGGTGGCATCAACTCTGATGTTTACGGTTTGGCGATCGGCACACCCGAAAGCGATTATATTCTTGCAATACCCGGCCAGGGAATTTTCCTGAACGCGAAAATACAGATCTCTGGTGGTGCCGGCATCGCGAATCTATCCGACGCGGGAGCGGCGGCGCTGGCTGATGACCTCGACGGCATCGGCGACGGCGCGACCTATAAGCGCACTACGAACAACGAAAAGACCGGCGCTGGTCGCGCTTATAGCGGCCTCGACGCTAACAATCGTCTTGTGACTGCTGTCATACCAGCAACCGCTGTCAGTCCATCTGGTAGCGGGTTGTATATGGGCTCGAATTACATGGGCTTTTATAATTCTGGCTGGAAAACCTACATGGACAACTCCGGCAACTTCGCGCTTGTCGGTAGCGGCGCACACGGCTTGAGCTGGAACGCGGACACCGGAGTGCTGACTATCGCAGGCTCAATTACCGTCGTTGGCGGTTCTGGCTATGCTAATTTTACCGACAAACCGACGAATTTGGCTGGCATCAACTCGACTGAGGGCGACAAGTTGGCCGGCATCGACGAGGGCGCAGACGTGACCGCAAATAACACGGCTTACGACACCGCAAGGGTCGCGGGTGTGACAGCTGCCACCGTTAAGGATAATGCGGCGAACGCTCTCGCTAACGCGGCGACAGCAAACAACCTACTTGCCGACATCGCGGCAGATAATAAGCTGACTCCCGTTGAAAAGCAGGATGCGCGGCGCGAATGGAATATTATCGCCGCCGAAAAGGCCGGTATTAACTCTCAGGCCACGACTTTCGGCATCACTACTCAAAACACCACTTACAACAACGCTTTTAAAGCGCTTGCCACCTATCTGAATAACGGCACAACCTGGTCGAGCGGCGTGCCGTCATGGCTGTCTGA
>Ga0172382_10013992_pt1 | contig 10270 bp, 7 predicted proteins | sample Leawel138RmetaG_FD_122245 | JGI IMG/M metagenome (GOLD analysis project Ga0172382, IMG submission 122245) | Leachate microbial communities from a municipal landfill in Southern Ontario, Canada - Leachate well 138R metaG | ecosystem: Engineered > Solid waste > Landfill > Unclassified | place...
AAACCTTCTTCACCCAAAAAACGCATTTCATTGCGTATAGTCGCGCAGGAAACGTTGAACATGCCCCGTTCCATAATGTGATGCGATCCCACGGGCAGCGCCGTATCGATAAACTGATCAATAATCGCTTTGAGGAGCTTGCTCTGGCGCTCATTCATACACAAAGTATAGCACTCTTCACCTACGAGTGCTATAAGAGAAAACCTTACTTCTGCTTGCTCTTACTGGCAGCCATGCGCTTCCGGAAGCGCTCAACGCGACCGCCCTTGCGCTCCTTCTGTTGTTTGCCTGTATACACGGGGTGGCAATTACGGCATGATTCCACCTTTTGTTCTTGTACAGTACTGGGGATCGCAAAAACGCTGTTGCACGTTGTACACATGGTAGTGGCATCTTGGAAGACCTGCGGATGGATTCCAGGTTTCATAACGGGAAAAGTGTACGCATACCGGCAAGATATTCAATAAGATAATCACTTTTTGTTCATCTGGAGCAATACACCATACCTACTTCTTCACAGCCGCTTTCTTTTCCTTCTCCACTTTCGCCACGGCTTCCTGTACCTCATCAGCACCATCAATAGCCTGCTCTTCTTTTACGATACTGATACTGGCAACGGCATCCTGGGATCCCAGGCGCATAACGATGACGCCCTGCGTGGCACGGCCGAGTGAGGGAATATCACTGAGCTTCATGCGAATAGTCTGACCACGCTTACTGATACAAAGCAAATCACCATCATCATTCGCACCCAGTACGAATCCGCCAACAATATCACCTGTTTTCTTGCTGAGCTGTGCCGCTTTCACACCACTGCCTCCGCGCCCCTGGAAACGGTACTGACCAATCGTAGTGGCTTTGCCTAAGCCGTTTTCCATGACAACCAGAAGCCTGCTGCTCTGAGGATCCGCAATGGCAGCCGCTTCCACCAACTGATCCCCCGCACCCAACCGTATACCGCGCACACCCGCTGCACTGCGACCCATGGAACGCACATCGTCTTCTTTGAAACGAATGGCCTTTCCCTTTGCGGTCACCAAAAGAATCTCGCTCTTGCCATCGGTAGCCACAACCCAGCGCAATTCATCGCCTGCCGGAATTTTTTGAGCAATAAGACCACTGCGGCGTATATGCGTGAATTCTGCCACTTGCGTGCGCTTCACAAGCCCCTGGCGCGTCGCCATGAGCAAATACTTCTTACCGCCCAAATCCGCCTTGAGCACGGCAGTGACTTTTTCCTCGGGCTTGAGCTGGAGCAGATTGACAATCGCCTGCCCTTTTGCGGTACGACTGCCCTGCGGCAATTCATATGCCGGAAGAACGAACACACGCCCTGTATTTGTGAAGAAAAGAAGCTCATCGTGATTCATGACATGGAGCATGGAATGTATCTCGTCATCCTCTTTGGTGACCATGCCCATAATGCCTTTGCCGCCGCGGTGCTGTGCGCGGAACTGCATCGGACTCAAACGTTTGACGTAACCCGCCGTCGTGAGCGTCACAATCATCGGCGCATTCGGAATCGTATCCTTAGCACTGAACTCACCAACCGCATGCGCAACAACCGTGGTACGACGCTCGTCACCGTGCACCACTTTGAGCTGCTGCAGCTCCTCTGCTATGAGTCCATCCATCTTCTTCTGGCTCTTGAGGATCGCCTCGCACTCAGCAATGAATGCCCTCTTTTCTTTGAGTTCATCTTCGATCTTCTTCCGCTCCAGGCCCGCAAGCGTCTGGAGACGCATTTGCAAAATGGCATCAGCCTGCACTTCAGTCAGCTTGAACTTCTTCACAAGATTGCCCTTGGCTTGCTCCTTCGTCGGACTCTTCTTAATCGTCTCGATCACCTTATCGATATCATTGAGCGCAAGACTCAAACCTTCCAGAATGTGTGCACGCTCCTTGGCACGCTCCAAATCGTACTCCACACGCCGACGCGTGACCGTACGACGATGACCGATGAAAATCTCCAGTAATTCGAGCAGATTGAGCAAACGCGGCTGAAGACCGTCCGCAAGCGCGATCATATTGTAACCAAAACTGGTCTGCAGATCGGTATGTTTAAAGAGTTGATTGAGAACTTTTTGAGGATACGAGTCCTTCTTCAACTCAACCACAACACGAATACCCTCGCGATCAGACTCGTCACGTATGTCACTCACACCCTGGATCACCTTATCGGTTACCAGCTTTGCAATGCGTTCTACGAGCGTCGATTTGTTCACCTGGTACGGAATTTCCGAAATGACAATGTGGTACCGACCGCTCTTGAGTTCTTCGATCTCAGCTTTGCCTCGCATAATAATGCTACCTCGGCCCGTCTGGTACGCCTGCTTGATGGCCTCCCTGTTGTACACAATACCGGCCGTCGGGAAATCCGGACCCTGAATGAATTGGAGAACGTCATCGACTGTCGCATCCTCATGTTCCAGTACATGCAAGAGCGCATCGACGACCTCATTCAAATTATGCGGCGGCATGTTGGTCGCCATACCAACGGCAATACCGACCGTGCCATTGAGCAACAAATTCGGCATGGCGGAAGGAAGAACGGATGGTTCTTTGCGCGTACCATCGTAGTTTTCAATGTAATCAACCGTGTTCTTCTCCAGATCCTTGAGCGCCTGGTCGGCAATGCGTTCCATTTTTGACTCGGTGTAACGCATAGCTGCAGCACTGTCACCGTCGATGGATCCAAAGTTTCCCTGCCCTTTGATGAGCGGATAGCGCATGGAAAAAGACTGAGCCATACGGACGAGCGAATCATAAACAGCACTGTCTCCGTGAGGATGGTATTTACCAAGCACATCACCAACGACGAGCGCAGATTTACGAAAACGCGCGTTATACCGCAGACCCAGTTCATGCATGGAATACAGAATGCGCCGGTGTACAGGTTTAAGACCGTCACGAGCATCCGGAAGCGCGCGGGCAACGATCACGCTCATGGCGTAGCTTAAATAGCTCTCCTCCATCTCCGCCACAACGGGACGCGGCTGGATACGACCTATGGATGACAATGTCTCCTGTGAATCATCATCGAGGGGCTCCTGTGGAGATGTGCCAGTGGTACGTTCTTCTGCCATACGTGAAGAGGGTGCGCGAACGCAGTACAGACATACGCCTGCAAGAGGCATGATAGCGCAGGGAACGGCAGAAGAAAACGGTCAAACACTGTTTTGCCTGAAAATGTGCAACGGGTATCCTTAGATGGTGCTATCCGTCATTTCCACGCCTATCGGCAACCGCGGCGATATAACGCTGCGCGCAATGGAAACGCTGCGCGCATGCGACGCCATCATCTGTGAAGACACGCGCGTCACGGGGAAACTCCTGCAGATGCTCGGACTCCCAAAGAAGCAACTCCTGAGCATGCACAGCTATACGAGCAGCACCAGGATCGACGATCTGGCGCAACGCCTCAGGAACGGTCAGCACCTGGCACTGGTGAGTGACGCAGGTACACCGGGAATCTCTGACCCCGGATACGCAATCGTCAGCCGCGCACGGGAAGCCGGCATCCCCGTACAGGCCATACCGGGACCTGCTGCATTCTTAGCCGCCCTGAGCATAAGCGGTCTGCCGATCAACCGGTTTCTCTACCTGGGATTCCTGCCCCTGAAAAAGGGGCGGCAAACACTTCTGCAATCGCTTGCAGAAGAAGAAAAAACCGTAGTTCTGTACGAATCCGTGCACCGCATCGAACGCACGCTGCAGGAACTGGCCACTGCGCTCGCAGCGCAACCGGAGCGCCCCATAGTCATTGCACGCGAACTCACCAAATTGCACGAAGAAGTGCTGAGCACTACGGTCAGTGCACTGGAGACCATGGGAAAATCCATCGTAAAAAAGGGGGAATTCGTCGTGATCCTGGGACCGAAGCCGCGTACGAAGACCGAACGGAATCACGTATGAAGGAATGGATATGCTATCCTGCACGTTCCTATGCCAATGCAAAACGAGGATCGGCATGGTGACAAAGACATCAGTATCGCCACGTTCGCCGATACCTTCGGTGCCGCACACCAAAACGGTGTTGCACGGTTCATCAGCGACATGCTGCAACAGGCACGGATACAGAGGAAGACACTGAACGTGTACACCGCCAGCAAGCACCTGCAGGAAGAGAGCGGATTACACAATATCCCAGCGCTCATCTCCTCCATGCCGAATTATCCGGCACTGGAAATCGCATGGCCACTCAAACAACAACGTGAGAGCGTGTACAAAGATATGGAAGATGCCAACCCGGACATAATCCACGTATCCACGCCGGGGCCGATCGGCTGGCTGGGGCGCAGCATAGCGGAACATATGGAAAAACCACTCATTGGAATTTACCACACAAATTTTCCTGCATACGCACGGGAGGTGACGCGACACCACATAACTGCGGCACTGAAAAATCCGCTGGCATGGGCACCATCACTCATGAGCATCCTGCAGGAAAACACCCAAAAACTCATCGAGCGGAATCCGGATTTTTGGGACGATGCTGTGACCGTAGCATCATTATTGCATAAAAACTGGACCCTTCTGCGTGCCGAAGGTAACGACACACCGGAATACCTTGCACATCATGTGGAAAAAACGACATACATACTCATGAAGATCTTCTATAAACCATTCACAATCGTCATCACGCGATCACAGACACACCGAAAAGATCTCACCGAGAAACTGGGAATCCCGGAAACGCGCATACGGGACCTACCACCAGGCATTGATACGGAACAATTCCATCCACGCCACAAAAACCCCGCAATATGGAAACAATTCGGAATACCTGACAATGCAATAAAGATACTGCACGTCGGCCGGGTCAGCATGGAGAAGAATATGGATTTGCTGGTGGAAATTTGGCAACGCATACAGGCACAGAGACGCATGACAGACCCACACATCGCCCTCGTAATGGTAGGCACGGGTGAAATGGAACAAGAATTCATCACCAAAACCGGCGGAAAACACGTCTACATGTTGGGCGCACAGTATGGAGAAACACTCTCCGCTCTCTACGCATCGGCCGATGTGTTCGTCTTCCCATCAACAACGGAAACATTGGGGCAAGTGGGTATGGAAGCAAGTGCTTCCGGTCTGCCCGTGCTCGTCACGGACCAGGGAGGACCACAATCGTACGTACGCGATGGTGGAACAGGATACGTGCTCGCAGGCAACGAACCTGATATGTGGGCAGACACGCTGCTGCGCCTAGCACGCGAACCCCAGCTGCGGCAACGCATGGGCAACAACGCACATCAATACATGGAACAACGCAACATTGGCAAAACATTCGCGCAATATTGGGAAATCCATCGGGAAGCGACAGCACTCTCGCAACAGAAAACATACGCACAGCCAACCGTACACAGAAACCTGCCTGCCATAAAAACGCGCAGACCGTATACACGCGGATCGTTGCTGCTCTCCGACTACCATGGAGGCAAACAGCAACCCGAACACAAAACGTACAAGCACAGAGCACTCGAAAAGATGCTGGAATACGCAAAGGAAAACACTCTGGCAGTGGTCTATGGAGGAGACATGGGCGACAGACGTTCTCATGTCCGGGATGCCCGCACAGATATGGAGATACTGCGCCGCTGGTCCAAACACATGACAGAAGCACCTGTCTACATATACGGAAACCACGACCATGATTTCTCGGCACATGAGCTGCAAGACCTCATGGGCAATGTGCACATTGCCCCAGGACTGGTGCACACAGACTCGCGCAGCGGCATAGCATGTACGCACGGACATGTACTGGAGCTCACAGGTATAGAACAGGTACTCCAGGAATCCACAACACCACTAGACGTGCTGCACAAACTGCAACCACAGTATCTGGAAGCAGACCTGCAATGGTTCAGAATCAAGTACGATATAGCGGAACTGGCCGTGGAAGCGCTGCACCGTTGGCATCTGCACGGCATAGAAGACGCATGGGAAGCGCTCCTGTATAGCACACGGAAAACCCGGGCTGCATGCGCAGACGCACTTGCAGTGCTGTCGCCGAATACAATCGTGCAACGCATCGCAGACATCATCGATTTTCACAACAATCACCAAATCGCGGCAAAGCTGGGCAGCCTACTGCATGCATGGGCCATCGCCGCAGGCCACACACACGCACCGGGTATCTGGCGTGCACACAACCGGAGCGGAACACGGCTCATCGGCAACTGCGGCAGTTTCGTGAGCCGGGAAGACTCGCCGACATGCATCGTGGCAGCATATCCGGACATGTACCTGCTCGAATATGACGAAGACAGCGATATGCTCACAATGCGGCAACACGAATCATTGACACGCGCAGAAATGGAAGAGCACGAGGCATCTCTAAACCGCAGCACCATACTTACGGCAGTACCGTAAGAGGATCCAGATGCACGCCGTCCTTGATGACTTCCAGATGTAGGTGCGGCCCCGTCGTCATGGGACCGGCGCCTGGCGTGCCCAGCTGGCCACCGGAAAGACCTATAATCTGCCCGGCATCCACATCATCACCGGATGCAACGTATATTTCCAGCATGTGACCGTAGAGCGTCGCATACCCACCACGATGCCCGATGAGAATGTAGGAATACCCGGAATGCCCGCCATACTGCACGTAGTGTACGACGCCATCCGCAGCGCTGCGTACAGGGCTACCCTGAGGCTGTGCAATATCGATGGCTTTGTGCGGAATACCGAAGAACGCCTGGTATCCGCTATCCAGGAACGTGGCAGTAAGACGGCCGACCACCGGCCACTGGAAACGAGGAGCAGCAGGAACAGCGCTGCGTTGAGAAAGGAGTCCTTTGGCAATCAGGGCGCCTTCTGCGCGTTCCCGGATACGTTCATCATACTCTGCGAGCGATGACTGCATCTGCCGGATACGCTCCTCCACGGCAGCAACGATGCGCCGTATTTCTTCCAAACGCGCATCGCTGAGAGCAATTTTCTCCCTGGCTGCGTCGATTGCCGCCAATCCCGCATGGTACGCATCAAGAGCATCCTCATACGCAAGGTGCACCGCATCCAGCTCCTCCGCAAAATGTTCCATGCCCCAAAGGGAAACCATAGTACGCATGCGCAAATGGCCCAGCGTACGGTAACGCAGCCTCTCCTCGAGACCATATACCATCGGTGTATCCGGCGCACCCGAGAAGTGCGCCAACAAAACAGCAATAGACGGGCCGGGGACATGTCCCAACACCATATGCGCCCTTGCGTACTGCCGCATCGCCTCCTGCACCTGTACCAACTGCCCGTCGAGGAACACACGGAGCGCAGCCGTATCCACAGGATCAATACCGTAACGCTGCTGATACTGCTCTCGCTCCGCAAGCTTCCGCGCATATGCCAGACGCGCATCAAGTTTGCGTTGTCCAAGAATGCGCAACGCTTGCTCCGCCTGCGCCAATTCCTCCTCGCCCTCGGCACGCTGCGCGGCGATGCCAGGCAGAGAGCGCGTCGCAGTCGCGGATTGATGAACAGCACCCTGCAGCGCATCAATATGCGCTTCGCGTTGCAACGCGTCGGCAGCGGGATCCAGGGATGGCAACGTCGCACGCAACGAAATCGGCGCAAAGATCCCCAAGGATGCCAGGATGCAGCTGCCTGCACCGGTGAAAAGCACTGTACGGATGCGAAGAGAAATATGCATGTGTGTAATAAATTATTATAGAATAATATCTTGATTTTAGCAAATATGTGCAAAAACGCGCGACAGGCGGAGCACATGGACTATGGACGATAGTAGAGATTTTGCTTCCGTCTCTGGTATGATGGGACTTCCAATGATTGTACGCCTCTGTGGCACCCTGCATCGGCTTCAGGAAGACAAAGCCATTGTCGATGTACAGGGTGTGGGATACCTGGTAACAGTCGGAAGCGACGCATGGGAAGGCAAGAATGACGGAAAGGAAGTGACACTGTGGATTTACACCTACGTGCGGGAAGACCGCCTAGATCTCTTTGGGTTCCGCACCCGGGAACAACGCGCATTTTTTGAGCTGCTGCTGCAGCAATCCGGCATCGGCCCCAAAGTGGCGTTGGAGTTATGCGCCGTACCCGGAGAACTGCTACTCCATGCCCTGCACCAACAGGACGCATCGCTGCTGGGAACAGTGAAGGGCATTGGACCCAAGCGAGCAGCCAAATTGCTGCTGGAACTCAAATCGATTGCGGAAGCGCACCCCGAAGTATTCGGCAGTGCGATGCGCGGCGACGGGGCAAAACAAGCACAGGAGTACGATGAAGACGCAGTCGCAGCACTGCAAGCACTGGGTTACGACACGCCGACCATCTTCGCAGCACTCAAGAACACTGCAGGCGCGGCAGCAACCACCGAAGAACGTGTTTCCGCAGCACTTCGTTCCCTCTAGGTTCATGCTGACTCTCGATATTTCCGGCACACTGGCAAAGTCCATTACACCTTCCAAAGGCATACCCGAGCAGGAATTCACAGGGCTAAAAACCAGCATGAAACGCTACATCGAAGACTGGCTCAAAGAGCGGCAAGCCGGGGAACATGCGTGGTCGATGGATCCGTACGACAAGCGCGTACTCAAGCAAGTCAAAGACATTGCCGCTTTTGCAAAAGCCGAACGCATCCGTACGGTCATATGGATCGGCATCGGCGGTTCAGGACTGGGCCCCCAGGTCATCCAGGAATTTTTGGAAGGACCAGAAACAGTACAATTCATACTCCTAGACAGCATCGATCCGGCAATCCTGGCACTCTCTATGGAAGTCGTTGACTGGAAGAGAGCAATGGTGGTCGTCACCAGCAAATCAGGAGGGACGCTCGAACCCATGAGTATTTTCTTCCTGTGCTACGAACAACTCAAAAAGGCACGCGGCGCCAAAGCACCGCAGTACACGATTGCCATTACCGATCCTCATACGGGTCCACTGCGCAGCTTTGCGCTGGAAGAAAGCATCGAGATGCTCCCAATCCCGCCCACAGTCGGGGGCCGGTATTCCATTTTCACGCCCGTCGGGCTGCTGCCCGTCGCACTACTGGGCGGCAATGTGGACGCATTCTTGCGCGGCGCCAAGGAAATGGATACCCGCTGCCAGGCACTGGATTTGATGCAAAACCCCGCCGCACTCCTGGCAGCAACGCAATTCCTGCTAGAATCCAAGCGGGACTATACCGTGCGCGTCATTATGCCGTACGCGCAGCGTCTGGAATCCCTGGGTCGCTGGAACCAGCAGCTCATTGCAGAAAGCTTGGGAAAACAGGAATTGCACAATCCCGTGCCGCTGGCAGCCATCGGCACGCAAGACCAGCACTCACTGCTGCAACAGTGGATGGAAGGCCCGCGTATATGCTGGCACCTCTTCATACGCGAAGAAGAGAAAGTACACCTCACAGTGCCGCAGGCAGTGGAAGAATCCTTTCAGTACATTGCAGGCAAGAGCTTCGGCACGTTGCTGGATGCGTGCTACGCGGGCACCAGCCAGGCGCTCACGCAGGCAAAACGGCCTCATGCCACTATAACGCTGAGCACGCTGGATGAACACCATCTGGGCGAACTCTTCTTCCTGCTCATGACTGAAGTAGTGCTACTGGGCAAGTTGTACCGAATTAATCCGTACGGGCAGCCGGGAGTGGAAGCAGGAAAGAACATCACGAAAGCACTGCTGCACGGAGACAGTGAATAAAAAAAAGAGGAAAATACAAATGTGTGAAGCACCTAACAATACGATGAAAGAGTATTTTCACAACGCCAACATCTACCGTACACTGTGCATAAAACATCCTTTCCCCCACTCACCATGGCGCAAGCAATCTCCGACGCAGAATTCCAACAGGAAGTCCTCCAGTCCGATATTCCCGTACTCGTAGACTTCTGGGCAAGCTGGTGCGGACCCTGCAAATCCATGCTCCCAATCGTAGAAGAACTGTCTGGCGAATACGAAGGCAAAGTAAAAATCGTCAAACTGAATATTGATGAAAATATCGAAACCGCCGGGCAGTACAGCGTCATGAGCATCCCCACGTTCATCCTCTTCAAAGGCGGCGAGCCGGTAAAGACAATCGTGGGCATGCAAACCAAAGAAGCGATGCAGCAGGAACTGGATGCCGTTGCGTAAGCGCATGGGCACCTCCGGGAAAAGGGATATTTGTGTTCCGTGCGTTCTGTTTTAGAATCACGGACATGAAGTATATCCTCGCAGTCTGCGGCATCGCGCTGTCCTTCTATATGGTTAAGCACCGCGAATCGATCGGTAATTCGCTGGGGGAATACGAATGGATGCGGAAGATCGGCGGTAT
>Ga0172382_10013994_pt1 | contig 10270 bp, 11 predicted proteins | sample Leawel138RmetaG_FD_122245 | JGI IMG/M metagenome (GOLD analysis project Ga0172382, IMG submission 122245) | Leachate microbial communities from a municipal landfill in Southern Ontario, Canada - Leachate well 138R metaG | ecosystem: Engineered > Solid waste > Landfill > Unclassified | place...
TGGCTGGGGAGCAGGGATTCGAACCCCGAATAGGCAGAGTCAGAGTCTGCTGACTTACCATTAGTCAACTCCCCAGCAGCTAAGGGATAATAAAAATAGAGGGTTAACCCTCAGAAGTCAAGGAAAAATGCTCTTTTCGGCTGTCTCCCCGGGGGAAAGGTGCGGGAGGGGAAGAGCCGGTTTGACGCCGATGGGGGCTCAGCCGCCCCAGCGTTTCATGTCCCTGGCGCGGATGCCGAGATGGTCGCACAGGCGGCCGGCGTAGTGGCGGGCCAGGTCCTCGAGGGTGGCCGGCTTGTGGTAGAACGAGGGCATGGGCGGGAAGATGGTGGCGCCCGCCTCGTGGGCCCGCAGCATGTTGGTCAGATGAGTGCGGTTCAGGGGGGTCTCGCGCACCGCCAGGATCAGGGGACGGCGCTCCTTGAGGGTCACGTCCGCGGCCCGGTGGATGAGGTTGCCGGAAAAGCCGCCGGCAATGGCGCCCAGGGTGCCGACCGTGCAGGGGAGGATGATCATGGCGTCGTACAGGCTCGAACCGCTGGCCATGGGCGCGGTGAAATCATCGACGGCGAACCAGCGCTCAACGTTGGGCAGCGCCTCCGGCTCCATTCCCTGTTCGAGCCACAGGACCTTGCGGCCGGCATCGGAGATCATACCGTGTACCGTGACGCCGTTTTTCCCTAACAGGGTCAGCAGGGGCTCGACATAGAGCATGCCGGTGGCGCCGGTGATTGCCAGGATAATCCGCTTGGGCGGGTTCATGTCATTTGATTCCTATGTAGATGGTGACGATGCCGAAGGTCAGGGGTTTGTGATCCGTTGTCCCGAAGCCGGCTTCCCGCAGCATGCCCAGCAGCTCACGCGGTTCATAAAAGGCGGCGATGGAGCTGGCCAGGTATTCGTAGGCCTCCTGGTCGCCGGAGATCATGCCGGCGATTCTGGGCAGGACCCGGTTGAGGTAGAAGCTGTACAGGGGCTTGATCACCGGGTTGGTGGGCCTGGAAAATTCGAGGATCAGGAGCTTGCCGCCGGGTTTGAGCACCCGGTGCATCTCGTTGAGGCCCTGCTGGGTGCGCGACAGGTTGCGGACCCCGAAGGCGACGGTGCAGCCCCAGAAGGTGTTGTCCGGCGCGGGGATTTCCTCGCCGTCGCCGCAGACCGGAAAGATGCGGGGGCGGCGGTGGTCGGCGGGCAGGGTTTTCATGCCGCTGCGCAGCATGTCCTCGCAGAAGTCGACGGCCAAGACCCGCCTGTTTTTGGCCTGCCTGGTCAGCTCCAGGGACAGGGGCAGGGTGCCGGCGCACAGGTCGAGGACGGCGCCGTCCGGAAAAGGCCTGAGCATCCGAGTGGTCTTCCAGCGCCAGTAGCGGTCGACCTGGAAGGAAAGCAGTGAGTTGAGCAGGTCGTACCGGGAGCTGATCGAGGCGAACTTGTCGCGGACGAATTTCTTTTTTTCTTCCGGTTGGTGCATGGAGTCGTTCATTTTCCCGCCTGGTCCGCCGCCGGAGAGGACCCGGGAAACAGTTTCAGGGGCAGGGCGCCCGGGGCCGCATCGCCCCGCTCGATGAGATAGCCGAAAAACCGTTCCAGGCCCTGTTGTTGTTCCGGATCAAGGGTGTGCTGGATCTGGAGCAGATAGCCGTGGCAGGCATCGACGTCCATGGGGATGCGGGCCGCCACGTCGGCACAGATTGCAGACAGCCGCTCCCTGCCTCTCTTGCGGCAGCCGATCAGGATTTGCCGGACCTTTTCCAGGGTCACCGGCTCGGAGCGGACATATTCCTCCCGCACGACAAACACCGAAAAGACAAAGGGAAGGCCGGTGTATTTCCTCCAGACTTCCGCCAGGTCAAGTTTGTGGGGATAGGTATTCTCGATATTGAGACGCAGGGCGTCATCACCGATGGCCAGGATGGCGCTGACATCGGAGTTCCCGCCCGCGGTCAGGATGTCGCCGGTGGTGTAGCGCGGCTGGATGCCGAAGAATTTTTCCAGCACGATTTTCACCAGGGCCACCGATGTCGCCGACTGGCTGGACAGCATGACCAGTCTGCCGGCCAACTGCTCGGGCGGAACGGCGGAAAAAAGAAAAACGCTGCCCACCGGGCCGTTGGCGCTGATGGAGAGATCGGCAAGGATGCGGTATTTTTCCGGCCTGACCGCATACTCGTAGCACGAGACCATACCCAGGTCGAGCTCGTCATGGGCCAGCATCCGGTTCAGGGTGCTGGGCGGGGCCGTGGTCACCAGCCAGTCGGAATCCAGATCCAGGGTTTTCCATTCCTCGTAGATGGGAGCGGTGTTGATGTAGTTGACCATGCCGATGCGAACGGTTGTCATGCGTCCACCCATGCCGGTTGAATTTCACTGTTTCCGGTGACCAGATACTCGTAGAGCTCCGGCGCCGAGCCGATCTTCTCCGTCAGCGGCACGGCCAGGAACCGTGCGGATTTTCCCGGAGCAAGCGTACCGTACATGCCAGCCAGGCCCAGGGCCGATGCGCCGCCGAGAGTCGCCATGGCAAAAATCCGGGCCGGGTCGATGTCCGGAGCGTTTTCCTGCAGGATGCGCATTTCCCGCCAGATGGACAGTTCGGGGTTGCTGGCCAGGCTGTCCGAGCCAAGGGCGGGGAGGATTCCGTGGCGCAGGAAAAGGGCCGCCGGGGCCGTGCCGACCTGGAGATACCTGTTGCTGCCGGGACAGAGACAGACCCTGGCGCCGGTCTCCGCCAGGATCATGACCTCCTCAACGCTGACATGTATGCAGTGCACGCATATGGTCCGCTCATCGAGGACGCCCAGGCTGTGCAGGTAGCGCACCGAACCGAAGTTGTCGGCTCCGGCGGGCGGCTGGTAGGTATCGTCGAGAAAGCCGCGCTCCCGGAGAAAAGTATAGAGTTCGCCCGTTGCCCGGCTGAGCAGGTCGCCTTCCGACGCCGGCTCGGCGACATGGATGGGAAACGGGTGGTTGAGGCGCCGGGCGCGGAATTTCAGCGACTGGATCAGTTCAGCGTGGGTGGAGTAGGGCGCGTGGGCCGTGAACATCCTGTCATCGGGCTCCCGGCCGAGCTGTTCGCGCACCGTCCGGCGGGTGGCTGGTGAACGGCCTAAGAATTCCCGGAAGGGCAGGAGGGCGCCGGGAAACTCCTGGCTGAGGCGCAGGCCGAGGTCGGTGTTGCCGATATCGCCCATGGCGATGACCCCGCTGTCGTGCTGGACCTGCATGATCCGTCGGGCGGCTGTCTCCACGGCGGCCCCGGTTGCCCCAAGCTGCTGGCGCAGGTCGAGCAGGGCGGCGATCCAGTCCGTGAACCCGGCCACTTCCTGCCGGCAGCGGGGAATGTGCAGATGGGAAAGCTCCAGGTGGATGTGGGCGTTGACCAGCGGAGGGGTCAGGGTGCAATGTTCATGCTCCCGGACCGGGGCGCCGGGATATTGTTTGTTCAGCTCCCGGGCCGGGCCGACTCCGACAATACTGCCCGCCCGGACCGCTACGGCTCCGTCGGCAATGGCGGGCCCGTCCACCCGGACGACCCAGGGGGCGCGATGGAGAAGTACTGACTGCACGGTTTATGGCCGGTCCTGGACCAGGGTATAGTTCATCAGCCTTTGCCGGGGCTCGAATCCGGCGTCGCGCACCAGGCGCCGGATTTCGCTTTCCGCAAGGCGGAAGCGGACGCCGGCGGCGGCGACCACGTTTTCCTCGATCATGGTGCTGCCGAAGTCGTTGGCGCCGAAGTACAGGGAGAGCTGGGCTATTTTCGGCCCCTGGGTGACCCAGGAGGCCTGAATGTTGTCCACATTGTCCAGGAATATGCGGCTTAAGGCGAGCATCTTCAGGTAGCCGAAGGCCGTCTCCTTTTCGATCCCCGCTCCGGCGGCCAGGGCGGTGTTGTCCGGCTGGAAGGGCCAGGGGATGAAGGCGGTAAAGCCCGAGGTCCGGTCCTGCAGGTCGCGGATCCGGCGCAGGTGCTCCAGGCGTTCGGCCATGGTCTCGATATGGCCGAACATCATGGTGGCCGTTGTGCGCAGACCCAGGCCATGGGCGGTCTCCATGACCTCGATCCATTTGTCGGCCGAGCATTTGCGGGGAGCAACCTGCCTCCTGACCCGGTCCGAGAGGATTTCGGCCCCGCCGCCCGGGATGGAATCCAGCCCGGCAGTGATGAGACGGACCAGCACCTCGCGGATGCTCAGCCCGGAGAGGTCGGCGAAGTGGCAGACCTCCGGCGGGGAAAACCCATGGACGTGAATGTCCAGCGATTTCATGAATCGGAGCATGTCCTCGTAGTATTCGAGGGGCAGGCCGGGGTGCAGCCCGCCCTGCAGGAGAATCTGGGTCCCGCCCAGTTCCTTGGTCTCCCGTATCTTCCGTTCAAGCTCTTCGCGGCTGAGGACCGAACCGGCGGGATCATCCGGGGCCTTGAAAAAAGCACAGAATTTGCAGGCCGAGATGCAGATGTCGGTATAGTTGATATTGCGGTCAATGACGTAGGTGACCAACGGTTCCGGATGGAGGCGCCGGCGGACGTGGTCGGCCAGGAAGCCGAGCTGGAAAAGGTCGCTGCTGCCGGCCAGGCGGAGGAACTCCTCCTCAGAAATGCGTTCTCCGGCCCGGACCTTGTCAGCGATGTGCCTCATCGGAAAATCAGTAGGTGCGAAGGACGTTGTACAGGGTGTCGCGCTCTATGGGTTCCCGGCCGGCTTCGCGGATCAGCCGGATCAGGGTTTTATGGCCGAGGGCCTGTTCGGTTTCCGCGCCCGCCATATGGGTGATGACTTCCTCCTTGACCGTTCCGTCCATGTCGTCGGCTCCGAAGGAAAGGGCGATCTGGGCCAGTTTCGGACCGATCATGACCCAGTATGCCTTGATATGCGGAAAATTGTCCAGCATGAGCCGGGCCACGGCGATGTTTCGCAGGTCCTCGATGCCGGTGGTGCCGGAATGTTCAGCCATCTGGGTGTTCTTGGGATGAAAGGCCAGGGGGATGAAGGCCAGGAAGCCGCCGGTTTCGTCCTGGGTGCGGCGCAGGATGTCGAGGTGCTCCAGCCGCTCGTCGATGGTTTCGATGTGGCCGTAGAGCATGGTGGCGTTGGTGTACAGGTCGTGGCGGTGGGCTGTTTTCGCCACCTCGATCCAGTCCTCGCCGGGAAGTTTCCGCTCGCAGGTGAGCCGGCGGACCCGGGGGTTGAACACCTCGGCGCCGCCTCCGGGCAGGGAGCCCAGGCCGGCTTCCTTCAGTTCATCCAGGGTGTCGCCCACGGACTTGCCGGCCAGCCCGGCCAGGTGATGGATTTCCACGCAGGTGAAGGCCTGGATGTGGACATCGGGGCGGATTTCCCTGATGGCGCGCAGGAGGTCGAGATAATAGGAGTAGGGCAGGTCCGGATGGAGGCCGCCCACCATGTGGATTTCGTTGATCGGCTCGTCGAGCCGTTCACTGACCTTTCGCCTGACCTCGGCAACGTCCATTTCATAGGCCTGGGCGGAGGTTTTGTCCTTGCCGAAGGCGCAGAATTTGCACAGGTTGGTGCAGATATTGGAATAGTTGATGTGCTGGTTGTAGATGAAGTAGGCCCGGTTGCCGTTCTTCCTCTGCCGGACGATATCGGCCAGGAAGCCCAGGGCCAGGATATTGGAGGTAGCATAGAGCCGCCGCCCGTCATCGAGGCTCAGGCGCTCTCCCCCGCGTACCTTGTCGAGTATATCGCCGAAACCGGCCTCCTGAACGAACGTATCCATGTGAAGGGAAGACTGGTCCCGCTCAGTCGAGAAAATAGCGGAGTTTTTCCCGGCGGCTTGAATGCCGGAGGCGGTTGAGGGCTTTTTTCTCTATCTGGCGGATGCGCTCGCGGGAAACATTGAAGCGCTTGCCGATCTCTTCCAGGGTATATTCGGCCTTTTCGCCGATCCCGAAACGGAGGCGGATGATTTTCTCTTCCCTGTCGGTCAGGGATGAGAGCACTTCGGTGACCCGGTGCTCCAACTCGCGGTTCTGCACGGCGTCGTAGGGGGACTCGGATTCCTGGTTTTCCAGGAAGTCTCCCAGGGTGGAGTCGTCGTCGCCGACCGGGGTCTCGAGGGAGATGGGCTCGCGCGACGCCTCGAGGATGGCCAGGATCTTGTCCATGGGCAGATCGGTCATTTTGGAGATTTCCACCGGCGTCGGTTCACGGCCCAGCTCCTTGAGCAGGGAGTAGAAGGCCTTGAAGAACTGGCTGCGCAGTTCAAGGAAGTGGACCGGCAGGCGGATGGTCCTGGTCTTGTCGAGGATGGCCCTGGTTATGGCCTGGCGGATCCACCACGAGGCGTAGGTGGAGAACTTGTTGCCTTTTTTGTAGTCGAAGCGGAAGACCGCCCGCATCAGGCCGAGGTTGCCTTCCTGGATCAGGTCGGCCAGGGTCAGGCCCTGGTGCATGTAGCGCTTGGCAATGGAGACGACCAGGCGCAGGTTGGCCCTGATCATCGCGTCCTTGGCGGTTTCAATGGAGCGGTTGTAGGCCTCCAGCCGGGTGGTCAGTTCGAACAGCTCCCGCTTGTCAGGGTGCTTCCTGGCCGCCATGTTCACGGCGTGGCGCATATAGTTGAGCTGCTGCTTCTTGGGCTTGAGGGTCGGATCACGCTTTTCCCACAGATCAATCCGGTCCGTGAGCATTTTCATTTCCGGGGTGCCGGATTTGTCCTTGCGGATCGCGTCGATGATCGAGTCAAATCCTTCGCGGATGGTTTTGGAGTACTTTGCCTCCTCCTCGGGGGTCAGCAGGTCGAACTGCCCCATCTCGCGGAGATAGGTGGTGGTTGTTTCTTCGGTTTCATGCTCCTCGGTGTCGGGTATGGCATCGACGTCCGCATCGTCCACTGAAGGTTTGCTTTTGCCCGTCCAGTCCTCGCCGGCAAGGGTTTTCTTCTTGCCCGATTTTTCCTGGGTGACTATTTCAATATTGTTCTCGCCGAGAAAATCGAAAATTTCCTCAATGGCCTTCGGATCGTTAATGTCATCCGGAAGCAGTTCATTGAGGTGCTGAAAGGTTATGCACCCTTCATTTTTTCCAACCTCGAGAAGGTCATCCTTGATACCTGAAAGCACCGGGGTATCCACTCCAATTAATTGATATTAAACAAATAATAATACGCACGGAGCGTATCATCGTGCACAGAGGTGAAAGAATATTATAGATTAATACAAAAATGGGAAAAAAGCAAACAAAGAGTTTTAGATGGCGGTTTAATCTGGTATTATAGGGTTGGCAAATGTTTTTCATTCGTCCTTAACCTAAATAAAATTAAATCAGAATTGATCCCTTGAAACAAGTAATTTCTGCACGGGCAAACGGTATCCTGCTGCATGTGTCCTCCCTGCCGAGTCCCCACGGCATCGGCGATCTGGAGCATGCTTTTGAATTTATTGACTTCCTTGCCGCTGCCGGGCAAACGTACTGGCAGGTGCTGCCCCTGGGGCCGACCAGCCCGATTTTCGGCAGCTCACCATACATGAGTTTCTCGGCCTTTGCCGGCAATCCCCTTTTCATCGCTCCCGAGCTCCTGTACCGGGATGGATTGCTGGACAGTGACGATCTTGCCGCCCCCGGCTTTTCCGAATATTTTGTCGAATTCGACAAGGTCATCCCCTGGAAGGAACGGCTGCTCGCCAAAGCCTGGCAGCGGTTCCGGACCGCCGGCAACCGTTCCGGTTTCGAGCAGTTCCGCGACAGCACCGAATGGCTTGCCGATCATACCCTTTTCATGGCCTTGAAGCGGAAATTCAATCAGAAGCCCTGGTACCAGTGGCCCGAGGAGGTGTGTACGGCCAATCGGAAGAGCCTTCTGGTGGCCGAAGCAGAATTGGCCGAATCCATTGAATATTACCAGTTCGAGCAGTATCTTTTTTTCAGCCAGTGGCACCGGATGCGCCAATACGCCGCTGAAAAAGGGGTTCGCATAATCGGCGACCTGCCGGTGTATGTGGGCTTGGACAGCGTTGATGTCTGGGCCAACCAGAATATTTTCGAACTGCGGAAGAAATCCCGTCTCCCGGCCAGTGTTGCCGGGGTGCCGCCCGATTATTTCAGCAGCACCGGGCAACTCTGGGGCAACCCCCTTTATCGCTGGAACACCAGAAAGGGTGTCGTGAAAGATCAGCTCTATGACTGGTGGACCAGGCGGTTTGCCACGGTCTTTTCCCTGGTTGACGTCCTGCGGATCGATCATTTTCGCGGTTTTGAGTCCTACTGGAGCGTCCCCGGCAATGACAGGACAGCGGAGCACGGCACCTGGAAAAAGGGGCCGGGCCTCGTCTTTTTCAGGGAGATGGAAAAACGGCTGGGTCATCTGCCGGTTATTGCCGAGGACCTCGGCATGATTACCCCCGAAGTTGAGAAACTGCGCGACAACCTCGGGTACCCGGGCATGAAAATTCTGCAGTTCGCCTTTGACGGCAATCCGGCCAACCCCTACCTGCCCTGCAACTATGACCCGAATTGCGTGGTGTTCACCGGGACCCACGACAATGACACGGTCCTCGGCTGGTACCTTGACCCCGATGTTCCAGAGGAATCGAAACAGCAGTTCCGCAAGGCCGCCAACAGGCAGGATTGCCCCCTTCAAGCCGTGCACCGCGATTTCATCTACCTCGCCATGTCCTCGACCGCCGTGCTGTCCATTCTCCCCATGCAGGATATCCTCGGCTTCGGCAATGACTGCCGCATGAACATGCCCTCAACACCCAGCGGCAACTGGGTATGGCGCTGCGCGCCCCGGTATTTTTCCGATGAGATATCCACCTGGCTGCTTGATCAGACAAGATTTTTCAATCGTCTGCCGGAGCCGGAACCTTCCAAACCCTCGGCAGGGGAAAAAAAATGAAAATAGTGGTGCTCAACGGCAGCCCGCGAAAAAACGGCAATACCGAGATCCTGGTCAACAGCCTGATAGAGGGGGCCCGCGGCGCCGGTGCGGAGATCGAGGTGGTCAGATTGGCGGAGTACGCCATTCAACCCTGCGTGGCGTGCGGCGGCTGTGAAAAGACCGGCCGGTGCGTGATCGAAGACGATATGCAGAAACTGTACGAACTCGTCGACGGCGCTGACCGCCTGGTCATCGCCTCCCCCATATACTTCTACAACGTCACGGCCCAGACCAAGATTTTTATCGACCGCTGCCAGGCCATGTGGAGCCGGAAATATCTGCTCGGCAAACACCGTCGGGGGGACGTGCCGCGGAAGGGATATTTCGTCAGCGTCTGCGCCACCCAGGGCGAACGGATATTCGACGGGGCCATCCTGACCGTCAAGTACGCGCTGGATGCCATGGATTTTGTCTACGACGGCGCCCTGCTGGTCAAAGGGGTGGACCGCAAGGGAGCCATGGCCGAAAAACCGGAGGAGCTTGAGCGGGCCAGGGAATTCGGCCGGCAAATCGCCGCAGACTGATCCTTGTCGCCCGGGAGAACCGCTTGACAAAGCGGGAAGGATCATTTAAAGATGTGCAACCACTTTGGCCCCATCGTCTAGTGGCCTAGGACGTCGGCCTCTCACGCCGAAAACAGGGGTTCGAGTCCCCTTGGGGTCACCACTCAATGATTACAGGTATTTAGGTCATATTTTAACAGGCTGTTTTTGGGGTGATTGAACTGCTTCCCCCCTACTATCCCCCCCCCGTCACGGTAAAATCCCTCCTCCTTTTTGCCCCAGGTCCTCTTCCATTTCCCGGTAGGGATTGATGTCTTTGTACACGTCATCCCGTAGCTGGGCCCCGGTGTCCTGCTCGTAGCGCATCTGATCGGCAGTGCTGTTCATGTCGTATTCGTACCGCTTTCCGAACGAACTCTTGTAACCGGTGTCAGAGGAGCCGCCGGCGTTCTCGAATCTGCTCAGAGGTTCCGGTTCGTTGAGGTATTCGTCGTCAAGACCTGCCACGGCCGACGATGCTGCCAGCAGCAGAATGGGAAGAATTATTTTGTTCATGGGGTCCTCTTGTTAAACATTTTTTAATATTCCGCCAAGATGGCCAGCACAAAGGCGTCGCGGAACGTTGGCTTTTCCCGGAGTGACTCTGCTTTCGCGTTGATGAGCCTGTAGCCTGCTTTTTCATCCTTGGACCAGGGAGGGATCAGACCCCAGCGAACCGATGAAAATGCATAGCCGTACAATCCGGGCCTGACGATTAAAAGTAAGCGCCTAAGCAACCACACCCAGGCTATCCGGCACATTCAATTGCTTCGGAGTAACATTCCACGGCAGCAGGGCCTCGTAGTCCTCCAGTGAAGAAGCCA
>Ga0172382_10013995_pt1 | contig 10268 bp, 10 predicted proteins | sample Leawel138RmetaG_FD_122245 | JGI IMG/M metagenome (GOLD analysis project Ga0172382, IMG submission 122245) | Leachate microbial communities from a municipal landfill in Southern Ontario, Canada - Leachate well 138R metaG | ecosystem: Engineered > Solid waste > Landfill > Unclassified | place...
ATATTCTTGATGAAAATCAGGTAAAAGAAATTAAAAAAATCTTTAAAAAAAGAAAACTCCCGGTTTATTTTATTTCAGCAGTTACAGGAGATGGATTGAAAGAATTCAAAGAAGTGCTCTGGGATTTTGTAACAACTCAGAAAAAAGAAGATGAAGAAAAAGAAAAACAGGAAATTAATCAGACCCCTGTTTTCAGAATTGAAGAAGAAGACAGAAATATTTTTTCAGTTGAAAAAATTAAAGGTGTTTATTTTGTCAGAGGTAAAAAAATCGAGGAGTATGTTCAGAAATCAGATTTTGAAAATGCGCTGAGTGTTGATAAATTACAACGACAGCTTGAAAAAACAGGTGTATTCAGAGCTCTGGAAGAACATGGTATTAAACAGGATGATGAAGTGGAAATTTCAGGATACAGATTTAATTATTCTAAATGAAAAATATAGGCTAAATCTTGGGTTAAAAAGAATAAAACACATGACAGGGGTAAAAAAACTTGTCAAACAAATTGCTGAATCATTAAAACTTGATAATTCTGAAGAAATATCAGAAATTTTCAAACTTCATGATATAGCAAGAAATATGAAGGCTGAAAAACAGCAGGAATTTATTCCTCATATTGATATAATTGATATTGAAAAAAATAATCCTGTACTTCTTCATGCTCCAATAGCTGCATATATGTTAAGAAATTCTGACTTATATACCGATAACTCAGATAATTTACTATATGCTGTCAGATATCATACTTTATTTGAACATGCTGAAAGAGAGACTTTCGAGTTGAAACTTCTTGCAGTATGTGATTTCTGTGAGTATGAAAGAAAATTTACAGAGGCTGAAACCTTAAGAAAAGTAGCGTTTGAAAATCTGGACAAAGCATATGAAAAAATGAAAATTATAAGAAAAGAATATTATTTAAAACATGAAAAAATTAATTGAAAATAAAGCTTTCATCAAAATTTTTATAACACTTGTAATTCTTGTTACAGTGGTTTCAGCAGTATCTTATTATTTTTACTTTTATGAAAAACCATCAAAAAAAAGCAATCTTATTTCTCTTGGAAGGGCAGGGGATCTGGGAAAGATGATTTTTCTTATACTGGGTACTGATAATGATATAAGAGGAAGAAGCAGATCAGACACAATCATTCTTGCTTTTGTAAACACTTATACTAAAAAAATACAAATTCTTTCAATTCCGAGAGATACTATGGTTGAAATAGAGGGAAGAGGAACAAGAAAAATTAATGCAGCTTATGTATATGGCGGTATAAAAGGAACAGAGGAAGCTATTGAAAAACTTTTGAATATTGAAATTGACCATTATGTTGTGGTTGATATTGATGGATTTGTAAATATAATAGATATTCTTGGCGGAATTGAAATAGATGTTGAAGAAGATATGCATTATATTGATAAAGCAGGGGAGCTTTACATAAATCTTAAAAAAGGAACACAGGTGCTTGATGGCAGAAATGCAATGTATTATGTAAGATTTAGAGATAAAATATCAGCTGATATTGGAAGAATAGGAAGGCAGCAGAAGTTTATCAAGCAGGTAATGGAAAAAACAAAAGAAATTGGTTTGATATGGAAACTTCCATCTATAATTCAGGAACTGTATAGAAATATTAAGACTGACCTGGGTATAAAAGATATTCTTAATGTGGTTAAAAGATTCAGAGATTTTGATTTTTCTCAGGTCAAAGTAGATATGTTGCCAGGTCAACCTGATTATATTGATAAAGTTTCATATTATGTTACTGATATTGAAAAAACAGAAGAAACTATTGAAGAAATTATGCGTTATAAAGCAGATACAATTGAAAAAGAAAAAGAATTGAAATTAGAAGAGGAAAAAAATGAAATTCACGATACAGAAGAAGTCAAGTCAGAGTAAAGCAAGACTGGGTACGCTGACAACCAATCATTCCACATTTGAAACCCCTGTTTTTATGCCGGTTGGAACTAAAGCAACAGTAAAAACTCTTTCACCTGAAGAAATCGATGCAATGGAAGCAAAAATAATTCTTGCAAACACTTATCATCTTTTTTTAAGACCAGGTGAAGATATTGTTGCTCAGGCTGGTGGTCTTCATAAATTTATGAATTATAAAGGAAGTATTCTTACAGATAGTGGGGGATTTCAGGTTTTTTCTCTTTCAAAATTAAACAAAATTACTGATGATGGGGTGGTTTTCAGAGAACACATAGGTGGTCAGTATGTAAATCTTACTCCTGAAAAATCAATAGAAATTCAGAATAAGCTTGGTGCTGATATTATTATGTGCTTTGATGAGTGTGTAAGCTATGATAAAGATGAAAAATATACTGAAAAATCACTTAAAAGAACTCACAGCTGGGCTAAAAGATGTCTGGAATTTCATAAAAATACTGAAAATCAGGCACTTTTTGGAATTGTTCAGGGTGGAATGTTTAAAAATCTGAGAAAAGAATCGGCAGAATACCTTGCTTCACTTGATTTTCCTGGATATTCAATAGGTGGATTAAGTGTTGGTGAACCAATGGATTTAATGAGAGAAATTCTTGATTTTACCACTGATTATATGCCTCAGGAAAAACCAAGATATCTTATGGGAGTAGGTTCTCCACTTGAACTGGTTGATGGTGCGCTTTCCGGAGTAGATATGTTTGACTGTGTCTTACCGGCAAGACTTGGACGACATGGGGTTTTGCTTACAAGTGCAGGAAGACTTAATATAAAGAACAGACAGTTTATGACTGATTTTACAACTGTTGATGAAGAATGTGATTGTTATACCTGCAAAAATTATTCAAGAGCTTATCTTAATCATCTTTTCAGAAGCCAGGAAATGTTTGGATTGAGATTAAATACCATTCATAATATAAATTTTTTATTAAAATTAATGAAAAATCTCAGAGAAGCAATAAATAATGGCACTGAACTGGAATTTCGTAAAAAAATTGCACAAGTCTGGTGAAAAATCCCCAAATTAATTTTAAAGCAGTTAATAAGTAACCGGAGTTACACTCCTCGGTGAGTAAGACCGGAAGGTAAAAGCGATATAAGTTATCGGTAATCGGTAATCGGTTATCTGTAATCTGTAATCTGTAATCTGTAAAAAGATTTTTTACTTTTTTTCGGATCACTCATTACTCATCACTGATTACGCTCTTATCTTACTCACTTACTCACTTCTCACTAAGGGGTCAAGTCTCAACATTACGACATTTTAACAAATGTGCGAATGATCGAGACATTGACCCCGACTCACTGCTTCTAATATATTTCGGTACAATTTTTGTAATGTATTTAAAATATTGTATAATATGAAAAAGGAAAATTTTTAAATGCCGGAGGGTTTCAAACCATGGATCTTGTAAAAATTAACGAACTGATAAGAGAAAAATCACTGTTTATTGACAATATCAGAAATGAAGCTTCTAAAGTAATAGTAGGACAGAAAAAAATGATAAATAGCATAATAATGGCTTTTCTCTCTAATGGACATATTCTTCTTGAAGGTGTACCCGGACTTGCAAAAACTCTGACAATCAAAACTATTGCAGATGTAATGAATCTTTCATTCAACAGAATCCAGTTTACCCCGGACCTTCAACCAGCTGACCTTATAGGAACACTTATATATAATCAGGCAAATGCCTCATTTGAAGTAAAGAAAGGACCTATTTTTGCAAATATAATTCTTGCAGATGAAATCAACAGAGCCCCCGCAAAAGTTCAGAGTGCTTTGCTTGAAGCAATGCAGGAAAAACAGGTAACAATTGGAAATGAAACTTACAAATTGCCTGAGCCATTTCTTGTACTGGCTACACAAAACCCGATTGAGCAGGAAGGAACATATCCGCTTCCCGAAGCTCAGGTTGACAGATTCTTTTTCAAAATCAAAGTTGATTATCCAACAAAAGAAGAAGAAAAAGAAATAATTAAAAGAATGAGTGTTACAAATAATTTTGAGCTTAATAAAATAATTGACGGTAAACAGCTTATTGAAGCTGCAAAATCTGTTGAAGAAGTTTATATAGATGATAAAGTTATTGATTACATACTTGATATTGTTTTTTCAACACGAACACCTGATAAATACGGGATGAACAAACTAACAAGCTTTATTAACTATGGAGCATCACCGAGAGCTTCAATTACACTGACGAAAGCAGGAAAAGCTTACGCTTTTATCAATCACAGAGGGTATGTAACCCCTGAAGACATAAAAATTATCAGTTATGATGTTTTAAGACACAGAGTTATTCCATCATACGAAGCTGAAGCTGAAGAATATACATCTGAAAGTCTTATAAGAGAAATACTTGATAAAGTGCAGGTTCCTTAAGAGCAGTGAGTAATGAAACAGTGAGTAAAGAAGAAACAGTGAAAGATGGAGCAGTGAGTGAGTAAGAAGACGCTTTTACTTTCCGGTCTTACTCACAAAGGGTGGCAGACCCGCTAACTTATTCACTGTTTTTAAATCTGTTGACGAAAGTCAACTTTACTGACACAGACAGGTGTCTTTACATGGCTGAAAGCCATTACATTTTGTGATAACAAAATTACACTTTGCGTAAGCGAAGTCCAGGGGAGTTTTTGAATTGGATATTGTTAAACTGATGAAAAAAGTTAAAAAAATTCAGATAAAAACCAACCGTCTTGTTGATGAGTTGTTTGGCGGCGAGTATCATTCAGCTTTTAAAGGCAAAGGTCTTGAATTTGCCGATCTTCGAAAATATGAACCTGGTGATGACTTCCGCTCAATTGACTGGAAAATTACAGCAAAATTCAACACTCCTTATGTAAAAATGTATGAAGAAGAAAGAGAACTAACCATACTTTTTTTATTAGATATGAGCGATTCAATGAATTTCTGCTCAAAATACGAGACTAAATTATATACAGCCGCAGAAATTGCAGCAATTATCTCATTATCTGCAGTAAAAAATAAAGATAAAATTGGAGCAGTATTTTTTGATGAAAATATTAGAAAATCAATAAAACCAGCAAAAGGATTAAAACATTCTCTCGTAATTATCAGAGATATGCTTGCCATGAATTCAGTTAACGGAAAAACCGATTATTCAAAAGTACTTGATTATGTTTTAAATGTACATAAAAAGAAAGCAGTAGTATTTTTTATTTCTGACTTTATAAACTTCAATCAGTGGAAACAGCTTTCCATACTTAACAAAAAGCACGATTTAATCTGTGTAAAAATAAAAGACAGACTTGAAGAAAATCCGCCAGAGTTTTTATACAGTGAATTACAGGAGTTTGAAACTTCAAATATAAAAACTGTTTCAACCGGTGACAACAGAGAAATAAAATCAAAAATTATTAAAGCAGAAGAAGAATTCAGTAAAAATATTTTAAAAAGCGGGGTAGATTTAGTTTCAATTTATACAGGTGAAGATTATGTCAGAGAACTTAACCTGTTTTTTAAGAAGAGAATATCAAGGAGAAATAGATGATAAAGAAAGTTTTCATGCTGATTTTTGCCATATTGATTTTCAGTGCGGTTGCTCAGCCTGTGTTTGATGTTTCAACACAGGAAGTAGATTTTGGAGATATGTTTTATTTAAGAATTAATTATAACACTGAAGAATATTTTTTTGAAGAAGTAATTCCCCAGTTTGAAAATGCAAGAATGTTAGGTCTGGATACAACTGAAACCGGAATCAGTATTAAAATGCTTCCATTAAAGGAAGGTGAAGTTGAATTTTCACCGGAAAAATTTGTTTTTAAAGACAATTCAGGCAATATTATTGAATTTTATAATGATACATTCTCTGTTAATGTAAAACCACTCATAATTGATGAAGAATCTGAACCAATGCCACCAGCACCATTTTTATCACTTGTTAATAAATATGACATAAAAAAAATTATAGCAGTTTCTATAGGTCTTCTTCTGCTTATGTTTATAATAATTTACCTTATTTTCAGAAGAAGATACAAAGTCAAAGTTTTAAGAAAATTTCTTGAGCCCCCACATGTAATTGCTTTAAGAGAGCTTGAAAACCTCAAGCTCAGAAAACTTGTTGAAAACGAAAAACAGAAAGTATTCTGTATTGAATTATCTAAAATTTTAAAAAACTATATTGAAAGAAGGTATAATTTTAACGCCTCAGAGATGACAACTTTTGAGCTTGAAAGTCATTTTAACAGTGAACCTGACAAAGTTAAATGGAATGAAAAAGTTATAACATATCTTAAAGTGATGGATCTTGTGAAATTTGCAAAATATGAACTTGATAATCAAACTTTAGATGAAATATTTACATTTACAAGAGAATTTATAATTGAAACAAAAGAGGTGGTTTTAAATAATGCGTCTTGAACAAACAGTATATCTTCTTTTACTTATAATAGCAGGTGTTCTTATTTATTATAAAACATCAAAACTTGAAAACAGGTTAAAAATCTCTATCTCTGATTTTCTTCCACAGTCAAAAATTAAAAAAAATATGAGATATTTTTTAAGATTTATTGTTTTAACTCTTCTTGTAATAGCAATTGCCGGTCCTCAACATTACAGTGAACGTGAAATAACTTACGGAGAAGGCATAGACATAATGATACTTCTTGATATTTCAACCAGCATGTTAGAACAGGATTTTAAACCTAATCGTATTGAAGCAGCTAAAAAAATAACAAAAGAATTTGTAAATCAAAGAAAAAATGACAGAATAGGACTGGTAATATATGCAGGTGAAGCAATAAACTGGGTACCTCTTACACTTGATCATTCGCTGCTTAACTCTTACATTGACCTTATTACACTTGAACTTATTGATGAAAGATACTGGGGAGGAAGAGGATTACAGGCAAAAACCATGCTTCCTGACGGAACAGCAATAGGAAATGCATTAGCCACAGGCGTTAACAGATTAAGAAAAAGTGATGCAAAAGAAAAAGTAATCCTACTTATCACAGATGGAGTAAACAATAGAGGAGAAATAACACCTGAGATGGGTGCACAACTTGCCAGAGAAAATAACATTAAAATTTATTCAATAGGAATAGGGACAGGCAGAGGTGGAGGATTGACAAGAACAGGGATTGATGAACCTCTGATGAAAAACATTTCATCTCTTACCAGTGGGAAGTATTTTTATGCTCAAAGCGAAGAAGAGCTTTCAAATGTTTATGAAACAATAAATCAGCTGGAAAAAACAAAAATTGAAAGTCATATATTTGCAGTAACGAAAGAATATTATGAATATTTTTTATGGATAATGCTTGGATTACTTATGATAGAACTTTTGCTTTATGAACTTTTATTCAAAAGATTACCTTAAAGGTGGTTAATCATGTTTTTAGAATTATTTGCAAAACCAGTAAACTTGACAACAGTTTTTCTTATTGGGGTAATAATATTAATTTTTGTTTCAGCCCTTCTTATAAAGAAAAAACTGATTAACAGATATTTTACAGAAGAAAATTATTATAATCTCACAGAATATGATTACAAAAACAATCTTATAATAAGAATGTCAGTTTTGAGTCTGTTTATTCTTCTAATCTCATTTGCACTTGCCAGACCACAGTGGGGAACAAAAATTACTGAAATAAAAAGAGAAGGAAGTGATATTCTTATTGCAGTGGATTTATCAAAAAGCATGAATGTAGCAGACCTTAGTCCATCAAGATTTTTCTGGGCAAAAAATGCAGTACTCAAAATTCTTGAACAGCTTAAAGGTGACAGAGTAGGACTGCTGTTTTTTTCAGGTTCAGCTTTTGAAATGGTTCCATACACATTGGATTACAGTGCAATTAAACTTGCGCTCGATGTTATTAATCCTGAAGATTTTCCTATTCAGGGGACAAATTTTAACCAGCTTTTTATAAAAATCCGTGAAATAAAAGAACGCTCAAACGCAATATCAAAAGCTGTGATAGTTATATCAGACGGGGAAGATCATTCCGCATTGTCAGATAATCTTGCAATAGTTGACGGAGTAACTTTTTTTACAATGGGTGTTGGAACAGAAAGAGGAGATGTAATACCTGATTTTAATAACAGTGGAGAAAGAACAGGAGTAAAAAAAACTGATAATAAAGTTTTAATTTCAAAACTTGAAGAAGAAAACCTTAAAAAAATAGCAAAAATTAATCATGGAAAATATATGAGATTATCAACCTCTATGGCTGAAGTTGAAAGTCTTGTTACAGCAATTGATACTTTAAAAAAATCTGAACTTGAAACTGATAAAAGAGAAAGAAAAATTGAAAGATATAGATATTTTCTCATACCAGCATTTATTTTAATTCTTATAGATACATTTTTTATAAATTATATGATAAAATTCAGAAGATTAAACTTAACAGGAGAAAAAAATGCATAAATTAGTATTGCTTAGACATGGTCAGAGTACATGGAATCTTGAAAACCTTTTTACCGGATGGACAGATGTTGACCTTACCGAAAGAGGAATAAATGAAGGAATAAATGCAGGTAAAACTCTTAAACAGGAAGGATTTGTTTTTGATAAAGTATATACATCAGTTTTAAAAAGAGCTATTAAAACAAATTTTTTATGTCTTGAACAGATGGATTTATTATGGCTTCCAGTTGAAAAAGCATGGCAACTTAACGAAAGACATTATGGCGCACTTCAGGGTTTAAATAAAGCTGATACTATGAAAAAATATGGTGAAGAACAGGTAAACATGTGGAGAAGAAGTTATGATGTTCCACCACCAGCTTTAGAACCAGGTGATGATAGAAGCCCTGCAAAAGACCCGCGATATAAAAATTTATCAGAAAATCAGATACCAATGACTGAAAGTCTCAAAATTGCTTTAGACAGAGTAATCCCATACTGGAATGAAAAAATTGCTCCAGATATAAAATCAGGGAAAAAACTGCTTATAACAGCACATGGAAACAGTTTGAGAGCACTTGTAAAATATCTTGACAATGTTTCAGAAGAAGAAATTGTTAAATTAAATATTCCAACAGGTATGCCATTAGTTTATGAACTTGATGAAAATTTAAAACCAATAAAAAGTTACTATCTTGCTGATGAAGAAACAAGAAAAAAAGCAGAAGAAGAAGTAGCAAATCAGACCAAAGGCTGATGAAAATATTAATTATCGGTATCGGGCTGATGGGCAGTTCTTTTGCCATGCATATAAAAAAACATCAGCCAGATATCGAAATTCATGGTTATGATAACAATCCCGAAGAAATCAAACATGCTCACACACTTGGAGTTTATAATTGGCTATTTGGCAAAATAGACAAATTAGAATATTATGATTTTGCATTTATAGCAACGCCAATTAAACCGGCAATTAGTCTGGCACATAAAATAAGCTCAAAATTACCCGAAACAATAATATCTGATATGTGTTCTGTAAAAACTCAAATCTGTTCTGAACTTAAAAATAATTCAAATTTTGTTGGCGGACATCCCATGACTGGTTCTGAAAGAAAAGGTGCAATAAGTGCTGAAACAGAAATGTTTGACAACTGTCTTTATATTTTAAGTTATTATATAGAACAGCAGAAATCCGCAGAAAAACTATGCAGTTTTTTAAAAAATTTGAATATAAGAGTAATTCAGATGCCGCCTGAAGAACATGATAAAGCAGTAGCGCTTGCAAGCCATCTTCCATACTATACAGCTCTTACTCTTACAAATGTTTTTACAGATTTTAAAAAGTATTATGAAGTAGCAGGAACAGGTTTTCGTGATACAACCAGAGTTGCTTCTTCACCGCTCGATATGTGGGAAGAAATAACAGAGTTTAACAGACAAAATATATTGAATGCTTTATTAAATTTCAAATCAGAACTTGAAAAAACTATTAAAAATATCGAAGAAAAAACAGAAAAAAAATCAATTGAAAATGCCATAAAAACAAGAAAAGATGTTTTGAATCAGAAATTATATTCAAACGCTCAAAAATCTCTGGAAATAAATCTGCCTGATGAGCCAGGTGCACTTGTAAAAATTTTGTCAAAACTTGAAAATATAAACATTAAAAATATTGTGATAGAAGATTGCCGTGAAGGAAGAACAGGAGCTGTAACTTTGTTTTTTAAAAATAATCAAGAGTATTTAAAAGCGCGGGAGATATTAGAGGAAAGGTAGCTTGGATTAAAACGCGGTTAAATCGCGAATAAAACGCTGATGAGACGCGAATGAATCGGGGAATGATTTGATTTGTGTTCTTTGTGGTAATAATAATATAAATGAAATTGGGAATTTTTTTAATAGAATATTTTTTAAATGTTCGGAATGTGATTTGCTTCAGGTAGATA
>Ga0172382_10013996_pt1 | contig 10268 bp, 13 predicted proteins | sample Leawel138RmetaG_FD_122245 | JGI IMG/M metagenome (GOLD analysis project Ga0172382, IMG submission 122245) | Leachate microbial communities from a municipal landfill in Southern Ontario, Canada - Leachate well 138R metaG | ecosystem: Engineered > Solid waste > Landfill > Unclassified | place...
ATCTTTTATATATTTTACCATTAACTGCTTACTTTCAGATGTAGCAATTTCACCTTTTAAAATATCTTTAAAATTATATCCGAATTGATTTATAAAAAGTGAACTATAAAAATCTCTTTTTTCGTCATATACCTGTGAAACTCTACTTTCAAATACTATATTTCCTAACGTATCTCTTATAACAATTCTATTAATATTAAAAAAATCTCCAAACCTTAAATCAACGTCAAATACTATTGCTGTATCACCGTTTATTCCTTCTTCATATATATCTGTTATAATACCCACAGCTCCCTGTGGTTTATCCATCCAAACACCATCATATAATACTTGACCATTTACTCTATCACCAATTTTAGGTATATAACCATCAATAGGATTTGGGTTAGATAAATATAATGTTTCTTTATCTGAAACTATCTCATTAGCTAAATCAATATCGAGTGATTTTCTCATATTATCAAATTCTTGATAAAATTCTTTATCTACAAAAGATAACCATAATTTAACAAATTCTACAAAATAGTTATCGTCAGCTTTTTGTCTTAAATATGATGGTATTAATCTATGAACTAATATTCTTAAATCATTCTTCATTAGTTAAACCTCAAGTCAATTTCAGAATCTTTTATTGATTTAACATATATCTCTTTTTTAAATTCCTGTATTTCCTGATTAGAAAATGTAAGTATCATAGAATATCTGTTATTTCCACTCATATCTTCTTCATTTTCTTTAAATGTTATAACATCATTTACATTAATACCTTTTCCTACTATATCACTTGTCAATGCAAATTCAATAATACCTTTTTCATAATTTACATAAGAATTTTCAACATCATAAGCTGTTTCTGTTTCATCGACATATTCTAAAATATTGCTGCCAGATTTTCCTCTTATAATTTTTCTATTTATAAATTCTTCACTATAACCATTAACAGGTATTTTTATACTTCCTTCTTCAATCCCATTCCATAATCTTATAGTAATAATTTTGTTTACAAAGTATGGATTAAAGAAAAATATTTTATTAGTTATATCTATAATAGCATATTTAACTTCCTGAAAATCCATTATTCTGTCAATTAGTTGTGATTTAATAGCTTCTGCATTCCAACCACTAAAATTCTGATTAAAATATTCTCTTATAGCTGATTTAACATTATCTATAACTGCTTTACCGTTACCGATAAATAAATCAGAACGTCTGCAATTAACACTTATAAGATATGAAATTATTATAGGTGTAATAGGTCTTATTTTTAATGATAAAACTTTATAATTTTCTAAATCTCTTCTAATATTTGTAATATCATAAGGGGATAATCTCATAAATCCTTCATCATCATCTTCAACACTTCCATCTAATTTGTATCCAGAAACTATCAAATTGCCTATATATGGCTCGTGAGTTTCTAACCAATGTAAATATCCACCTAAACCATCATAATCATTATTAGGGGCATTTACAGGTGGAGTATTATCTTTTAAAAATAGAATATTCTGTGTATATACATCTTGAATAAAATCTTCATACTCATATGTTTTATTTATATCATAATTTTGTGGAGAAAATCCATCAATACCTAAATCAATATCATTTTCTACTTTTATAATATTCATGGGATATACTTTTGTATCTAAATCATTTTTAATATCTTCACTATCCATTTTAAGTTTAAATTCTTTTTCTCCACCCCACGCATTCATCATATATCCTAAATTTCCTAAAATAGCTTGTAAATCGCTTTCTGTAACTCCTCTATTTCTTGAACTGAAAAATTTAGGTGCATTTGCTTTTATGCTTTCTAAACTTTCTGTATTTGTTCCACCAGTAAAAGCTGTTGTAATATTAATATTAACATCATCATTTGTAACATCTTCACCTAATGTTGTATATACTGAATTATTTTCTTCAAGTGTCAAATTACCTGTTATATTATTTCCTGATAATCCATCAGATTTTACATAATATATAAACCCTACTGTATTTCTCGGTATTCTACCAAATCCACCTTCTCCAAATTTAATTCTTAACTGATTTTCAATTCTTTCGATATAAAATACTGGACTATCTTCTGTTATTTCAGTATCCATAGTAAAAGCATCAGTATATTCTGTAGAATTTTCTATTGTTGTTCCACCTACAAAAACTTTTAAAAATCCATCTTCTATTACATCAGCACTATTTTCTAAAGTAAATGTAGATACATTATTGCTAAAATTTATTTCCTGTCTTATTAATTCGCCCTGCATAACTCTTATTTTTGGATTTATAACTGTTTCTGTATCACTATCGTATTGAACTACGCCATTTTCAAGTGTTAAAAATTTTATTCCTCTTGTCGATAATAATTTTGTATATATAGGAATATTTAATGAATTATTCTGATTAATAAGAATTTCACTATCATTTTTTATAGAAAATTCAATAACACCTCTTGATGATTTTCTTCTTTTTGGTCTATAACCTAATGATTTTGCGATTGTAATGGCATTTGCTTCTGTTTGTGTATATTCAAGAAATAATTCTGAAACTGTTATATTAAGATAAAGTAAAAGGTAATGTATCATATATGAAGCAATATCTAATGGTATCTGTATATTACTTGCTTCAAAATCTAAATCCTTTACTTTACTCGCATTTTCTGTTTGTCTTAAAAAATTCTTTAATTGCTCCTTAACCTCATTAAACTCAATTTTATCAAAATTATTATTTAATCTCATTTTTTCCCCTTATCTATTAATATCAAGAGTAAATGATACTTCTCTTCTAATATCTGAAAAAGATGTTGTAAAATCTATTATAACAATATATCTTTTATTTTCCTCATCTGGAAATACATTTACATTAGCTCCGTTTATTCTTGGTTCTAATATGTTTATATTATAAAAAATTGATTCTTCAATTTCTAATGCGGTTACTGGTGTTACCGGCATACCTATAAATCTTTTGAAATTAAATCCTAATCTCGGATTAAATAACCTTTCACCAGTATTTGTATTAAACATATTGTAAATAGCACCTATAACAGCTTTTTCATTTTCATTTATACTAATATCTGAATTGATTGGTGAAAAATCAATATCAATATCAGAATATATAATTGTATTTACATCTATCGGTCTAAACATTAATTTCTCCTATAACACTATTTACCCAGCTATTGTAGTTTTAGTAGTGGATGTAATATTTCCATTTCCACCACCTAATTTAACTTTATCACCTTTTCTTGCAACACCCTTACCATTTACTAAAACTGTATTTGAAGCACCAGTAACATTACCTTTTCCACAATGAGGACAAGTAGTTTTAACACTATCACCTTTACCCACAATACCACTACCTTCAGCATTACTATCAACACTTCCATTTATAGTATATATACTAACATTATGAGGACAACAAGATTGACCATGATTACATATACCTTTACCTTTTGAAACTTTATTAGCAATACTCATATTATAACCTCACATCATCAGGGGATATTAACCCAATTTCAAATAAATCTATAACTTCATTTAATCCCTTTTCTTCATAAAACTCATTTATAGTTTTATACCCATCTAAATCTCTATATATTACTGCTCTCGGATTTACATTTTTAACAGTTTCCATTAAAGCAAAAGCATTTCTTAAATCTATATTTGATATTAAATTCACTTCATTTTCTTTTTCTATAACTAATGATGATAACATTGCTTCTTCTTCAGACCAGTTAATATCACCTTGAAGAAGTGAAAAATAAGCTATATCTCCACCAGTATGCTCTAAATCCCACCCTAAACCATCAATAACCCATTTATAATATCCATAACCAGTATAAACAATATTTGCTGTCAAAACAAATATATCTGAAAAAAATTCATCTCGATATTTTTCTATCAAATTCGGATATTCTGTATAATCATAGAAATCATCAGCTATTAAATCTATTTCAACTTCATCTTTTAATAATATTTTCCAAAATCCATAAAATGATAATTTATCCATATGTGCAATAGCATATCTATGTAAATAACCAGCTCTGCCAGTAGGATTTAAATCTGCATCAACTCTTGCTGGGTCTTGAAAATAATTATTATTATTTCCATCATCTCCAAAATATGTATCTAAAAATATTTCTAAAGTATTTAACTTATCAAAATAATCTATATATGTTTTAATAGCAGGTGATACTGAAAATCCCGGCATTATTTCTGTATCTAATAAACCACTATCAATTTTATTTCTTATATAACCATTACCGCCCGAACCAACCATAAGATTATAATTATCTTCTGCTGATAAATTCTCATCAAAAGTTGTTCCAAATAATTCTATTCTAACATTATCAATTTTATCAATCAATTCTTGTTTTATAGTCATATTATTTTCCCACCCATTAAAACAATATTAATCCCTATCCAATAAAGTAATGGTTGTATAAGATTAAAAAATAAGAACCAATTAAAATCTAAACAATTTTCATAAAAAATAGAAATTGTTGCTACTGTAAAATAAAGTAATATTTGAAAAAAACATCCGGTGATAAAAAATAATGTATGAAGATTTTTAAATTTGAAAAGTGATTTATTAAAATTTGTGTATGTATAGATAATTATTCCGAATGAAATTATATATGTTACTATAGTAGATAAATCATATTCAAAAATAATACAACTTCCTAATGCTATAAAATTCATACTCATTAGAGCTAATAATTTGTTTGAGATTTCTGACATAAAATAGAGAAATAAAAAAAATACTATGTTATAAAAAACTATAACTACATTAATATATTTTATTTCACTAAAATAATTTGGTAATATAAATATTGTGAATAGAAAGGAAAGACAGAAAAGATATATAAATAGTTTCCTATTCCTCATATTTACAATATTAAACATCGAACCAAAAAATGAATATGAAAATACAAGTATCCATATAAAATAAATTCCTTTTGATAATACATTCGGGTCATCAACATTACATAACCCAACTGATACTATTATAAAAGCTAATAATACAAATATAACCATTTCCATTTTTTTCAAGTTTTCATCAAGAAGTAAGTAATCCATAATTTCACCATTCCCCATTTATTCTAAAATATTTTTAATAAACTCACGTAAAAAAATACCAATTCCACCACCAACTATTGATATAATAGAAGTTAATAACCAAAAAAATCTTTGTTTATATAATTGTATCTCTTCTTTACTCTTTTCAATCTTTTCATTGTTTATTTTTTCAATAGACTTATGTATATCAATAATATCTTTATCAATATCACTAATATCTCTTTTAACTGATTCAAGACCAGATTCAAGTTTAAGCATTTTTTCAAGACATTCGGGTCTTGCAGTATGTGGTGTATTTTCATTCATTATAAATTACCTTCACTTTGCTCTCTTTTCTTTTTTAATTCCTCTATATATAAACCATCAAATATATCAAATTCATATAAAAACATTTCATATATATCTGATAAACTTATACCCTCTGCCTTTGCTAAATAAAAAATCCTTCTATATAATATTTCTAAATCTATATCACATAGAAGGAGAATTAAAAAACCTCATTTCTTAATTCTCCCTCATTAACTTTACCACAATTAGGACAAGTATATCTATTTATATATTTTAAAGCTGACATTCCAGTAAAATATTTTTTAAGTAATTTTTTTGAAATATCATCATATAATTCATCAATAATCTTTTTAAAATCCTCAATATTTAAAGGATTTTCTTTATCATCTTTATTCATAACTAATGTATCTTTGCCTGATACATAAGTTATTGAAATAAGTGAATCAAATAAAATATCGTTTATTAAATCAAGACTTTCATCTACATTAGATTTTTTTGAATTTATATAAAGAAGTTTACTATATACATCTATCGATGGATTTTCTAATTTCAACTTAATACCAAAATTTAAAATATCTATACTATCAGAATCTATCTCAAAGCTATTTAAATTTTCTTTATTAATAATTTCTATATTATCTATATCTAACTTCAGATTTGTTTTAAAATCTACTTTACATTCAGAACATTTTACAGAAAAATTACTTATAGACATAGCATTTGAAATTTGTTTTAGAAAAAATGTTATATAAACAAAATCTAAAAATTTCAAGTCTTTTATATTAATATCTTCATATATAACATCAGATAAAGTATTATAGAAAAATTCCATTTTTTCATCAAAATCTTTTTTATATTCATTATAATTATTAAACATTTTAACATTATCTGGTTTTATAACACTATTAATATCTATTTGTGCTATATATTTAGCTTCTTTTGTTTTCATTGGACGTATTTTAATTTCTTTACCCGAAACTGGTAATATTATTTTAAAACTGTTTATCTGTTCCTGTTCCTTAATTCTTTCTAAAATTTTATTACTCATATAATCCCCCGATTATTTATTATCATATTTATTTACCTCAATATTCACCAAATGGATTTCTTGTTGAAATTATTAAACTCATATCATCGGTATATCTTTTAACACCATCTTCCAAATCTTCATAACCCTCATTATGTTTATTAATTATATCTTCAACATTTTCTTTAATATCAACATCATCACTTGAAATAATATGCTCATCTTCATATTCGAGTTTTTTAGCTTTCATGGTATATGTAAATAATGTTCCAAAAGGAATTAAATGTTTTTTTGAAGTTACGTGCGTTAACTCAAACCATTCATTAAGATTTTTAAGATATATTAAATCTCCTATAACCGGACTTTTAATTTCACCAGAAACACATTCATTCCATTCTTTTATAGAAACATCAAACTCTAATCCTCTTTCCATAAATAATCCAAATTTACTATATAAATCATCTCCTTCAAATGTTTCAAAATTTTGAAACACCATAGGAATTTCGTAAAATTTATCGAATTTTTTTGTAGTATCAAGAAATATTTCATCTTTTGATATAATAGATTTTGGATAATAATATACAACTATACCCAGTATTTGATTAAGTTCTTGGTTCATACCGGAATATAATTTAATTTCGTTAGTATTACTTTTATCATTAAAATTAAAATACTTATTTTTTGCCATAAAATCTCCAATATACCATTCTACTATTATTTACCTATAAAAAAATAGGGAGTGATTTCACTCCCTAAAATAATTATTGGAGGGTAACAAACATAGGAGTTTATGCAACTCCAGTAGAACCTAAACAACCATCACCACGTTTAGTTTCGCATATATATAAATCTTTTTTATCCACTTCTATTAATTCATCATAAAAAACATTTATGAGTATCATCTGTGTAATCTTCTCACCATTTTTGATAATAACCTCTTTATTTGTTGGGTTTATCATATTAATGAAAATTTCGCCTTGATAATCTTCATCTATAACACAAGCACCCATAGTAAGCCCCTTCTTTACCGCTACACCGCCTTTATTAAACGCGATAAGGGCGTAACCACTCGGAACTTCTACAAACACACCAGATGGAATTACAACCCCTTGATTAGGTGGTAATGTTAATTCCTTTGTATCTGGATTAAATATAACAGAATTATTATACTGGTAATAATCAATAGCTTTTAAATCATTCGGAACATAAAAATCTATACCAGCACTTTTTTCTGTTCCTCTGTTGGGTTTTTTTACATCTCTTGATAAATAAAATTTCATTTTCTATTCCTCCATCTTTTTTCAAAAGTTTCTTGAATTTTATTTATTAAATCATCGCCACCCATTTCTTTAAGAAGTAAGGATATTTCAGTCCTATCTTTATCTTCATTCTTTGTTTCAAATAAACAATCTATTTCATCAGTAAGATAATATATTACCTTACCTTTACACCATGAATCTTCTATTTCTTCTTCAAAAAACTCTTCATCAGTCATATCAGTAATTGTTTTTAGATAATCTTTCAAAATATTTATTTCATTACTAATAAAATCTATATCTGATATTTCTTTTCTTCTCCATCTACAGTATCGACAATCACATGTTTTACCCATATTTACCTCTTCTTTTTCCATTTTATCAACTCGTTTTCAGCTTTTAAACCTTTATAACTTCTCTCTTTTATAATATCAGTAACATCTTTCTTTCCAATTCTTTTAGCATAATCATTTATATCTTTATCTTTTACATTTTCCCATATATAAATGAAACATTTTGCTTTTATACATTCCTCTAACACTCTTATAACATCTTTATTATTTTTCTCATTGTCTAACACTACATATATATTACCCTTATAAAAATGCTTCAATTTTTTAATAAGTGTTTTTATATTAGTTATACCCGGAACTGATATACAATTATCTATAAAACAGCCATCAAAAAATCCTTCATTTATAAATATATCTTTTCTAAAATCAATATTTGGTATATTAAAATACATATTTTCATCAGTTCCTAATTTCATACCAAAATATCTCAATTTTTTAGCACTAAACATTCTTATCTGAAAACCCACTAAATCACCCTCAATAGAATATGCCGGTATTAATATTCCATCAGAGGATATTTTCATATCTTTTTTAAAAAACTTTTTTATAAAATCGTGAACATTATCTATATAATATAACTGTTCAGAAACTTTATCTGTATCAATAAATCTACTTTCAATATACTTTAAACATTTATCTGAATCTTTTATCTTTCTACTATATAGATACTCTAAAAAATTATTTATATTAAATTCTTTTTCTTTTTTTGTTTTTTCAAATCTTTCTTTTATAATTTCAGTATCTGTTCTCTTCTTTTTCTTTTTACCAATCACCATTTTTCCATTCAGCTCATTCACTTCATTTAAAAAATCCTTATACACTGATGGATTTATTTCTTTAAAAAAATCATATATACTATAAATCACTCCACAGTTAAAACAGTTAAAGATTATATTACCATCATAGAACTGTTTTATGTTTCCTCTCTGTTTCTTTTCACTCTTTTCACTATCTCCGCAAAAAGGACAGCGGAAATTGAGGGAAGTATGTTTATTAACAATAGTTCCCTCTTTTATAATTAACCCCAAATATTTATAAACAGTATTTAAACTTATCTGCATATTTTTCTTGCTCTTACATATGCAATAGTTTCTGAAACAATACCTACACTCAAAATTCCCAATATTATAGGATTTCTAACTAATGCAAAACAAACCCCATAAGCTAATAACTCTACACCATAAATTATATTTGCTGTTCTCTTTTTCATAATGTTACCCCCTTGATTTTTTTTTGTTCCCATATTTATATAGTAACATAAAAAAATAGGTCTTGTCAAATATATTTTTATAGAACCAGTGACCCTAAAAATTCATCAATATTATTAATAATACCCATATAATGTTTTAATGAGTAAACAAAAAACGCATATTCTAAATCTATAATATGTGCAAACTCATTAGATGTGGCATCATATCCATTGATAAGAATGTGATAAAAAACATCTATATCATATCTATAAATATCTCTTAATATCAATTTTAAATTCTCAACAACATCTCCAGTATCCTCATAATTACAATTATTAATAAGAATATCTTTTATTCTATCTTTCCAATCACTATGAAATTGATTAAAAAGAAAAGGAATTTTAAATATTTTCTTCTCTGGATTAAACTCGACCTTTTCCATAAATTTACAAATATTTTTTATAAAAATAAATGGGTCACTATAATTATTATATGAATCATCAATATATTTTTTAAATAAATCAACATATTCTGGATAAACTATATTAGAAATATCAGTAATATCTAAATTATTTATTTCTCTTTCAATGACTTTTTGCTCTATCGATAATGCCGAACATCTTCTTTCATCCATTAAATAACAATAATATTCTTTTAATTCGGTAATATAATCAGAAGCTAATGTAATAAAAAATTCATTTTGTTTTTTATTTTTAATACTTTCGAGTGTTTTTCCCACTAAATATTCTTTTGCTGGTAATGAAAGTTTTTTTAGAATAGATAAATCTTTTTGTGTTAATTCTTCTTTTTCAAACAATTCTCTTATAAATTCAATATCTGATACTACTACATTACTATAACTTAACATATATTTCTCCTATTTCAAAAATTATTATAAGAAAAATATATCATAAATTATATAAAATGTCAATAAATTAATAACTAATATATGGTTTTGTATGAACACTTCTTGAATTATTCACATTATTCATTATTTGATTAATATGATATGTATCTCCACCACTCTTACCTTGTGGTATATTTGTTCTATCATAAACTGATTCAACAGGGGCTTTTGAAGTTTC
>Ga0172382_10013999_pt1 | contig 10266 bp, 7 predicted proteins | sample Leawel138RmetaG_FD_122245 | JGI IMG/M metagenome (GOLD analysis project Ga0172382, IMG submission 122245) | Leachate microbial communities from a municipal landfill in Southern Ontario, Canada - Leachate well 138R metaG | ecosystem: Engineered > Solid waste > Landfill > Unclassified | place...
AACTTCACCTCGAAAAATACTGGTTGTAGACGACGATCAACGCCTGCGTGATCTACTGCGTCGCTACCTGTCTGAACAAGGGTTCAATGTTTTTGTAGCCGAAGATGGCAAAGAAATGTCCAAACTCTGGCAACGCGAACACTTCGACCTGCTGGTCCTTGACCTCATGTTGCCAGGCGAAGATGGCCTGTCAATATGCCGTCGCCTGCGTGGCGCCGGTGACAACACCCCCATTATCATGCTAACGGCCAAAGCGGAAGAAATCGACCGCATCCTTGGTCTTGAAATGGGTGCCGATGACTACCTGTCCAAACCCTTCAACCCCCGCGAACTACTGGCCAGGGTCAATGCCATTTTGCGACGTCGCGGCACTGATGAACACCCTGGTGCACCCAGCCAGGAAAATGAATCCATTATTTTTGGTCCTTACACCCTGAACCTGTCAACCCGCACCCTTAGCAAAAACGATGAGGTCATCCCCATCACCACGGGCGAATTTTCAGTACTTAAAGTGTTTGCGCGTCACCCTAAAGTACCCCTGTCCCGTGACAAACTCATGGAACTGGCACGCGGACGCGAATACGAAGCCTTTGACCGAAGCCTGGACGTTCAAATTTCCCGTCTTCGCAAGTTAATCGAACCCAATCCTGCCAAGCCGGTTTTCATTCAAACCGTTTGGGGGCTGGGTTATGTTTTCGTACCCGATGGCGGAAACTGATATCCCATATGCTAAATGCTGGAAGATAAAAACCACTTAAAAGGTTTATTTCAAAAAACATTATTCAAGGCCCGGCTGAGTTTATTCAGCCGGTCTTTTTTACTGTTGGCCGCCCTGCTTATTGTCAGTCTTGGCACCTGGCTTGCCGTCTTTTTCAGCATGCAGGAAGAACCCCGCGCCATTCAATTGGCCCAGCGGGTTATCACTGCGCTTAAAATCACCAAAAAATCCCTGCATTACGTTCCCTCTTCAGAACGTAATGCGCTGGTTATCGACCTGGCTACCGATAGTGATATCCAGTTTTTCCCCCGCCAGCTTGATGACACCATACGCCCCCTGCCAAACACTTTGTTCTGGAAAACCTTCACCCAACATATCAAGCTGGAAACCAAAGACCCCAACACTTTGGTAGCCGCCAACATAAACGGCGAGATGGGTGTCTGGATCAGCTTTACGGCAAATGACGACCTGTACTGGTTATTGTTAAAAAATGATAATCCCAATGTATCCCTTATCAATGAATGGCTGGGCTGGGGCATCATTGCCCTGATCCTGGCGGTAACCGGTGCAGCCATTAGCGTCCGGTTTGTCAATATTCCTCTTTCGCGCCTGTCCAAAGCCGTGCAACAAGTGGCCCGCGGTGAAAACCCGGCGCCTCTGCCTACCAACGAAGGCCCGCTTGAAATTCGCGACCTCAACCAGGCATTCAACCGCATGGCACGTGATTTGCGCCAGATCGAGGCCGACAAGGAACTGATGCTGGCGGGCATTTCCCATGACCTGCGTACACCACTGGCACGCATGCGGCTTGAAATTGAACTAAGCAATGTCGATGATGAAGCCCGTGCCGCCATTGACGGGGACCTGGCCCAAATTGACCATAGTATTGGCCAGCTGATGGAATATGCCCGACCCGCGAGTATCATTCCCGATGCATCCATTGATGTTTCCGAAGTCCTGACCATGCTTTGCCAACGCGAAAAAAACTATACCGAATCCCTGTCTGGCACGCTGGAATTTGACGTGATGCCTGGGCTTTACGCCAAAATCGGCGAATTAAACCTCAAGCGTATCGTCAGCAACCTGATTGAAAATGCCCGTCGTTATGGCAAATCAACAGACGGAACGGTCCATATTACCGTTACCGCCCGGGAAACGGGTTCGCTTATTCATATTAATGTCAGCGACCAGGGGCCGGGCATCCAAACCAAGGACATTGAACGCCTGCTGCGGCCTTTTTCCCGTGGTGAAGTTGCCCGCACTGGCGTAAGTGGCGCAGGCCTTGGACTTTCGATCGTAGAACGGCTTCTCAAACACGTTGGCGGTTCGCTAGCACTCTTGCCGAACAAACCCACGGGTCTTACCGGTCATATTGAAATTCCCAAAGCCAAGCCGGCACACAATCAGGCAGACATCTGAAAGCGTTAGCGTTATACTGATCCGGATCTAGCAACCTTGAGGAAAAAGGAAAAAGGAAAAAATATGAAAACCATTGGTGACAAACTGGAAACATTTAAAGTGATTGGTGTCAAACCGGGCTTTAACAACCATGAAGAAAACGGTGTCTCTGCTTTCGAAGACATTACCGAAAGCTCTTTTCCGGGCAAATGGAAAATCATCTATTTTTACCCCAAAGACTTCACCTTCGTCTGCCCCACTGAAATTGTCGGGTTCAACAAGCTGGCACAGGAATTTGCCAGCCGTGAAGCGATTCTGATGGGTGGCTCGGTTGATAACGAATTTTGTAAACTGGCCTGGCGCCGCGAGAATGCCGAACTGGACAAATTGGGACATTACTCATTTGCCGACTCTACCGGTTCCCTGATAGACCAACTTGGCATCCGTGACAAATCTGCCGGCGTCGCCCTTAGGGCCACGTTTATTGTAGACCCCGACAACATCATCCAGCACGTCTCGGTGAACAACCTGAACGTTGGACGCAATCCCGAAGAAGTCCTGCGCATTCTTGACGGCCTTCAAACCGACGAACTCTGCCCCTGCAGCCGGGAAACGGGTGGCCAAACACTTTGACCTCCCCCTCCCTAAAGAGGCTGTGAAGTGCCCCCCAAATGTTGGACAGTTGTTCGTTCCCACGCTCCCGCGTGGGAATGCATATCAACCCGTAGGCGTTACCACGCAGAGCGTGGGAACGAGTAGGTTTGCCGCGCATTCCGATCAGCCATCAAGCCTTCACTGCACTGCTCATTACCCCTTTGCCAACAAAACCACCACCGTCGCCGCGATCCCTTCTTTTCTACCCAAATACCCCAGGTGCTCGTTGGTTTTGCCTTTCACATTCACGCAATCTTCGGGCAAACCCAGATCACTGGCAATATTGCTCACCATGCCAGGCGCATGAGGCATGATTTTAGGTGCCTGGGCATGAATCGTGGCATCCACATTTACCGCCTGCCAACCGGCTTCCTTTACTTTTGCATAAGCCGCTCTTAGCAATACACGGCTGTCTGCCCCCTTATAAGCCGGGTCCGTATCAGGAAAGTGCCGGCCAATATCGCCCAGACCGGCTGCACCCAGCAAGGCATCGGTAATCGCGTGCAACAGGGCATCGGCATCAGAATGCCCCTTAAGCCCGTGCGTATGCGGTATGGTTACACCGCCTAAAATCAAGGGCCGGCCCTCAACCAGGGCATGCACATCAAACCCCTGACCCACTCTGAAAGGTACTGTCATTTCTTTTCCTGTTCAATTAATCTATTTACTTTATTTTCACACTGATTTAACGGCTTTGCCATCTTCCTCTGGCTATCAGAGCCTGTCAAAATACCGGGTACACCAGGCCGCTTCGCCAGACCCAGCCATACCAAGCTGACCCAGACTCTTCCAGCCAGGCGGCACCTTCAATACAACCGCTCGCCCGGCCTGCATTATAGCCAGTGCGCCATCAAGTCAAAATCACCGGGCCAGGTCACCTTCATGTTCTCGATACTGCCCTTCACCAGCAAAGGGGAATACCCGCAAAACTCCATCGCCGACGCTTCATCGGTGACTTCAAACCCCTGCGCTTTGGCCTTCAGCAAGGCATCACGCAACAGGCCAACCCGAAACATTTGCGGCGTTTGCGCCAGCCACAAACCATCTCGCGGCACCGTGGTTTCAACGACCGCCAAACCATTCTGCACCGTAGCCCGTTTAACCGTATCGGGAACGGGCGTTGCCAGAATACCGCCCAGATCATACGCCAGGCAGGTTTGAATCAGGCTGGCCAGGGAATCGGCCCGCAAACCCGGACGGGCAGCATCGTGCACCAATACCCAATCGTTATCAGCCGCTTTGCTGGCCAGTAGCGTATTTAAAACCGTATCGGCCCGGCTGGCCCCGCCACTACGATGAATGCTAACCCGGGCAGATGCTGGCATGACGCAATCAGCAATATAGGCATCGTTGGGCGCTACCCCAATATGCACCTGGCAAATACCAGTATGGCTTAACAAAGCATTAACCGTATGCATCAGCATGGGCACACCGTTAATAACGCGATACTGCTTGGGACCCGAATGTCCGCCACCCTGTGCACGCGCGCCAATACCACCGGCAGGAATAAGGGCAATTATTTGTTCATTCATGATTGTTGATGCAGGAAAAACCCGTCAATACACAAAAACAGCATTATTGCACACGCAAGACCACTTGCATGACAGCCCCCTAGAATCCGATAAAACCAGACAACGCAGCCACCCCCTGTTCAGGCCAGATAACTTACGGGGTATGAAGCAAACGGCTAAAAAGCCAGGGAACCGCATTCACCTTAAAAGCATCCAGCATCGCTGTTAAAATAAACGCTTTGAATCCCCACTTTCTGACTGCTGTGTCTTTACCTTCAATACCCAAACTGCTTTCCAGCCTGAAGTCCGGCCAACGATTCAACCATCCGTGCCCGGCCGGCTCGGGAGACGCCTTACTATTGGCTGAACTGGCCCAGGCTGCCAAAAAAACCATTGTGGTTCTTTGTGCCGATCCCTTACAGGCGCAACGGCTGGCCGAAGAAATAAAACGCTTCAACCCTGAAGTAAAGACACGCCAGCTACCTGACTGGGAAACGTTGCCCTATGACGGGTTTTCACCGCACCAGGATCTTATTTCAGAGCGACTGAAAACCCTGCATGCCCTCATGCTTGAAGAAGTGGACATCCTTACCGTGCCTGTCACCACGGCACTGTACCGCTTGCCGCCTCCCTCGTTTTTAGCCGCCTATACCTTTTCATTCAAAAAAGGCGACCGGGTGAATGAAGCCGCCCTGCGTGATCAACTGATGCTGGCCAACTACACCCACGTTACCCAGGTAACTGCCGCCGGTGAGTTTTGTATCCGGGGCAGCCTGATCGACCTGTTCCCCATGGGCTCGGTGGTGCCCTACCGGATAGACCTGTTTGATGATGAAATAGACTCTATCCGCAGTTTTGACATAGACACCCAGCGCAGCCTGTACCCGGTTAATGACATACAGCTGTTGCCCGGCCGTGAGTTTCCCATGGACGAAGACGCACGCACCCGGTTCCGCTCGCGCTTTCGTGAGGTATTTGAAGGCGACCCTTCCCGCTGCCTTCCCTATAAAGACGTAGGTAACGGCATTGCCTTTGCGGGGATAGAATACTACCTGCCGCTGTTCTTTAATGAAACCGCCACCCTCTTCAATTATTTGAAACCAGACACCCTAACGGTAACCATGGGTGATCTGGAAGAGACCATTGCACGCTTTCACAGCGAGACCAGCAGTCGCTACAACTTCATCAAGTCAGACCGTGAACGGCCAGTGCTGCCACCCGAACAACTGTTCCTGTCGCGAGACCAGATTTACAACCAGTTCAAAAATTTTGCCCGCCTTAACCTGGATAACAAACAGGACTCAACGGAAATTACCCCGGCACCCAATGTGGCGGTTGCCCGCCGTGCCGAACACCCCTTTGCCAAACTGCAGGAAATAGTGCTCAATAAGCAGCATAAAATCCTGCTTTGTGCCGATTCTGCCGGTCGCCGCGAAACCCTGCTGCACATGCTGCAGGAACACAAACTGGTGCCCGACACAATGGACACCATTCACGAATTCATTCAGTCCGAGTCCGGTTTTGGCCTGGTGGTGGCCCCCATTAATACCGGTTTTCTGGTTAAGCACCTTAACGTTGCCCTGTTAACCGAAAATGATCTTTACCCCGGCACGGCCACCTACACCCAGCGCCGCCGCAGGCAGCAAGAACGCAGCAGCGATGTGGACGCCATGGTGCGGGACCTGTCTGAACTGCGCGAAGGCGACCCGGTGGTGCATGTCCAGTACGGCATTGGCCGCTATCATGGCCTGGTCAATATGGACCTGGGGGAAGGCAATGTAGAACTGCTGCATCTGGAATACGCCAATAAAAGCACCCTGTATGTGCCCGTTTCACAATTGCACGTCATTGCCCGTTATAGCGGTGCCGACCCCGAACAGGCTCCCCTGCATCAGCTGGGCTCTGGGCAGTGGGACAAGGCCCGTAAAAAAGCGGCCAAACAAATCCGTGATGCCGCTGCCGAACTGCTTAACCTGTATGCCCAGCGGGCCGCACGCGAAGGCCATTCCTTCAAGCTGCCCTTTAGCGACTACCAAAGTTTTGTGGAAGGCTTCGGTTTTGAAGAAACCGCCGACCAGGCGGCTGCCATTGAAGCCGTCATCAACGACATGACTTCAGGCAAACCCATGGACCGGCTGGTTTGCGGTGATGTGGGTTTTGGCAAAACCGAAGTGGCCCTGCGCGCCGCCTTCCTGAGTGTGGCCAATGGCAAACAGGTGGCCTTGCTGTGCCCCACCACTCTGCTGGCCGAACAGCATGCCCAGACTTTTGCCGACCGCTTTGCCGACTGGCCCGTGAACGTGGCCGAACTGTCCCGCTTCAGGTCTGGCAAAGAAGTGGCCGCCACCATTGAAGGCATTACCAAAGGCACGGTGGACATCGTCATCGGCACCCATAAAATCCTGTCCAAAGACGTGCAGTTCAAGCAACTGGGCCTGGTGATTATTGATGAAGAACACCGCTTTGGCGTGCGCCAGAAAGAGGCCCTGAAAGCACTGCGGGCCGAAGTGGATGTGCTGACGCTAACCGCCACCCCCATTCCCCGTACCCTGGGCATGTCGCTGGAAGGCATACGCGATTTTTCAGTCATTGCCACCGCACCACAAAAACGGCTGGCCATCAAAACCTTTGTGCGCCGTGAAGACGGCAGCACCATCCGCGAAGCCGTGCTGCGTGAACTCAAGCGTGGCGGACAGGTTTACTTTTTGCACAACGAAGTGGAAACCATCAATAACCGCAAGGCACGCCTGCAAGAGCTGGTACCCGAAGCCCGCATTGCCGTGGCCCATGGCCAAATGCCCGAGCGCGAACTGGAAGACGTCATGAAAGGCTTCTACCAGCAGCGTTTCAATGTGCTGCTGTGCACCACCATTATTGAAACCGGGATTGACGTCCCCAGTGCCAACACGATTATTATCCATCGTGCCGACCGTCTGGGCCTGGCCCAGCTGCACCAGCTGCGTGGCCGGGTTGGCCGCTCACACCATCAGGCCTATGCTTATTTGTTAACCCCGGGCGAAGACGCCATTACCAACAATGCCAAAAAACGGCTTGAAGCAATCCAGTCCATGGAAGAACTGGGCTCGGGCTTTTTCCTGGCCATGCATGACCTGGAAATCCGCGGTACCGGTGAAGTACTGGGTGAGTCACAATCGGGCAATATTCATGAAATTGGCTTTTCCATGTATACCGACATGCTTAACGAAGCGGTACGTGCCCTGAAAGCCGGTGAAGAACCTGACCTGGAATCACCCTTTGCACCCGTGTGTGAAGTCAAGCTGCATACCTCTGCCCTGCTGCCTTCTGATTACTGCGGGGACGTGCATGCGCGACTGTCTATTTACAAACGCCTGTCACATGCCAAAAGCGAAGACGTACTGCTCACCATACAGGAAGAGCTGATAGACCGCTTTGGCAAACTGCCTGAACCGGCCATCATGCTGATTACCACCCACCGGCTACGCATTTTGGCCGAACCGCTGGGCATTACCCGTTTGGACATTAGCGATGAACAGGCCATGCTTAATTTTGGTCCCAAAGCCAATATAGACCCGCTACGCATGATTGAACTGGTGCAAAAACAAAAACACATTCGCTTTAGCGGTGCCGACAAACTGCGCATGGAACTGGCTAAAATGCCCGATATCAACCAGCGCGTGAATGCGGTTCGCCAGCTGCTGAAATCCTTATCATGAGCGCCTGCTTATCCTGAATATTATTCAAGCATAAATTAATATACAACATGACTACACACCTTATATTACAAACCTCAAGTATTCTTGGTAATCTTATTGAACATGCCGCGGCCATTTCAAACGCCAACGGCATTCATCACATTAACAGCTGCGCTGCACGCCTGATAGATGTTGACCCTGCCTCCCGGCAAGAAATCATGCAGTGGGCCGCCGGCAACCGGGTTGATACGGCCTTCATCAATGACTACAAACCCCTTGCCAACATGAAAGTGCTGGCCATGGACATGGACTCTACCCTGATCAACATTGAATGCATTGATGAAATTGCCGATATGGCCGGCCGCAAACAACAGGTATCGGCCATTACCGAAGCCGCCATGCGGGGTGAGATTAAAGACTTTTCAGAAAGCCTGCGTCGCCGGGTGGCCTTACTGGAAGGCGTGCCAGCCAGTGCGCTTGAAAAGGTGTATGAAGAACGCTTGCGGCTGAATCCAGGGGCGGAAAAACTGGTTCAGGGTGCGCAAGCGGCCGGCCTGAAAGTATTGCTGGTTTCCGGTGGTTTCACATTCTTTACCGAACGGTTGCAGGCGCGGCTGGGGCTTGATGAAATTCACGCCAATACACTGGAGATTGAAAACGGTCTGTTAACCGGCCGTGTGCTGGGGGATATTGTGGATGGCCAGGCCAAGGCAAATTTCCTGAAAGCGCTGGCAGAAAAAGAAAACGCCCTGCCCGAGCAATGCATTGCCATGGGCGATGGTGCCAATGACTTGATCATGATGGGACATGCGGCTTATTCGGTGGCTTACCGCGCCAAACCGGTGGTGCAGGAACAGGCGGCGTTCAGTATCAATTATTCGGGGCTGGATGCGGTGTTAAACTGGTTTTCTTAATTGCAAAAGGGGAATAATCTGCTTTCTTCTGTAGCAGCAGCGTGGAATTCCCTGCCCTGCTCCAACCGCCCTGCGGGCAGAATCGCAGATCAGGAAACACCACGCTGCTTTTTAGATAATCATTGCCAGGTATAAAACAAGGAATCCACACATGGATACGATCAGTCAGGTAAAACAGCTCGTTAGCGAAATAAATCGCTTACACAGTGAGTTTTCAAATGATTATTTTGAAACTGGCAGAATTGAGAAAATCAATCTATCCAGAACCATTCGCTCTGTACCGGTATCTCATATTTATAAATATCGGCTAACTTTGCACGAGTGTATCAATGACTACTTGATGACTGCAGAAATTGATATTAAATATTTTTACCGTGTCAAAACCCGGGAAAGTATAGATGACAAAATTCAGCGTTTTTCAAGCCGTGAAGATCAGTATCCGGTCAATAATTGGCTTAATGATATTTTTGGTGCCCGAATCGTTGTGTCCGCAGATGAAATAAAAACCATCATGGATTTGCTTGACGACTGGCAAGATGAATTGAACCTGAAGAACTGGTACCTGCGTGACAAGGCGGGTTATCGTGGGCTGCATGTTTATTTCAAAAACAAGAGCAATTTTTATTTCCCATGGGAGCTTCAAATATGGGATATAACAGACATGCAAAGCAATATTCAAAATCACGAAAAATTTAAACGCAACTTTGTTTAATATTTCTTGTTTTTACGGCATTTTTCGCCGTATATTTGGTATTTGTTAAGCATTTTCTGGACTCTTCATACTTCAACTCCAACGCGTTGCTCTTGTCACAGGCTCCACATCTGGTATTGGAGAAGCTGTTGCGCAATGGGGCATACTGCCTATTCAGAGATAGAAGCCCCACTTAATTACTTTTCATAAACTTATGTTCAGGAATATCCTCAACTGAACGAATCGGCGGGTGTGGCAAATTGTCCATTTCCTCAGCCAGGTCGCTATCCACCGCTTTGGTCGGATCCGCTTCCACTGCCTTGGTATCTTCAATCTGACGCACTAAATCACTTCTTTCCTCGCTGTCTGCAGGCAACAGGGCCAACAGTTTTTCCCACGTTTCTATCGCCTTGCGGTAATCGGCCTTCTCGTAATAAGAACCGCCCAAAAGCAGCAAGGCATCATGATCTTCAGGATCAATCGCCAAAGCCTGTTTAAGCAACTCATCGGGCTTACCTTCAAAACTGCCCCGATACAAGGCCAACACACCGGCAAACAGCGATAACTCGGTTGGATTATCCTTGATCAATTCCCAGGCGCGGCCATACGCCCCCACAGAATCGGCATGCCGCCCCATGGCGCGGTAGCTGCGTGCCAGCATCAGCTGCTGCATCAGATCCCCAGGATTGGCAGCTGCCTTTTTCTC
>Ga0172382_10014000_pt1 | contig 10266 bp, 10 predicted proteins | sample Leawel138RmetaG_FD_122245 | JGI IMG/M metagenome (GOLD analysis project Ga0172382, IMG submission 122245) | Leachate microbial communities from a municipal landfill in Southern Ontario, Canada - Leachate well 138R metaG | ecosystem: Engineered > Solid waste > Landfill > Unclassified | place...
CATTAAAAAGTTTTATTTAATACTAATGGCCATGATCAGTAATTCTTTACAATACACCACCTCTACTAAATTTATCCTTAAGCACTCGGATAAATTTTTGGCGGTGTTGTAGCTAAAGAATAAAAAAAATTAATGAACGCAACCCGCCACACAGGCGGGTTTTTTAGTTATTTTATCTAAAAATTACTTAAAAAAAATATTATCAATCAAAAAAAAGGAGGCTTTATGTCACCTGCCCCAGAAACCTATTTACTAGCTAGAGATCCTGAATTAGCCCGACGTTTGACCTCTGTCAACCAAACCCGACCGTTTTGGCACGAGAGACAACTCGATATCGATACCGAAGTAAGAGGGGTGGAGAAAGATGGTGATGATTCTTCTGAAAATGAAGATTTTAAACCTGAACTTTAAACAATGGGAACATCTAAAGCTGTCAGGTTAAAAAAGGGTTGCCCCAACTGTTTTTCAGATGCCTATCAAATCTATTGGCTTGGCAATCATGGCGAAAAACAAGTGCTTGAAACTCACTGCAATCGGTGTGGTTGGGCAGTTGATGCTGAAGGAAAAATCAGAAACCAGGGAAAGAGTTTTGAGGGTGCAAGAAGAAGCAATAGAAAAGAATCTTGAAAATAAGATATTAGCTAGGCGTAACTTGTTTCTTTCGTAACTCCAGGTCATTTTTTATCTCCAAACAGTTCAGACCGAAAATTTTTTTAATAATCATCTATAATATCATTATCAGTTATGCGAAAAACCATCGGCGTTATAATTTTATTGCTCATGCTGATTGCCAGTGCGGTTGGTAGTCTTCTCTACCTAACCAAATATGAGTCCCAGCCCTTCAGGAGTCGTTTTTTTTCAAGGATTTTTGTTGAGAAAGAGCTTGTTACACCTTTTGTGGCCAGTCCCACTCCAAAAGTTCTACCTCTAGAAAAATACACTATTCCTAATCTTCAAGATTATCCATATCAAACAAGCGCCATCTTCTTAACTAAACTCACAGCAGAAGAAAAAGAGTTTAACAGCTACTTGTTTAGTTATCAAACCATGGGTAAAACCATGACCGGCACCGCGAACGTGCCACATGTTGCCAACCAGTTTCAAGAAAACCTGCCAGTAATTATCTTGGTACGAGGCTATGCCACTCCTGAACAATACTATCCTGGTTTTGGCACACGCAACGTGGCCTCAACCTTTGCCCGCCAGGGATATGTAACTCTAGCTCCTGATTTTTTTAACTTTGGCGAGTCAGATCCAGAGCCAGAGGATGGTTGGGAGGCGCGTTTTATCAAGCCGATCAATGTTATCGAGTTGATTAAAACGGTTCAAAAAAATCCAAAGGTTACTTTTCAGCTTGCTGATCAAACCGAAAACAATCAAGTTCCAATCACTTTAAATCCAGAAAAAATCGGGATGTGGGGACACAGTAACGGAGGTCAAATCTCGATTAGTGTTTTAGAGATCTTATCTGAACCTGTGCCAACAACTGTTTGGGCTCCGGTGACCGCCCCTTTTCCCTACTCAATTCTATATTTTACAGACACCCTGGCTGACGAAGGTAAAGAGGCACGCAACTGGATGGCGATCTTTGAAAAAGATTATGATGTTTTCGAGTTCACTATTACACAACATTTAAACAAGCTAGTAGCACCTCTGCAAATTCACCACGGGAGTCGTGACAAAGATGCTTTGCAGGAATGGTCAGACGCGTTTGTCAGTAAAATAAAACAAGAAAATGAGCGTCGAAAAAAACTAAAAACAAAAGAAGCCACTAAATTATCTGCTGAGCTAGAAGCAGGACTAGAAGAAACAGGGCTAGAAGAAGCAGGACTAGAAGAAACAGGGCTAGAAGAAACAGGACTCGAATTAGATAAAGAAGTAGTTAAACAACAAAGGCTTGCTAACCCGATCGAGTGTTTATACTTTGTTTACCCTCAAGCAGATCATGACTTACAACCTGCAGATAACTGGCAAAACGCCATTAACCGAGATATAGAGTTTTTTAAAGAATATCTTGAAGTATAATTTATTTTTTTTGTAGGGTTAAACTTATAGTCTTAATCTTGACCTTTATTTCCAAATTATGGCGCGCGCTAAATCCAGACTTTCACAAAAAAAAACTCAGGGTTTAGAACTCAATCTTGAGAAAAAACCAGACACTTTTTCTGCGCAGGCTATCCAAACCTCAACCTTTAAAACAGTTGCTCAAAACTATCTGCAACATCTGCCCACTCTTTTTTTGGGAATAATCTTTTCTGCCCTTACTTTTTTTATCCTAACCAAAGTTGAGCCATCAGCAGTACAACACTTGATTTTACCCAACACCTACTTACCGTTTCTCGCTTCGAGTTTTTTGGCAAGCTTTTTCTTAACAAGTTTTTTACTTCTTAACAGCCGACGCGGTTTTTTTTTAGCACTAGCAATAACTATTTTTTTATTTTTAAGAGTGCAACAGGTTCTGATCAAACCCCAAATCCTGCTGATAATAATCTCTCCTCTGGTAATCCTTGAGCTTGTTTTCAGTTTAATTAATCGTAAATCTTGATTTATAATATACTCGTCTGAATCTATCATCATCATTTAATGAGCAACTATTTTTACCTCACCACCACCTTACCCTATGTTAATGCCAAACCGCACATCGGTTTTGCTTTCGAGATGGTTGAGGCAGACGTGATTGCCCGTTATCAGCGTTTGCTAGGTAAAAAAGTTTTTTTTAATACTGGCAGTGATGAGCATGGTCAAAAGATTTATCAAAAGGCCTTGGAGAACAACCTCTCACCTCAAGAGTATTGTGATCGCTCGGTGCTTCAGTTTGCCAACCTCAAAACTCTGCTTAATCTCAGTTACAACAGTTTTATGCGGACCACTGATCAAAAACATGTTACAGCAACACAAGAATTTTGGAAAAGGTCATTGGCTAATGATGATATTTATCTAGCTGACTATGAGGTGAAATACTGCGTGGGTTGTGAGCTGGAAAAAACCGAGAGTGAACTAACAAACAATCGCTGTCCACTACATCCAAATCAAGAGTTAGAGATCAGAAAAGAGAAAAATTACTTTTTTAGGTTTTCTAAATATCAACAGTCTTTGCTTGATTATTTTCAAACTAATCCCGAGTTTGTTTACCCTGAGAGTAAGATGAGCGAGATTATATCATTTGTAGAGCAGGGTCTAAATGATTTTAGTATCTCTCGGATAAAAGACAAAATGCCCTGGGGAGTTGAGGTGCCAGGAGACCCGAATCAGGTGATGTATGTTTGGTTTGATGCCTTAATAAACTATATTTCTGCTTTGGGCTGGCCAGAAAATCAGGCAAAGTTTGACCGGTTTTGGCCTGGTATTCAGTTGGCTGGCAAGGACAACTTAAGACAACAGGCAGCAATGTGGCAGGCAATGCTGATGTCGGTCAACTTGCCAAACTCAAGCAAGATCCTGATTAATGGTTTTATCTCGGTTGAGGGTCAAAAAATGAGTAAATCTTTAGGTAATGTTATCAGCCCCGCCGAGATGGTAGGTAAGTATCAAGCTGATGCCACGCGATACCTCTTAATTTCTCTAGGAACTTTTGACAGAGATATGGACGTTTCTTGGGATAAATTTGATCTGCGATATCAGGCGGACTTGTCTAATGGGATAGGTAATCTTTGCTCCAGAATTGCCAAGATGTGCGATACTGTTCAACTTAAATATGAACTAGAAAACGAGCAGGGGTCTCCTGACACAACCAAAGATCGGTTTAATCCAGAATTTGCTGATTTAATGGACCATTATCAACTTACTGCTGGTCTGGAATGGATTAATGATTTTGTCAAAGCCATTGATTTGTATTTATCAGAAAAAAAACCATGGCAGATGCCGGCAGGTCTTAAAAAAAAGGAAACTTTGACCAAAGCCGTCACAGATCTTCATCAAGTTGCGGTTCATCTTGAACCGTTTATGCCAGAAACTTCGCTCACAATCCGCAATCATTTTCAAGGAAAAATTAACGCCTTGCTACCGATCTTTCCCAGATTAAGATAATATATACTTTAGAAAAACGCGAAACTGGTTATAAGCTACATCTCTTTACTCTCTCGCGTTGCTTTCTCCTCCTCAAGTAGTTATACTACTTAGATCTTGGAATTGGTTCTTGATCTTGGAATTGGTTCTTGGAGAAACAATGAAAATGCCTCAAAATCTATCAGTAGTTAACTTGATTTTTACTTCTCATTAAATCTATTATATAAACCAGTTTGTTATGCAGATTTTTGATACTCATTGCCATTATAATTTAGAGCCACTTTACTCTGGTCAACCAGAATATTTTTCAATCAAACAGTTGGAAAATTTAAGTAATAAAAACTGGCAATCTCATTGGTTAAAGGCTCAGCAATCTGGAGTGGTCGCTACTCTTATTCCTGGAGCAAGCCTGTCATCAAGTCGCCTGGCTGTTGAGATTGCGAAAAGCGATCCTAATCTTTTTGCCAGTGTCAGCTTGCACCCGAACAACAGTGAGAAACTTGATTTACAACAGTTAACTGAAGATTTTGCTCAAGTTGCTCAGCTCGCTAAAGATGAGCAAGTGATAGCGATTGGTGAAACAGGTCTGGATTATTTTCATCTCTCTAGTAAAAACTTTTCTGAACAGAGTGAACTACAAAAAAAAATCTTTAAACTGCACATTCAACTAGCCAACAAACTCCATAAACCTTTAATTATTCATTCCAGAGATAAAAAGGATCAGGCTTATCAAGATATCTTGAAAATCTTAAAAACAGATTATTCTTTTGAAAAACCTTTTGTTCTACACTGTGTGTCAGGCTCAATAGATTATTTGCAAGCCATGATTAAACTCGGAGCCTATCTCTCCTTTGCAGGCAATATCAGTTATGATTCTGGTCAAGGATTAAGGGATCTGTTAAAACTTGTTCCTAAAAATCGGCTACTAATCGAAACTGATGCTCCTTTTTTACCTCCACAAAAGTATCGAGGTCAGGTAAACCAGCCCTATATGATAAAAGAGACAGCCCTTTTTATGCAAAAAGAGTTTAAAATAAATCCTGATCAGCTACTTGGCAATAGTTTTCATTTTTTTGATATTAAAACCAACTAAGGAATCAGCAAGCTCGCGCATGTTTAAAAAATATTTTTTACGTCATCCAGTTAAAACACAACGATTTTTGGAGATCTTGCCTGGATTTATTTCCTGGTCACTGATCTTGTTTCCAGTCTGGGGATCATTTGTTGTTCCGATGTTTGTGGCGTACTATGTAATTGTCTTTGTTGTTTATTGGGCATATAAATCATTGGTAATGGCGATCATGGTTATCTTGTCGCATTTTAAGATTAAAGCTATCTCTAACTTCGACTGGATTTCAGATTTAAACAAAAATTATGGTCAAGAATGGCGTAAGGTTCATCACATTACTATTATTCCCTCCTATAAAGAACCTCTTTATATCTTACAAAGAACTCTGGATGCTTTAGTGAAACAATCGGTTGGTGGCCAACAACTACATGTTATGCTTTCGTTTGAAGAGCGAGAAGGACAGCCAGCCAAAGACAAGGCAATAAAACTAAAAAAGCAATATCATGATAAGTTCGGACATTTTTGGACAACTTTTCATCCTGACATTGAGGATGAGGTTAAGGGTAAATCTTCCAATACTTGCTGGGGGGCAAAGATTGCAAAAAGAAAACTTGTCGATGAAGCCGGCTATGACATCAATCATATTACCATTACCAGTGAAGACGCTGATGCTTGCTTTCATCAGCATTATTTTGCTAACTTAACTTATGAGTTCTTAAGTAGTGATAATCGAGATAACTTTATTTGGCAGGGAGCACTGGTTTTTTATAACAATATTTGGGATGTACCAGCGCCGATTAGAATTGTTTCATCAATGTGTTCTGTTTCTCAAATGAATATCTTGATGCGTCAAGACCGATTGATAAACATCTCCACCTACTCAGCCACTTTAAAACATGCAGATGAGATTGGTTATTGGGATACTGATGTTATTCCGGAAGATTACAGATTCTTTTTTAAATCATATTTTGCCAAACATGGAAATTTTAGAGTTAAGCCGATTTTTTTACCTATTTATGCTGATGCTCCTCGAGCAGAAAATTTTTTCTCCACATTAAAAAACCAATACCAACAAGTCCAACGCTGGGCATGGGGAGTAAGTGATGATGCCTATATTATTCGCAATTATGTAATGAGTGATGCGCCATTTTGGGATAAAACCTTAAGGGTTTTAGGCGTGATTGAAGATCATTTCCTTTGGCCAGTCCACTGGATGGCCATCACGGTTTCTGCAAGTTTGCCCCCCTTATTAAATCCTGATTTTAACAGAACCTTGATTGGTAAAACTCTGCCTCAGGTGACATCAACTTTACTAACTTTAGTCTCGGTTAGTTTGATTATCTTGATTATTGTTGATGCTCTTAATCGACCGCCAAGACCAAAGGATAGAAAAATCTTATCATACATCCTTCAGCCGATTGAGTTTGTTATGTTGCCTGTATTAGGTTTTTTCTTTACTGTTTTGCCTGGCATTGATGCTCACACTCGATTAATGTTGGGAAGATATATTGAGTATAAAGTGACTAAGAAGGTATAAAAACAAAAATCAAGCTTGATCATCTCAAACATTCTCCGCTCTATCTTTAGTTAACATTTTTGACTAAAATTGAAAGCAAGACATTATCAATCTCTTTATTATTTAAAATATGAAAAATCTGTTGCTAAAAATTGATAAATATCTTGATAAACACACCACCCTGTGGATTTTTATCATCTTGTTGGTAGTCTTGCGTGTACCAAACTTTTTTGAACCCTATTGGTATGGAGATGAAGGTATTTATTTAACAATTGGTCAAAGTATTAGGCATGGTCAAAAACTTTACACTGATATTGTTGATCACAAAACGCCGGTTATTTATTACTTGGCAACAGTGCCAACTCAGTTTCACTTTCGAGTGTTGCTTATGGCTTGGATGATCACAACAACAGTAATCTTTTATATTCTTTCTAAAACTTTTTTTAAAAAAAACTATCTTGTTTGGCTGAACTTAATTATTTTTGTAACCTTAACAACCCTGCCCTGGTTGGAAGGAAACATACCTAATGGAGAGCTGTTTGTTTTAGGTTTTGTGATGGTAGGCTGGTGGCTAGCGATTAAATCTGGATTTTTACAAAAACTTTTTGCAACTTCATCAAACGAACCTAAATCAATTAATAAATCTCCGAGATTGCTTTTTCTGAGCGGAGTGTTTTATGGGCTTGCCATCTTAACCAAGGTGCCGGCTCTAACCGACTTGGCAAGCATCTTGCTCATACCCTGGTTTATCTTAACTGAAAAAATTCTTCAGTTAGATAAAAAAAATATCAAACTAATCATGGAACATGCTAAATCATCCCTGCAAAAATCAAGAACATTAATACTCGGCGTCATCTTAACCATCCTTCTCTCTATAGTATATTTTGTTAGCCAGGGGGCTGGATCAGATTATCTTAAGTTTGGTCTGTTGTATAACTTTCATTACACTCAATCTTGGAAACTAGATTTAAACAATCCATTATTGAATTTATTGTTTACTTTACCAATAAAAACCTTACTGCTGTTTGCAATTATTGGCTTGTTGTCTTATTTAAAAGTATTCAGTTTAAAATTTAAGTTTTTTCTTTGTTGGAGTTGTTTTGCCTTATATGCATCTTTGCTCTCTAACAGACCTTATCCTCATTATTTAATCCAGATAATCTTGCCTCTATCTTTCCTCACAACTGTCACGGTTGAAAAGGTCGCAAACTGGTTTAAAAACAAAAAAAATAATAAAGAAACTCTGGCTGTTTTTCTCTCAGGAGCAGGTGTTTGGGTAATGACTATCGCTGTGTTGTTGTTATTAAACTTTAGAGTGTATTCAACTAAAAATTACTATCAAAACTTTTTCAAGTTTATTAGGGGTGATTACAATCAGCAAGAATACTACCAAACCTTTAATCACTTAATGACAGATAACTATAAAATTGCTGAGTTTCTTAAAAATGTGCAGGCCAAGGAACTTTTTATCTGGGGAACCAATCCCATGCTTTATGCTTTAAGTAACACAGTGCCTCAAACTCGGTTTACTGTTTCCTTTCACATAACTGATTTAAAATTATATAAAGAAACCTTGAACGAGGTTGTAGTTAATCAACCAAAATTTATTGTTGTTATGAATAATGCTCCAGCATTTCCAGAATTCTATGCTTATTTAGATGACCATTATTTAGCAAACTATGAATATGAGCACATGATTTTATATAAAAGGCTCAATGCTCAAGACAAACTTCTTGCTCAATAAAGATTAATTTATGCTTGAAAAAATTCGTCAAAAAAAAACAAAAATTAAATTTATTTCTAGTCCGGATTTTGTTAAAACTCCAATAAAATTTTCTTTGGCAATAAACCTAATCATCCTGTTAATCACACTCAGAAGCTATCCTTTTATTCAACCAGTAATACCTATATTTTATTCCTTACCAAACCCTAATCAGCATCTTGCTGATAAATCTTGGCTTTTTTTATTACCGGCGATCTCTTTGCTAATGAACTTAATTCACATCTACTCCTTTAAACTCATCGAGAGCAATACTCAATTTGTTATCAAGCTTTTCGCTTACTCCGGACTAACTTTACAAGCGATCTTGCTATTGATTACTTTAAGAAATACTCTGATCGTGTTTAGAGTTTTTTAACTATTTTTATGTTGATAATTTTTATTTTTGGACTTATAACTTCCGTTGTCATTTCTCAAGTTGTAATTGATTTCTATACCAAGAAAAACTGGTTGGATGATCCTAAAGATAAAACCCATGTTAAAAAAACCCATATTGTCCCAGTTCCCAGAGGTGGTGGCATCCCGATTTTTATCAGTTTTTTACTGGGTGCAGTTATTTTCCTACAACTTGATAAATATCTTGTTGCGATAATCCTTGCTTCGCTACTGTTGACAATTATGGGGGTGCTAGACGATATTTTTGACATTCATCCGTATTATCGCTTGTTCGCAGGATTGTTGGCTGGACTGATCGTGGTCGGTGCGGGTATTGGGATTGCATTTGTTAGTAACCCTTTTGGACCAGGGGTGATCCACCTTAATCAACCGGTTATAAATCTAGAGCTGTTTAATAAAACTAGATCTATTTGGGTAGTTGCTGACCTATTTGCGCTAGTTTTTATTCTCTGGAACATGAATATTGTTAACTGGTCAAAAGGCGTTGATGGACAGTTGCCAGCTTTTTCTGTGGTAGCTTTTATCTTTATTGGACTACTCAGCGGAAATTTTAGCGCGGATCCTACCGAGTTTAATAACGCCTTGATGAGTTTTTTATTGGCTGGCTCCTTTGCTGGACTGCTCATCTTTAACTGGTATCCACAAAAGATAATGCCAGGCTATGGGGGTGGCTCATTGGCAGGTTTCTTTATCAGCATCTTAGCAATTTTATCTGGCGCAAAGGTCGCGACCTCCTTAATGGTGTTAGCTGTCCCCACAGCAGACGCGGTCTACACTATTTTTCGCCGAGTCATCAACAAAAAATCTCCAATCTGGGGGGATCGCGAGCATCTGCATCATAAACTGTTAGATGTTTTTAAATGGGGTCGAAGAAAAATCGCTGTGTTTTATGCGACCGCCAGTATTATTATGGGTGGTCTCGCCTTGATATTAAACACTCAAGGAAAAATTGTAGCCCTGGTTTTATGCTTCTGCCTAGTGTTTATGATTCATTTTTGGGCTAGAATAAAAAAAACTCATATTTAATTTTTACAAAATTGTATGAAAAAAAATCAAACCTTTTTAGAGTTGTTATATCTGCTTTTTATCAGCATGCGTCCTTTGCAACTTTTAAAAAACTTGGCTTTATTTGCTCCGTTGTTGTTTTCTGGTTTCTTGTTTTACAATCCAACAGACGGACCTGCCTTTTTTTATACAGTCTTTCAGGCTTTTTTAGTTTTTTCTATCACCACTTCCAGCATCTACCTAATTAATGATATTGTTGATAAAAACTCTGATCAAAAGCATCCCTATAAACAAAAAAGGCCGATTGCTGCTGGTCAGCTTCCGGTGCCTGTGGCAATCTTCACTGCCTTAACCGGTTTGTTTATTAGTGTATTTTTATCTTTATCTTTTCCTCCCTTTTTCCAACTATTAATTGTGGCTTATATCTTGTTACAGTTAACCTACTCGTTTAAACTTAAGAACCTGCCACTTTTTGATAGCTTGATTATTGCAATC
>Ga0172382_10014004_pt1 | contig 10265 bp, 6 predicted proteins | sample Leawel138RmetaG_FD_122245 | JGI IMG/M metagenome (GOLD analysis project Ga0172382, IMG submission 122245) | Leachate microbial communities from a municipal landfill in Southern Ontario, Canada - Leachate well 138R metaG | ecosystem: Engineered > Solid waste > Landfill > Unclassified | place...
GATAGGCAGTTCCCTGTGGCCTCTGTCGATCAGGACCGCCAGCTGAATCCGGCGCGGCCTCCCCAGATCCATCAGGGCATCCATGGCTGCCCGCACCGTCCGGCCAGTGTAGATCACGTCATCTACGAGCACGACGGTGAGGTCTGTGATATCGAAGTATACCTCAGTGCGATGGACCTCAGGCTGCGTTCCCAGGGTGGTGAGGTCGTCCCTGTAAAGGGTGATGTCAAGCAACCCGACAGGCGGCCGCGTTCCCTCAATTGCTTCAATCTGGTCCGCTAGCCGGTAGGCGAGAGGACATCCCCTTCGCCTTATTCCTACGAGAGCTACGCCTTCAACTCCCTTGTTGGCCTCGATGATCTCGTGGGAGATGCGGGTGAGAGCGCGCTTCATGTCCATTTCGTCCATGATCACGATCTTGTCGCGAAGTTGCATGGGCCACCCTCCTTGACTATTGGGACATGTGGGCATAAAAAGAACCTGCGCTAGCCGTGAGGCCAGGCAGGCACAGCAACATACCCAAACCGATCCTTGTTAGCCTCACGGGGCTACCTTTAAAGGTTGTGCTCGGTCGAATCTGATTCTAAGGCAATAGACTGCTAAAGTCAACAGGTTTTCGATGTTTGCGCGATAGCGCCCGGGCCTTCGCAAGAGTCTGCGGTTGACGCGCAGACCCCAAATAGGCGGCCCTGGCCCGCCAGGCTGGATGTGGGATGGTCAGCGTGATAGAAGCCGCCACAGGGTGCGGCCGTCCATTGGGGTAGTAACAGGCCAGCCATGCAGGGGCGGGCCAGGCACGCAGTGGCAGGCCGAGTGCGTAGTGGCAGGCCGGGTGCGTAGGCGCGGGCCGGGTACGTAGGGGCCCTGGTTGTGGGGAGGCGTCAACCGCGAAGCCGCGGGCACGAGCAGGCCTCGCAGGAAGGAGACATCTGGCGCCTCTGGGGTATTCTTGACAGCCCGAGGGCGTACGGCTACCATATTACTGTACTGACCGGTCAGTACAAGGTCTCTGATGGATGGAGATGTGTTATGCAGCAGTTGCCTCATATTATCGTTAAGAACAGACGTATGGTTCTGGTTGTCGCCTTGGTACTGCTGATACCAGCAGTATATGGCATGCTCAACGCCAGGATTGAGTATGACCTTATGTCATATCTTCCCGACGACCTCAATTCAGTCAAGGGAATGGAGATTCTCGACCAGAAATTCCACTATGCCGACCGTGCGATAGTGGTCGTCAAGGATCAGCCCGACTGGATGGTTCTCAGGCTCAAGGAAGACATTGAGCAAGTCGACGGCGTCTCGTCTGTCTTCTGGATTTCCGATCTTGCAGACCCGGCGATCCCCCACGACTACCTTGGCGATGAACTGATCTCCCAATTCTACAAGGGGGACATTACATTCCTATTGGTCCATCTCTCACAAGGTGGCATCTCGCCCGAAGCGGAGCGGACAATAGGCGATATCAAGAGCCTTCTCGACAGCAATCAGTATCTAATAGGCGAGGTTGTGAGCGGGGTTGAGATGAAGGACCTGGGAATGAGCCAGACGCCTGACATGGTTAGGGCGGCAGTCGTCCTCATCTTCCTTGTTCTCGTTGTCACGCTGCCTTCCACCGCTATGCCCTTCATATTCATGGTGACGATCGGGGCGGCCTATGCTTACAACATGGGATTGTCGTATCTCTTCGGCCAGCGGGTATCATACATAACCAACTCGTGCGCTGCAGCTTTGCAGCTCGGTGTAACGATGGACTACTGCATCTTCCTCATACACAGCTTCCAGGCGGAACGGGAGAAGCATGATGCGGAGACTGCGATGGAGAAGGCGATCTCCAGCACTGCAACGGCGATTCTAGCCAGCGCTGTCACTACGGCCACAGGATTTGCAGCGCTCGCGCTCATGCGTGTGAAGCTCGGCGCTGACATGGGGCTTTTGATGGCGCGGGGCATAATCCTGTCGGTCATCGCTACACTCACGATTCTCCCCAGTTTGGTGTTGGTCTTCCAGGGAACAATCGAAAAACTTGCCCACAAGTCCATCCTGCCGAAGTTCGACTCGGTTGCGAGCTGGGCGATCCGTCGAAGGGTTCCCGTGTTTGCTCTGGCTGCTGCCATCATGGCGATGGGCTACTACGGCTACTCCAAGGTTGAGCTCAGTTACGATCTTGAGACTACTTATCCCCGTGACATACCGTCAATTGTCGCCATGGATGAGTTCAGCGAGGAGCTCGGGAGCATGCAGGAGGCCTATATCGTCCTCAAGGATGTGCCAGGCTGGAGACTACAGCAGATCACGGCCAAACTCCGGGAGATGGAGGGCGTGAACAGTGCTGAGTGCCTGGCGGACGTGGTGGATCCTGCAATTCCTCTGGAGTTTGTGCCTGAGGAAGTGACCAAGAGGTATGTAGGAGGCGACTATAGCAACATCATAATCAATCTCGGGGAGTCGGACGACGAAACCGCTACTGAAAGGTTTATCGCGGATGTAAGGGATATGCTGGCCGACTTGGACGCGGAGTGGTACTTCACCGGGACTCCTGTTATAGGGAACGACCTCAGGCACCTTACTGACAGGGACATGGTCGTGGTGAACGTAGTCTCGCTGGCTGCAATCTTCGTCATCGTGATGATCGCATTCCGCTCGCCTACCGTATCAGTTCTGCTTGTGGCTGCCATAATGAGTGCGATATGGGTGAATCAGGCCATATCATGGCTCCTGGGCGAGCCGCTCTTCTTCTTCTCCGGCCTGGCAATAGGGGCGATCCAATTAGGCGCTACAGTGGACTATGCTATCCTTGTGGCGAGCACTTTCCGGGAGAAGCTGAGCATATGCGACCCCAGGGAGGGCATGCGCCAGACGATGGTCGAGTGCGGCCCGGCGATTCTCAACAGCGGCCTTGCATTGTTTGCTGCTATCATGGGAGTCTACTCCGCAACTACGCTGCGGGCAGTCAAGGAACTCGGCGTTTTGCTGGCTAGAGGAGCCCTGATAAGCATGGGTGTTGCCGCCATATTGCTCCCGCCGGTTTTGCTCTTGCTCCACCCGATTCTGGCGAGAACATCTGTGGGATGGCCTGCAGGGCGCAGCAACGGGCAGGCTTGAGCGGCATGGGTCAGGCGATAGGACAGGGCAAATGCAGGCCGCGTCTGGAAGGAGAATGCGGAGGAATGGACACAAGAAGCCTTATTTGCCGCAAGGCGGTGCGGGTATTTGCGGAGAAGGGTTATGATGCAACATCGGTCCAGGAGATAGCTGAGGCAACAGGAGTGGCGAAGGGCACCATATACTACCACTTCAAGGGTAAACGCGAGCTGTTTGTCGCATCAATAAAGGAAGGCTTGAGGGAGCTCATAGATGAGGCAAAGGCTGCGGTCGGCAGAATCGGAGACCCGGTTGAACAGATAGGCTACATATTCGATGCTTTTATCGAACGCCAGATGAAGTCGAGTGATTTTGTGTACCTGCTCTTCAAAGAAGCGCTGGCCCCTGGCAGGGAGTGGCTGGAAGAGATATCTGAGCACTGGCATCAGCTGGCAACCCTCATAGCGCGGGTTGTCAGTGAAGGCCAAGACGCTGGCGTGATCCAGGACGTGGAGCCTGATACCATAACCCGGTACATACTAGGCAGTATGGCCACAGCAGCCATGCCCAGCGGGGTCGGCTTGTCTTGGAATCCCGGGATGGCTCGGGAACTGAAATGCATCATGCTGAGGGGAATTACGGCAGCAGACCGTCCTGACCAGTCTGGAAGGAAAACGGAGCCGAGCCCATGAGAGATGTTCGCCAGGGCCTGCGAACACTATCCGTGTGCTGCACGACCCTGGCACGAGCGATAATTCTATGAGTCTTTCGCTACAAGTCCCTGGAGGCCTTTGAGGCAAGGTACTTCTTCGCCTCGTTGGGGAAGAGGGCATATGAGATAGCGTCCTCCTCTGTTCCTCCAAACTCCCGAACTCCTTCGCGAGCAGCGGGCATTCCGGGCTCCAGGCCGTCTCCGGGCCGGCGAGTAGTGGGCGTCTGATCTCCTATGGCATTCCGCTTCAATTCAGGATTTATCTCTCCAGGCGGCCTTCCATATTCGCCTCGTATGTAGGCTCGCACTTCATTGGAGATTGTTTTGTACCTTTCCCCCTGGATTACATTGAATGTAGCCTGCGTTCCCACGATCTGGCTCATTGGCGTGACAAGCGGCGGATAGCCCATCTCGTCCCTGACTTTCGGGACCTCTGCAAGGATCTCTTCGATCCTGTTCTCGGCGTTCATCTGCTTGAGCTGGGCCCTGAGGTTGGAAATCATGCCGCCGGGTATCTGGTACACGAGAACATCTGTGTTTACCCGTACCGGAGCGATCAGGTCGCTGTACTCAGGTGTATTCTCTATGATGTTTCGGAGAATCGCAGAAGCCGGTCTGATCTGCCTCACGTCGAGCCTGGTGTCATATTCTGAACCGGCCAGAGCGACTATGAGCGACTCCGACGGAGGTTGTGACGACCCCAGGGCAACTGTGGAAGTGGAGCAGTCTACTACGGTTGCCCCTGCCTCGATCGACTTGATGTATGACATAGAGGCCATTCCGGACGTATAGTGGCAATGAACCTGAATCGGCAGGCCCACTTCCGCAACAAGCCTTCTAACAAGCTCTTCGGCAGGGTAAGGCGCGAGGATTCCTGCCATGTCCTTCACGCATATTGAGTCGGCGCCAATATCCTTGAGCTGCCGGGCGTACTTTACGTAGCCGTCGATAGTGTGCACAGGGCTGACTGTGTATGATATGGTCCCCTGAAAATGTGCGCCTGCGTTCTTTACGGCAAGGGCCGCGCGTTCGATATTCCTCACGTCGTTTAGGGCATCGAATATCCTGACGATGTCGATGCCAAGTTCGACCATTTTGTCGACGAATGCGTCGACCACATCATCGGCGTAAGGCTTGTATCCGACCAGGTTCTGGCCGCGGAGCAGCATTTGCATTGGCGTATTCACAAGCACCTGCCTCAGAAGGCGGAGCCTTTCCCAGGGATCCTCACCTAGATAGCGCAGGCACGTATCGAACGTTGCGCCTCCCCAAACCTCCATAGAGTAGAAGCCGACACGATCTAAATAGGCTGCAAGCTCGAGCATGTGCTCGGTCCGCATTCGCGTGGCGAAAAGGGATTGGTGGGCATCGCGAAATGTGGTATCGGTTATCCCCACTCTAGCGCCATCCTTTGTGCGCGGGCTTCTGATCATCTTGTCCATCCCCCTCTCGGACCAATTTGATTGCGTTCACCCATACGCTCACACCACATTATAGCATCATCACTGCAAAGCGGTAGGGAGGTTCTGGCGGATTTGACTTCAGGGCGGCTACAGGAGCATCCCAGGGCTGAAGGATGGGCGATGGCGGATGGCGAAGACTCCGGTGTACGGAGGTGAAGAAGAGATGTCGCAGTTGATTGTTCTTAACGGACAGATTGTGGAGGTAGAAGAGGCGAATGTGAGTGTGCTTGACAGAGCCAATCTCTTCGGAGATGGGCTATATGAGGTTATTAGATGCTACACGGGAGGCCTGTTCGAACATGGCACGCACGTAGAGCGGCTTCTCGATGGCGCGGCGGCGCTGGGCATTACGCATGATTGGACCCGGGAGTCGTTGGAGTCGGCAGCCAGGCGACTGCAGGCTGAGACCGGAATCATGGAAGGCGAGATGTATATTCAGCTGTCGAGGGGCCCGGCGGTTCGGTCCCACTATTTCCCTGATTCCCAGTCGCCGACGATCTTCATCACCCTTTACCCCGTGCGGCCGATCCCGCCGGATGCATGCACTGCGGGAACATCTGTCATCACATGCCCTGACATGCGGCACGGCTGGTGCCACTTGAAGACCGTCAACCTCCTGTCAAACTGCCTTGCCAAGGAGAAGGCTCACAGGCATGGGGTCTGGGAAGGATTGATGCTCAGGGGGCTGGATCGCACTACGCTGCCTGGTAGTGTCGAGGAATACTGTGATGCTCCGGGAGAACTGTCATCTGTCAGCCCGGGCGACAAGTTTGCCGGCTATGTTACAGAGGGCGCGAGCGCCAACGTGTTTGTGGTGAAGGATGGACGAATCGCTACTCCGCCCAGGGAGAACATCTTGCCCGGGGTTACCCGTCGAATCACACTGGAGCTTGCGAACCGGGCCGGGTACGAAGTGAAGGAAAGGCGGGTCTTGGCAGAAGAGCTCCTGGTAGCTGACGAAGTCTTCTTGACCAGCACTGTGGGGGAGATAATGCCTGTAGTCAACATAGACGGGCATCTCGTGGGAGCGGGAGAGCCTGGCCCCATTACCCGCAGGCTTGCCTCTATGTATACCGAACGTGTAGCCAGTGCCAAGCTTAGGGGTTGATGCGTTTTCGCCTTAAGTGGCTGGGAGCAGGGCCGGTTTATGCATTCAGAGTGGCTGCGGAAGGGTACCCCCTGGTTTGGGCTCGTGGGATAGTCTAAAAATGAGTCGCTTTTTTGGCGCGGGGGTATAATTTTTAGACGGGGCCGGTCTAAATTTTATACACCCAAGGCCGGGAGGCAATATCAGCCAGGAATAATCAGGGAGACTATGGCATATCAAACCAGGAACCTACAGTACATGGCTATACAGAAGCGCATAATCCGATATATTGGAACGTTGGACGGGAAAAGGTATAGTTCTTAGACTCCCCCAGTCTAAAAACTATACCTTTGCGATCACAAAGGGTCTAAAAATTGTACTCTTCGCGGTCACGAACCTCATTCGCTCCCGGGGCAAACCAGACTCATCGCCCACAAACCCCGCTCGCTGCCCTCTCCTTCTCTCGAGGCGAACTTCGGCCGCCGCGCCGCTGCAATCCCTTTTGGGGTCTCCGGCAGCAGCCAAGTCGCCCAATCACGAACTGGGATACCAGCCCGGGTGATTCTCAGAACTCGAAGACCGATTTGATGAGACCGGTACGGCCGATGTTGAGGTTGGTTTCGATCGCCTCTTTGTAGTCTTCGAGTCGGAACTTGTGCGTAAGCAAGTGGGCTAGCCCCAATCGGCCGGTCTCAAGCAGTTCCATCGCCACCTCATACGTCCGCATTCTGCGCCCCTCAAATTCCTCTGTCGAGCACCAGAACGACCCGCGCACCTGGACTTCATTCAGCCATATGGGAGTCCAGTCCACTCCCTTCGGGAAAGCCGCCAGCCCTACCAGAACCATGGTCCCGTGGGGCAGGGTGAACCTGAGGGCATCGTCTATACTGGTGGAGCTTCCGACGCAGTCGTAGACTATGTCGGCTCCGCCCAGAACGACTCTCTTGCCCAACATGGGGTCGAGGAGCCTGGCGTCGAGGGCCTTGGCCAGGCCGGCGTAGTAATCTGATGAATGGTTCATATATACTACCTCGTCGGCCCCGCATTGCTTCGCTGCTTGTCCCTGGAACGGGTACTTGGCCAGGGCTACGATACGGGCTTTTCCGCCAAGGGCCCGAATTGAGGTAATAGCTGACAGCCCTATAACCCCGCAGCCTATTACAAGCACGGTCGAGTCGTCCCGGGGGAAGTTCCGCATTACTGGATGGAGTGACGAACAGAACGCGTCGACCAGGACTGCGTCTTCTGAGGACACATTGTCGGGAATCGGGATGAGCTGGGTGTAATGGGCAACGAACTCCTCGCTCCACCCGCCGCCAGTATCGCGGCAGGATCCGATGGAGAAACCCGGAGAGACTGTCCCTTCCGTGAAATTGTAGCAGAGGGAGTAGTCCCCTCGTGCGCAGGCGGGGCATAGAGGATCTATCCCCCGCTGGGCGCAGGAGAGCAAGGGGTCGACTAGCACCCGGGAGCCTGTATAGACAGTTGGAGCGAGGCGTTCGGCCGCGATCTCTCCCATCTCTGCCACGTATCCGCAATTCTCGTGCCCGATCGTAAAGGGGAACGAGGCAAAGGGCGATGTGGCCGGCGAGTCGTGAAGCTGAATCAGGTTCTTGTCGCTTCCGCAGAATCCGGCGTACTTGGTTTTGACCCTGACCCATTCCTGATTGGGCAGGGCCGGGCGAGCCACGTCTCTGAATACGATATTTGAGAGGCTGTCGTAATATGCTCTTCGCGACAGCGATCCCATGATCATCGAGTAGGCGTATCTTGGCACCGATCCTTCAAACTGAACTGCTTTCATTTGATCAGCCCCATGTCCCTGCCATGTCTCTCGAGAAGGTCGAGGGCGAAATCTATGTCCTGATCTGTGTGGGCTGCGGTTACGTTAGCCCTCAACCGGCAGGTGTTCATGGGTACTGCCGGGTGGAGTATGGGCGATACGAACATGCCGTCCCTGTGGAGCCTGGCTGTAAGTTCCAGCGTCGGCTCTTCCTGCCCGATAATGATCGGTATGACGCAGCTTTTGGTGTTGAGGGTGTCATATCCCAGAGCATTGAGGCCGCCAACGAATCGTTTGATGTTGCGACGTACTGCTGAGATAAGCTCCGGCTCCTCCTCTATCACCTCGAGAGCTGCAGTTATTGCTGCAGCGGACGCCGGCGGTATTGCCGCTGAGAAGACAAACCCGCGGGCGCTGTGGCGGAGGAATTCTATCAGGTCGTGCTTGCCTGCAACGAAGCCGCCTGCTGCGGGCAGGGTTTTGGAAAGAGCCCCGCTTAGCATATCGACGTCGTGGGGGTCCATATTGAAGTATTCCATGATTCCATGGCCTGTTTCGCCGAGTACGCCCAGGGAGTGCGCTTCGTCAACCATCAGCCAGGCACCGTATTCACGGCATATTTCAACGAGCTCGGGGAGGGGACAGACGTCTCCATCCATGCTGTAGACTGCGTCGACGATCACAAGCTTGCCGTCATATCTGTTCTTTCCGGCTTCTAGAAGGCGCCTGAGGTCGTCCATGTCGTTATGCCTGAAACGCTGAAAGGTGGCATTGCATAGAAGACAGCCATCAATAATGCTTGCATGGCTGAGCTTGTCGGTGATGACTACGTCGTTTCTTCCCAGTAGAGTCTGTATCGTAGTGAGGTTTGCAACATAACCTGAGCTGTAGGCTATTGCATCCTCGTGTCCGAGGAATTCAGCCAGTTTGGTCTCGCACTTGACATGCTCTGTGGTGGTTCCGGCGAGGATTCTTACGCCGTGGGTCCCTGAACCGAAATGGTCGAGGGCCTGTCTGGCGCGTTCCTGCACCTTGGGATGTTTCAGCAACCCAAGGTAGCTGTAGGATGAGAACATGACCATCCGTCTTCCGCCTATGTGTACATGGGCACCGTCCAGTTCATCTATTTGCTGGAGGTAGTAGTATCTGTCATTCTCTCTTAAGGCGTTATAGGTTTCTTTAAAGGAGTCTATGCGGTTCTGAAATACGCTCACGATTAACCCTCCCTGACACGGTGTTCACAAAAATGTGCACAAACACATATTACTACCCGCCACGCAGCGTGTCAACGTGGATGTGCACGGGTGCACAGTCTGGCAGATCTTCTTGGCTATTGCTCATTTGTCATAGTGACGCAGTGAACCGGTTTGGGCAGGCTACAGGAGAGGCAATGCTACCGGGAGAGCAATGCTACGGGACTGGCAATGCGACGCGAGGGGCGATGCGACGGGAGGGGTGATGGAAGAGACGGGCGTGTCTGGATATGCCCGATCACATGAGAATCCTGTGGGCAAGAGGGCGTGATACCATGGATGCGGCAATCAGTGTGGCAACCATGAAGATGATGCGGAAGAGGGAGCGCTTTTCAGTTCTTGGCTCATTCGGAAGCCCTAGAGCACAGGCGGAAACGAATCCTCCGAAGAGTCCGCCAATATGGGCGTAGTTGTCAATGAGCGGACTTGTGAAGCCTATGAAGAGGTTGAGAAGGACGACCAGGATGAACCTTGACCCGGCGATCACGGCAAAATGCCTGGGGTACCTTATCCCGAAGTAGAAGAGGCAGCCAGCAAGTCCGAATATTGCGCCCGAAGCCCCTACGCCCAGCACCATAGGGTCGGAAAGATATGTGCTTACAATCGATCCCCAGATGCCTGAGAGAAGATAGACGAATGTGAACCGCATGGTTCCCAGGAGCCGTTCTGTCACGTTTCCGAGATTATAGAGAGAATAAGAGTTTGCGGCAAGGAGGAGCAATCCGGAATGGAGGGAGACGGACGTTACCAGGAGCCCGGCCTCGCCCGCGCGAATTGCCGGGCCGAATTTCGCGCCCCATTTAAGGAGGACTAACGGGTCTTGCGATCCCCCGGATGCTTCGAGCAACCCAAAGATGATTCCGTTGACCACAAGTAGCGTGTA
>Ga0172382_10014005_pt1 | contig 10264 bp, 12 predicted proteins | sample Leawel138RmetaG_FD_122245 | JGI IMG/M metagenome (GOLD analysis project Ga0172382, IMG submission 122245) | Leachate microbial communities from a municipal landfill in Southern Ontario, Canada - Leachate well 138R metaG | ecosystem: Engineered > Solid waste > Landfill > Unclassified | place...
GAATGCTTTTCGGAAATTCAACCCTTCAGTGTCGGCATGGAACACATAAATGGAAGCGTCCTGCGCCATCGCCGCTTCGGTGTTTGTAAATGCCGCAAGCAGGAAGTCATAGAACGCTTCGTTACCCATATTGTCGTTTTTGATTTTGCCAGCCGTGCCTTCGTAGTTGACGTTGTACGGCGGGTCGGTTACCACCAGATTTGCCATCTTGCCGTCCATCAAAGCAGTAAAGGTTTCAGCTTTAGTGGAATCGCCGCAGACCAGCCTGTGCCGGCCGAGTAGCCACACATCGCCCGGCTTTGTTATAGCAGGATTTTGCAGCTCGGCATCCACATCAAAATCGTCATCATGAATGCCATCCTTGAGCGAATCCTTGAAAAGGTCATCGATTTCGCTGGGGTCGAAGCCGGTGAGCGACACATCGAAGTCCGTACCCTGCAGGTCGGCGATGAGTAGAGCCAGCTTATCTTTGTCCCAGTCACCGCTAATTTTATTGAGCGCAACATTGAGCGCCTTTTCTTTCTCGGCATCCATCTCGACCACTACGCACTCGACTTCGGTAATGCCCATATCAAGAAGCACCTTTAAGCGCTGGTGACCGCCGACAACATGAGAGGTGGTCTTATTCCATATAACGGGTTCGACATAGCCGAACTCCTCAAGAGAACGTTTCAGCTTTTCGTATTCCGGGTCGCCCGGTTTGAGGTCTTTTCTGGGGTTATAGTCGGCGGGGATGAGCCGCTCAGTCTGAATCTTTTCTATCAGCATATTTCTCCGCCGCCTTTCTCAGTTCTTTGTAATGAACACTGCCATCCTCCCACGGGAACAAACAGGAGTTGAAATGCCCGTAAACTGCGGTGTCATCATAGATGGCATTGCGTAGCCGCAGTTTTTCGATGATTGCTGCAGGGCGTAGGTTAAACACGGACAGCACGATTTCGCGCAGTTCCTCATTGGTAAGGGCGCTCGTGCCGAAAGCGTCAATATCAACCGCCACAGGGTCAGCCTTGCCGATGGCATAAGAAAGAGCGACCTCGCATCTCTCAGCCAAGTCGCTCCACACGATGTTTTTTGCGATGTACCGCGCCATGTAAGCACCGCTGCGGTCGACCTTTGTCGGGTCTTTGCCGCTGAATGCACCACCGCCGTGAAGAGCAAGCCCTCCGTAGGTATCCACCATCATTTTTCTGCCCGTCAGCCCGGTATCGGCGGCGGGTCCGCCCTCGACGAATCTGCCGGAGGGGTTGATGAGGATTTCTGTATTTTCATCAAACGGAAATTCCTCAAAGCTCTGCCAGAGCACATTCTGCTTGATGTCGGAGTATAGTTGCTCCTGCGTTTTATCCTTATCGTGCTGGATGGAGACCACAATTGTTTTCACACGCTTGGGTTTGCCGTCCTCATATTCAACCGTGACTTGAGCCTTGCCGTCAGGCAAAATGCCTTTGACGATTTTATCCTTGCGGACAGCGTCCACACGCTTGCAAATTCTATGCGCCAGCACCAGCGGGAGCGGAAGCATCTCGCGGGTTTCATTGGTGGCATAGCCGTAAACGGTGCCTTGGTCGCCAGCACCGAGGACGGCATAGCGTTCCTCACTGCCATTCCGGGCTTCAAGGGCGGTGGTCACTCCGGCATCAATATCCTTGCTCTGCTTATGAACGAATACGAAAACCGTAAACTTCCACGGATTATAGCCGACTTTTCTGAGGACTTCACGCACTGCCCAACGAATATCCACTTTGCCGTCGCAGGTGATCTCGCCCGCAACGATAATTTTGCCTTTGGTCGCCATGACTTCGCAGGCGACACGGGAGGATTTGTCTTTGCGCAGGCAGGCATCAAGGATGCTGTCGGCAATGAGGTCGCACAGTTTATCCGGGTGTCCGGCGCAGACACTCTCTGCTGTTTTATAAGTAATCATATGTTATTTTCCTTTCCGGGCGGTCAACAGCCGCTCCATCACATCGTCCTGCGGATTGGCTCCGCTGTATTCGCCGGTACAGTTTTCCTTGACAATCTGGAATATCTCCATCCACAGGCGGTTTGTCTGGTTCATGTAGTTCTGACCCATCGCCACATAGGGGCTTTGAATGGCGTTGCCCGTGGTGGGGTGTTTGGCGAGAAAACCATATTCGGTAACAGCTTCTTCGCACTGAATCCAACGAGCCACGCTCATGGCGTAGCGTTCCAAAAGCTGTGGAGAGACGAGTGACGCACAGCCACGCTCATGCAGCCAGTGCCATGTGTTTTTGTAAATGTCAGCGGCGACGAGCGTCTTGCCGTCCTTTTGTACAGCTTCAAGCATTTTATTTGGTTCAGGCATTGCCTCGCCGTGCAAATCTGCCGTGTCGGAAAACTCCATGACGGTCAGCTTTCTGCCGCCGGGATTGCCGGCAGATATTTTGTCAGCGAGAGGCTTCTTTTTTGCACCCGCACCGACACGAGCACCGCCTCTGTTGGTGCCGTCTTTGGCCATATTTATCACACTCCTTGCGTGCTGGGGCTATTCGGTCGTTTGATTGCGCATTTTTCAACACGGAGCCCCACGCCGCTGTCCGCATTGGTAAGTCTTGGAGATTTCACCGCCCCCACCGGGAGTGACCGTATCAAATAAATTGCTTTTAGGTATCGTACCAAAATGTATACGATGCCTCATTTTCCCCATCGGTCACCGCTCTCGACTGTGATTCGAGAGTGACAGGATTTACAAAGAGCCATGAGGTTGCTCTTCTCATTGCCGCCGCCCTTAGAGAGCGGGCGAATGTGGTGCACCTCTTCGGCGGGAGTGAGCCTATCTTGTTTCTCGCATTCCTCACAAAGAGGATGCGACTTGATGTAACGGTCACGGATACGCTTCCAAGCACGACCATACCGTTTGTTGGAAGCGGGGTCGCGTTCGTACTGGTTGTATTGTTTTGTCACAACCTTTTGATGTTCGGCACAGTATTGCTCGCTCTCGGCAAGCCGACCGCAGCCGGGGTAGGCACAGGGACGTTTAGGTTTGTATGGCATGGGTTCACCTCCTCACGGGCATAAAGAAAGCCCTCAAGGATTGCTCCCTGAAGGCCATCTCTATTCTTCTTGCCATTATAATACTATCATAAGAAGCAGGTGTCTTTCAGTGTCTTTTCATGTCCACTTCAGGAGAGGCAGGGGTTTTACATTCCTCCAGCGCCCGAATGTGGAGCTTGTGTGTATAACGCAGGTCGTAGCCCATATCCACAGCAATCTTCTCCCAGGAGAGAAAACAGAGGTAGCGTTTCTCCAAAAGAGTCTGGTGCTCCGGATTCACCACAGCCTTGATGGCACCCATGATTTCTTTTTTTAGATCAACCAGCGTGTCTATGTCAAAGTTAATTTCGTTCTGCAGGTCGATAATCTTACAAATGGCATCAGCCATGCGGGAGGTAGAAGGGCTGGGATTCCTGGGCATACCTGTCAAGACCGATGAACAGTTTGTCGCCAGTTCGTTTAGGGAGTCTATTTGCTGGAGCTTGGATTTAATACGCATATCAAGGTAGCGTGCCTGAGAAAGGTAGGTTTTAGTATTCATAGCGCACCTTTTCCTTTCTCAGCTTGGCTATCAGCATTTCCGGGTCAATGCTCGTCAGGACACTAAACCAGCCGGATCGAAAGAATCGCTCAATACTAGCGAGCTCTTTTTCATCATCGTGCAACCGGTAATCCTTGACCGCCTGCAACACAATGGCATTTGCTAATTCTTCATAAGGATTCATAATCTGTACCTCCGATAAATTTTGATTCCCTCGGATTGGCACGGATTGACTCCTAAGATTAACTCCGTAGATTAGCTCTATAAATTTGCTTTTACCGCGTCAATTAAAGCGGTTTGTGTTTTGTCCTTGTCCCGCAGGGCTTTCATTACCCGCTCATCAATCGTATTTTTGGCGATGATGTGGTGGAGAACGACCGTGTCGGAGTTTTGCCCTTGTCGCCACAGGCGGGCATTGGTTTGCTGATATAATTCCAAACTCCATGTCAGCCCGAACCATATAATCGTGCTGCCGCCCGATTGCAGATTCAACCCATGTCCGGCAGAGGCGGGATGGATTAAGGCGACAGGCCATGCTCCCTCATTCCAGCTCGTGATGCTTCCCGAAGTGTCCAACTTTGCAAACGGAATATGGCGCTCTTTCAACCTCGCCGATATGCGTTCCAAATCGTGCTTGAACCAATACGCCACAAGTACGGGTTTGCCGTTCGCTGCTTCGATTAAATCTTCAAGGGCATCCAGCTTGCGGTCATGTATGTGGTGGATAATGCCGTCATCGCTATAAACCGCACCATTTGCCATTTGGCAGAGCTTGCCCGACAGGGCGGCGGCGTTTGCGGCTGTGACATCGCCGTCCGCTAATTTCAGCACCAAGTCCTGTTTTAAATCGTCATACCGCTCACGCTCTTTACCCGATAGGGTAACGGGATATTCGGCGGTCACCAGCTCCGGCATGGTCAGATGGTCAGTGGATTTCATGGAAATGGTGATGTCGGCGATTTTATCGTATATTTGCTTTTCCGCATTGGGCAAGGGTTTGTAGCTGAAGATGACCTGACCATTTCGCTTGTCGGGGATGAAATATGCCGTGCGGTACTGTCCGATAAACCTCCCGAGACGCTGTCCCATATCCAGGAGCCGGAACTCTGCCCATAAATCCATGAGACCGTTGCTGCTCGGTGTCCCTGTCAATCCGATGACGCGCTTGACCTTATGGCGTGCTTTCATCAATGACCTGAACCGCTTTGACTGGTGGTTTTTGAAGCTGGACAATTCGTCTATAACCACAGTGTCATAATTAAACGGGATGCCGCTGTCCTCAATGAGCCACTGGACGTTCTCACGGTTGATAATGTAAATGTCTGCTTTGGCTCTGAGTGCAGCTTTCCGTTCCGCTTCCGTGCCGACCGCTACCGAGAACCGCAGATTAGAGAGATGCTCCCATTTGCGAAGTTCATCAGGCCAAGTTTGAGAAGCCACCCGTAAAGGTGCGATTACCAAAACTCTGTGGGCTTCAAAGCTGTCGAACAGCAGGTCGCAGAGAGCGGTCAGCGTGATTGCCGTTTTTCCAAGCCCCATATCGAGTAGAAGGCAGGACACTGGATTTTTATCGATAAAGTCGGTGGCGTATTCTTGGTAGCTATGTGGATTATATTTCAAAACAAATCACCTCTGATTTCCGTCAATAATCCTGGTATTTGCTCTCCATCGTCCAAAATATAAACTTCAAAACCTAAACGCCGTAACAACTCATGCCTTGCTTCCTGTAATGGTCGAGGTTTTTCTCCATACCGTTTGACCTCAACAAAAGCAATTATGCCGGTGGGGAGAAGCACAAGGCGATCGGGCATTCCGTCGAAGCCGGGGCTTATAAACTTAGGCGCGATACCTCCCATTGCTTGGACTGCCTTCGCGAGTTTCTGTTCTATGGTTTTTTCACGCATTTTATCCTCCTTGTGCCGATGTGCCGATTGTGCCGATTTTTCTACGCGGGCGCACACAGGCGTATTCACACACGCAAAACCCTTTAATATATAGATGTATAAAAGGAGTAGAGTTTTATAGGCACAATCGGCACAAGCAACATTCTTTATAGGTTTTATCAGGGCTTGCGACCGTGCCCAAGATCTATGCCGAAGCCTTGATAGGCACAATGGGCACACTTATTTTTCCCGAACATAGATTTTTTGGGGTCCGTAAAGCGGGATATTTTTCTTGCCGGTCTTACTGCCTGTGTACCGCTCCCAGCCGCCGATACTGTTTACAATCGCTTCTATCTCGTAGGAATCGGTCTTTTTCAGGGCATCACGATGTCTTCCGAAACACTCGCACCATATTTCCATATTGCTGACCTGAACCCTGCGAATTGTGCCTTCCGGCTTTGTCGGGTCATCCGGGGAACGGAAATATTCTTGACGGGCGTATATATCCATGGTATCCCAGTTAACAGGAAGCAACGCTTCAAGGTAGGCAACCACCAAGCCTTCACGGTCATCATTTTCCATTGCACCTCGTTGTTCATCGGAGGCGACAACAGCCACATCTCCTGTGAGGTAGAGTTCTTCCCCCGCTTCAAACAAGGCTATCGCTTCAGCCCAAATCTGCTCGACTTCCTTTTCGATCAAATCCCACGGATGTTTTTTGCTTTTGCCCGTTACTCTGATAGGCCAAAATCGACGATTACCGGTAACATCACGGAGGAAACCACCGTCGTTGTTGGTCGTGCCGATGATGATGCACTGGCGAGGATGGCTTTCGACTACTCGTCCGTAAGATGGGCGGTATTTGTCGTCGACCCGGCTTGCAAAGGATTTCACGGTTTCCACATCCATTTTCTTGATGCCCGCCATTTCGCTGAGTTCAAGCAGCCAATGTCCCTGTAGCTTTTCGGGTGCTGTTTTATCCTTCATATCCGATATGGACAGGCTGTCGGAGTACCACTCACGGCCTAAGCGTGAAATTGCCATGGATTTTCCGATGCCTTGGGGCCCGTTCAAAACAGGAACATTATCAAACTTTATCCCCGGATGTTTCACTCGTGCTATCGCCGCTACAAGTGTTTTTCGAGTAACCGCTTGAGTATAGGCGGTATCCTCAGCACCGAGGTAGTCGATAAAAAAGGTGTTTACTCTTTGCCTGTTATCCCATGACGGCAATGCGTCGAGATATTCGAGGATAGGATGATAAGCTCGGTCATCGGAAACCTTTGTGATGGCAAGCTCATAATTTCGTGCTGTGAACTCACCATAGTGGGCATCGATATATGCGACAAGCTGTGCAGTATCCGCTTCGCGCCAAGCAGGATGTTGCCGTTCCCACGGCAAACCCTCACCGTATATTTGGCTTGCAAGTTTGTTATACCGTATCCCTACCAGCGACTTATCCATATTTAATATAAGGAGCAGATTACCGAGGGTATTTTCGACCTCGCCTTGCTTGGTTCTTGTCAACCGCGATGCCCAGTTCTCATCGTCCATAAAATCAGACGATGCTTTTTGGCGGCGTTCTTCGAGCAGTAAATTGCTGACCGCTTCATCTTTCACGGCAAGGTCTGACATTTCTTTAAACGACGCTTTTTCGTCAAGATCTCCGAATAGATGGGTGCGAACAAGGTCAAAAGCATTCAGCAGTTTGCCGTATGCCGGGTCGGAAGCATGGTGGGAGTAGGCGAACTTATCATCGTAAACGACCACGCCTGCAGCGCTGGTGCCTTTAATGTAATCGTAGCGCCCTTCAACCGCCGACGGCACATATATGTCGGCGAGGAATTTATCTATTACTGAACTGATGCCGTATGTCCGGCAGAACGCACCTATAATTCCGTCTTTAGCCAGAGGGTCTGCCTGCCGTTTTATATCCCGCTGTATAACAGCACTTTCCCGCGAGGATGTTGGGAGAGTGGTAACATCATGCCAGTTCGGATGCGCCGACAATATTTCATCGGGATCAAGCCATTTTCCGTCATACTTGCGGAATATGTACTCGCCGTTGGAGGAGACCGAAGGACGGTACATAAGCTGATGCGGGATATAGGAGCATTCATCAAACTGGTCTATTCCGAGACTTTCGGCAAAATAGCGTGTAACCGCTACGGTTTCTTCGGGGGGCATATCCCGTGTCGCAGGAACAAAGATGCGGAGCCGTGGTGCTTCGGGTGTATGGCTGTGGGTGCTGTAAATGACGGCAGCGTATTCATTACGCGTTTCAAACTGGTCTAAAAAGTCCGTATTTACCTCATCGCCATCCAGCTTAATCATAGAGCAGCAGTTTACATTCGCACTTTTACGCCTGCCGTCTCGAAGCTCCGCCGGCACAATACCGCCGATGTCTTTAATACGGTCGCGTTCGGCTTTCGGCAGCTTAGGGTACTCTTCTGCTGATTCGGAGGTCCTGACCGGGACTCTGAACTGTTCACACAGTTCATCAAATCCAATGGTTTTGTTAGACCACTTCTTTGCAAAACAACTACTGCCGTAAGCAATTTTCAATTGGCGCATTTATCTGACCTCCTGTACTATTTGGTATTCTTTTGCCGAATATGTGCTGTTGTTATGGCGTTCCTTACCCTTGCGGTAAGGTGCAATCCATACTCGTTTCCCCGTTTTATAAACACGCCAATGCCCTGTGACTCCCCAGCAATCAAGATCGATTGTGCGCTTTGGCTCATACGAGGTTGTCTCTTCGGGCTTTATATTTTCCGAAAGCAGTGTTATTTCGCGGACAACTTTTACAACTCGCGCCGTCTTAGGCGCTTCCTTTTTCGCACTGTCCATGTCCGCTTTGGGTATACGAGTATGGCGTTCACGAACCAGTTCAGGGCGATTAAGCAGACGGAGCTGGATGCCTCTCCATAAAAAGCCCAACCATAATGCGAGTTTTTCAAGCTGTAAATCATCGCAAAGATGCACCATATCCGGGTCTCTCCAATAAGGCAGAATCTTAATAAAGTGTTCGCCTTTATCTACAAAGGTGAATATGGCCACGTCATTTACCCCAGCCGACGAATCGTTGCTGTCATACAAAGTCAGCATACAAGTCACATAGTTGGAATAGTGGCGGGTATCGGTTATGACCTTATTCAATACGAAAAGACAGTCGAAACCGTACACCCACATATCTTCGCGGTATGGTTTTTCAGGTTGGAGCAGTTTTGCGATTCTTGAATCGTCTGAGCCAGCATCGACCCACATATTTACCTCAAATACCGGCAACGGTACGGTTCTTTCGTCTACAGGGAGAGAGACTTCGCCGAAATCGTGTAACTCGTCAGCAAGAACCGTAGGTAACGGCATTTTGTCAGGGTATGGGAGAATTTGGGGTTTTTCAGCCACACGGTAACACTCTTCGGTAGGCGAAGCGGTTAATTGTCTGTAAGGTTTTCTGGCATTTTCCCATGTCCAGATTTGGTCGGTAGCCCAATGTTCACTCATCATAACTTCGCCTCCTCGTGGTTCCCGGCACATCTCCTCTTAGCATAAGATTGTCATGTTCTTGCTGTTGCCGCAGTCTATCGTACCGCGCGGAATTCGGCGAGTGGGATTTCGCATATTTGTCGATGCAGTTTTTAACCGCATCCTCAATAGTCGCACCAGGGACAGCGTTATAAATATCATCACGAGAACCGGGTGTGCCAAACATCACCTTGAATCCGCCCGTAAAGCCAAATATGGTGAAGTGTCCGTCGTATTCGGTCTTTGCAATTAGGTCGAGGGAACGGGCAAGGGCAACTCCGTCCATAGGCTCTCTGCGATTTTCGGTCATATCGTTTGCACCTCCTCACATTTGAAACTAAATCGTCTTATAGGGATGCCGCGCTTTTCGGCTTTCTTAATTTCTTGTGACATACCGTTTGATACACGGTCACCGAAAATCCACAGCTCATCGCATTTACCGAGTAGAACAAGGGCGAAAAACAATCCCAGTTCACGCTGTTCCTTATCGCTGTCATCCATAAACTGCGGATAATGTAAGTGGGGTGCTATCGGTATGCAGTTTTTGGTGACGGCGAAACGGCAGTAGCCTTGCGCCCGTCGGACATTGGTTTCGGTATCCCCGGCATAAGGCGATGCGATGTATACAAGCGGTTTATACGGCTTTTCTGATTTTGCCACTGCCGTCAACGCTTCATATGCGGTCGGATCGGCGTAGCCTTCTGCATTTTTGTAGTCCATCACTATCTCCTTTGCGCCACTTTATTTGCCATGCGCTTTTTTGTGCAGGAAGAGCAGATGATGGAGGTGGATTCCAAGTCCGCATCACCGTCCGAGAAGACTTCCGCAAGGTCAACGTTCAACTCACTGCCGCATTCCGGGCAACGGGTGAACACGTTGTCGCAGTGGATTTCCGTAACTACATCTGCGTAGCCAAAACTTGTTTTTACATAGAACATATCTGAAACCTCCGTTATTTTGATAGGCGAAAACCGCCCTCACTTACGAAAGGACAGTGAGAAGCGGTTTTCCGTAGTTGTTTTAATCTTTTTTATAAAATTCCGTTTCAAAGCCGTCGGCACGGAGCAAAAGCCCCTTTGCCCAAGGCGGTGTCCGGCTCATTTGCTGTCATAAAACCTCGGTGGATAATCGGCGGTCGGCTTCGATGACGATTTCGTCATGGACGTGCATTACCATGGCGCAGTGCCGGAGCGCCCGCATAGCGTAGCTGAGAATGTCACGGCTTGTTGCCTGCACAATGTTTTCCACGAGCTTAGGTCCGTAAGTGTCAAGCCGCTCCCATTTCTTTGTGCCGCCA
>Ga0172382_10014006_pt1 | contig 10263 bp, 12 predicted proteins | sample Leawel138RmetaG_FD_122245 | JGI IMG/M metagenome (GOLD analysis project Ga0172382, IMG submission 122245) | Leachate microbial communities from a municipal landfill in Southern Ontario, Canada - Leachate well 138R metaG | ecosystem: Engineered > Solid waste > Landfill > Unclassified | place...
GGGCGCGGATGCCGTACTGGTCTTCGGGATGCTGGGACAGCACGATTGCGCGAGCCGTGTTGCCGGTGACGGCCAGTGCCTCGAGAATCTCCAGGCCGTTGCGTCCGGGCAGGTTCACGTCGAGCATGATGACGTCGCACTGCAGGTCGCGCAGCAGTGCGCGCAGTTCACCGTAGCTGCCCGCCTCGCCGACCACTTCGATGTCGACGGTCTCGCACAGCGTCTCGCGCAGGCCGCGCCGGATCAGCGCGTGATCGTCGACGAGCACGAAGCGGATCATGGCTGCGCTCCGAGGGGGCAGACATCGGCGGCCGGGGCGAGGGGGGGCGTACCCAGCGGCAGCGACAGCAGCAGGCAGCTGCCGCGGGCGAGTGGCGAGAGGTCGATCCAGCCGCCGGCGCGCCGCGCCCGCTCGGCCAGGCCGCGCAGGCCGAAGGAGCCCGATCTGACCAGGTCTTCGGGCTGGTGCCCGATGCCGTCGTCGATGATCTCGAGCGACAACTGCTGGTCGTCGACGACCAGTCCGACCGATACCGATTGCGCCTGCGCATGCTTGCCGATGTTGACCAGCGCTTCTTGCAAGGTCCGGTAGATGGCCATTGCGGCTTCCTCGGCCAGATCGAGTGCGTCGACGTTGCAACTGAAGTCGGTGGCCAGGCCGGTGCGACGCCGGAAGTCGTCGATCAGCCATTGCAGTGCGGGCAGCAAGCCGGTGTCGAGGACGGGAGGGCGCAGATTGCGCTGGATGCGCTGAGCACTCTGCATGACCTGGGTCAGTGTGGCCGCGGCGGTCCGCGCACGCGTTGCGCTGGCGCTGTCGCCGTGGCGTTCGATCCAGGAGAGGTCGAAGCGCAGCGCGGTCAGCGTGCCGCCGATGTCATCGTGGATTTCACGTGCGATGGCCGTGCGCTCCTCGCTCACCACGGCGTCGAGGTGGGCGAGCAGCAGCTGCAGCTGGCGTTCGGAAGCCGCCAGCGCCTGGACGGCCCGCTCATGATCGCGCCGTGTCTGGGCGATCGACAGGGCATTGAGCAGAGCCGGTGCGAGCCGTGCCAGGCGGCCCTTGACGAGGCAGTCGTCGGCGCCCGCGCGCATCGCTGCCACAGCGCTCTCCTCGCCGAGCCGGGCCGAAACGATGATGAAGGGCAGATGGCGATCGGTCTGGCGCACCAGGCGCAAGGCCTCGATGCTGCCCAGGTCGGGCAGCGCGTGCTCGCAGAGGACTGCATCCCAGGCCTGCTGCGCCAGCGCCTGCTGCAGTTGCGGACGGTTCTCGACGCGGTGCGCGCTGACCGCCATCTGTTCCTGCTCCAGGCTGGCGACCAGGATCTCGAAGTCCAGCCAGGAATCGTCTGCGACGAGCAGCCGCGTGGCGCGCAGGTCCTGCTCGGAACCGACAGCTTCTGCCAGCACGTTCGGATATGGGTTGTTCTGAAGAGAGAAACGGGCGCCGACCCGCGAGGGCTCGGACCCGGCGATGCGCGATTCTACGGCTTTTTGCCATTTTGTTGATCGTTTTGATCCTTGAACGATCAGAATCCGGTGGGCTGGCCGGCCCGCCGGCAACGCCGATCGGCAACCAAGGGGCGGTTGAGCGAACCGGATCAGATCATCAGCGCGGTGATCAGGCGCTCGATCAGCAGCTCGAAAGGCTGGGCCATCAGGGGCAGGCCGAGTGTCAGCAGCACCAGGCCGGCGCCGATCGTGACCGGAAAGCCGATCGCGAAGATGTTCAGCTGCGGGGCGATGCGCGAGATGATGCCCAGCCCGAGGTTGACGAACAGCAGCAGCGCCATGATCGGCAACGCGATCACGACGCCCAGCTCGAACAGGCCTGCGCCCAGGGCGGCCGGTTGCATCCGGCCCAGCCAGTCGGCCAGCGCCGTGGCGGGCGGGATCACGGTGAAGCTCTTGACGGCGGCCAGCACCAGCAGCACCGGCCCGTTGATGGCCACGAAGGCGGCCAGCGACAGCGTGTTCAGCAGTCGGCTGACCGCGTTGAGCTGGCCGCTGTCGGGGTCGAAGAACCCTGCAAAGGACAAACCCATCTGCAAGCCGATCGTTTCACCGGCGACCTCCACGGCGGCCAGGATGGCGCGCGCGACGAAGCCGATCGCGAAGCCGATCAAGGCTTCGCTCGCCACGGCCAGCAGGCCGCTGGCCGCGGCGAGGTCGGCAGCCGGTACCGTCGGGACCAGCGGAGCGGTCAGGGCAGCCAGCAGCATCGACACGGCAACCCGGACCCGGACCGGTACGGCTCGCTGCGACAGGATCGGGGCACTGGTGAAGATCCCGAGGATCCGGAAGAACGGCAGCAGGAAGCCGCTCAGCATGGCCATCAGCTGCGCTTCGCCGACCTCGATCACCCTAATGGCCCATCACGGCAGCGGGGATGCCGGTGAGCACGCGCTGCAGGTAGTCGACCAGCAGGGCGAGGATCCAGGGGCCGGCCAGCATCAGGGTGGCGGCGATCGCCACCAGTTTGGGCAGGAAGGACAGGGTCGCTTCGTTGATCTGCGTGAGGGCCTGCAGGACGCTGACCAGCAGGCCGACGGCCAGTGCGACCAGCAGGATCGGTGCGGCAGCGGCCAGCAGCGTCTCCAGCCCCTGGCGCCCGAAGGTCAGGACGGATTCCGGTGTCATGGGCGGCCCGCTACCCGAAGCTCGATACCAGCGAACCGACCAGCAGGTTCCAGCCGTCGGCCAGCACGAACAGGATCAGCTTGAAGGGCAGGGCGACGAGCACGGGTGAGAGCATCATCATCCCCATCGACATCAGGACGCTGGCCACGATCAGATCGATCAGCAGAAAGGGCACGAAGACCATGAAGCCGATCTGGAAGGCGGTCTTCAGCTCGCTGATCACGAAGGCCGGGATCAGCACCCGCATCGGTACTTCGCTGGCCGAAGTCTGTGACTCGGCCTGGGCGATCCGGGCGAACAGGGCGACATCGCTCTCGCGGGTCTGGTGCATCATGAACTCGCGCAACGGGGCGCTGCCGTTGGCCAATGCCTGGTCGAGGTCGATCCGCTGCTCGGAGAACGGCTGGTAGGCGGTCTCGTGGATCCGGTCCAGGGTCGGTCCCATCACGAACAGGGTCAGGAACAGGGCCATGCCGACGATTACCTGATTGGGCGGGCTGGCCTGCAGGCCCAGCGCCTGGCGGACCAGCGACAGGACGATGACGATCCGGGTGAAAGCCGTCATCAGCAGCAGCACGGCGGGCAGGAAGGACAGCGCCGAAAAGATCAGCAGGGTCTGGACCGGCACCGAATAGGTGGTCGTGTCGCCGGCCGTGTTCGCCGTCAGGCTGAGCAGACTCTGAGCCTGGACACCGACCGGCACCAGCGCAGCCAGGACAGGGGCCAGCACAGCCAGCGCGGTGGCCAGCGCAGCGCTGCCGGGCAGCCGGCACCGCATGCGGTGGGCGATTGGCCCGGGTTCAGCCATCGGTCCGACTTCAGCCATTTCTCGACATGCTCTTCTTGAGGAGGTCGACGAAGCGGGCCGTGCCCACTGTGGCGGGCAAGCTGCCGGGGACGGCGCCAGCCGTATCGGGCGCCTGGTCGAGTTCGGCCAGCAGTGTGATGGTCTGCGGCGTGACGCCGACCACCAGCCACTTCCGGTCGGCGCGCACGATCGCGATTCGTTCGCGGGTGCCCACGGCGACGGCGCCGACCACGTCGAGCGAGGCGCCGGCGCCGATGCGCAGCGCCTGGCTGCGTCGCAGCAACCAGGCCGATGCGGGGATCGCCGCCAGGATCAGGACGAAGATCAGCAGCGACGACCAGAGTGGTTGCATCGGCTCAGCCCCGGTTCAGTCGCCGCACCCGCTCGGAGGGCGTGACGATGTCGGTCAGCCGGATGCCGAACTTGTCGTTGACCACGACGACTTCGCCCTGCGCGATCAGGCAGCCATTGACGAGAACGTCCATCGGTTCGCCGGCCAGCGCGTCGAGTTCGATCACCGAGCCCTGTGCCAGCTGCAGGATCTGCTTGATCGGGATGCGTTTGCGGCCGAGCTCGACGGTGAGCCGGACCGGGATGTCGAGAATCAGATCGATGTCGTTGCGGGCCTCGCCGGTGCGCCCCGACAGGGTCGGGAACAACTGGGCAGCGCTGTCGGTGTCGCTGCCTTCGGCTGCCTGCCATTCGCTCGTGTCGATCGGCGCGGCGGTCGTGTCATCGGTTGTCATCGGAAGCTCCGTTCGGGCGATCCTGTCCGCCAGTGAGGAAGGATTCGAGTTTCAGTGCGCGTCGCCCCCCCGAGATGCCGTACTGGCAGTCGAGCAGCGGCACGCCATCGACGCGTGCAGTCAGCGTGCGATCGAGGTCGAGTTCGATGAAGTCACCGGCTTCGAGCGAGACGAGATCGGCGACCGTGGCATAGGCATGGCCGAGGTCGGCGACCAGCAGGACCTCGACCGATTCGATCTGTCGCGACAGCCTGGCCGACCAGCCGGTGTCGGCCGCCGGATCGGTGCCGGGCTGAGCGGTGGTCAGTGTGTCCAGGATCGGTTCGAGCGCAGCGCAGGGCAGGCACAGCCAGAGTGCGCCGCCGGACTCACCGATCGTCAGTTCGAAGCGCGTCCAGACTACGTTCTGCTCAGGGGGCACGATGCTCGCGTGACGCAGGTGGATCTCGGAGCGCAGGTATCCGGGTCGCAGTGGATGGACATCCTGCCAGGCCTTCCGGTATTCGTCGCAGACCAGTTCGACCACGCGCTCGATGATGCGCTGCTCGGTTGCCGAGAATTCCCGGTTCCCGTCCGACCTCTGCCGGCTGCCGTTGCCGCCGAACATGGTGTCGACGATGGCCGAAACGAGCCGGGGTTCGCAGATCAGCAGGCCGGTGCCGCGCAACGGGCGCAGTTGCAGGAGGTTGACGTTGGCCGGCATGCTGACGGCGTTCATGAAGTCGGCGAAAGCTTCGACCGTGAGCGGGCCGACCGTGATGACGGGGTCGCGCCGGATCAGTTTCGCCAGGCCCGCGCGAAGCGTGCGCGCGAAGCGCTCATGGATCAGCTCGAGCGCCGGCAGGTGCTCGTGCTTCGCCTGGGCCTGGCGGCCCAGTTCGACGTCGCGGACCTTGCCCGGCGCGCTGACGGCACGTTGCGGCGCCGGACCATCGACGCGTTCGAGCAGGGCGTCGACTTCTTCCTGCGTCAGGAATCGACTGCTCATCGTCACTGGATGATGAAGTGCGAGAAATGAACGGCCTGGATCGGATGCGGGCGCGTGCGCTGCATCTGAATCTGCATCTGGCGCTGCACCCCGAACTCGTTCTCGGTGGCCTCGCTGCTGCCGGCCGGCGGAGCCTGCCAGCCGAGGTGCTGGCCGGTGAGTTCAGCGATCCGGCGGGCGAGCTTCTGCTTGCCGGCCACCGTCAGCAGTTCCCTGGAATGGCTGTCCGACAGCAGCAACAGAATGGAATTGCGCACGGCGGGCATCTGCGCCTTGAGGGCGTTTTCCACCTGGGCATTCAGCGTTTCGAGCGTGACGCCGACCTGGGCCAGGCGTTCGCCCCCGGGGTCGGCGAGGTTTACGGTGAACTGTTCGAGCGGAACGAAGATCGGCGCAGGCCGGTTGCGAAGCGGCTGGGTGTCGAGCAGGTCGTCGCCATCGTGCGACGGGCGGTTCAGCATCCAGGCGGCTGCGCCGGCGCCCAGCAGCAGGAGCAGCAGCAGTCCCAGGCCGGCGATCAGGAGCGTGCGGCGCGCGGGCGCCGCGGGAACGCTTGGGTTGCTGGGAGTGCTCGACATTGGTCTTCCTGCCTGGGTTGGGCACCACGCCACGGGTTGGATGCAGGATGATTCTCGGGTGCCCGGGCGGCGCTTGGTCCGCCGATAAGCGCCGCGACGCTCCGGCTATTCGGGCGAATATCCTCAGGCGTACAGATCGAGCAGGCCACGCGCGGCCAGCCGGGCAGGGCGCGGCCCGGCGGCCGGATCGACGGCGTCTGCCGCGGTCGGGTCGCCGCCACCGCCTCGATCGTCATGGCGCCCGGAGGGTGTGCGGCCCGGATCGCGATCCGGCTGGCCGTGCCGAGCCGGATGGTCGGAGACACTGGCGCCGTCGAGTTGCAGGCTGTGTGCGGCCAGCATGTCGGCAAGGATGGGCAGCGAGCGCTCGATGGCCTGGCGGGTCTCGGGATGTGCCGCGGCGAAGGCGATCCGGGCCGATTCACCGTTCAGCGACAGTTCGATCCTGATCGGCCCCATGGTCTCTGTCTCCGTCGCTCGAACCGGAGGCGGCCGAGCGCCTGAAGGCGTCGCTGGTGCGCCGGCTCGACGGCCCCCAGGCGGCCTTCGTCGACCGGATGTGGTCGCATGCCCTGGCCGCGCAACGCGCGAGTGGGGTACCGGCGGCCTTTGTGGTCGGGCAGGCGGCGCTCGAATCGGGCTGGGGGCGGCACGAGATCCGGCACCCGGACGGGCGCAGTGCCCACAATCTGTTCGGTATCAAGGCGACCGGAGGCTGGCAGGGTGCGACGGTCGAGGTGCCGACGACCGAGTACGTCGACGGCAAGCCGCAGCGCGTGGTCGAGCGCTTCCGGGCCTACGGTTCGTACGCCGAGGCCTTCCGCGACTGGGCCGGCCTGATGTCGAAGAGCCCTCGTTATCGCGATGTGGTGCGCGCCGATCAGTCGGTGGAGGGCTTCGCCCAGGGCATGCAGCGGGCCGGCTATGCGACGGACCCGCGCTACGGCAGCAAGCTCGAAAGCACGATCAACCAGACGCTGCTGCTCAAGCGGCTCGTCATCTGACTCCGGGAGAACGGCGATGGCGGGACTGCTGAGTGTCGGCCAGAGCGCGCTGCTGGCCGCTTATGCGCAACTGCAGACGACCGGTCACAACATCGCCAATGCGAACACGCCGGGCTACAGCCGGCAGGAAGCCGTTTTCGCGACCGCGCCCAGCCACTACACCGGCGGCGGCTTCCTGGGGTCCGGTGTCGACCTGGTGACCGTGCAGCGCCGCTACGACCAGTTCCTGTCCGGCGAGCTGTCGCTGCAGACGGCGGCCGCCGCCGCAGCCGGCACGCGCGCCGAGATGCTGGGTCGCGTCGACAGCCTGCTGGCCGATACCGACAATGGCCTGGGCGCGGTCTTCGACGAATTCAACGCTGCGCTGGCCGATCTGGCCAACCGCCCGTTCGATCCGAGTGCGCGCCAGGCTGTGCTGATGCGCGCCGACACGCTGGCGCACCGGCTGAGCAGCCTGGACGGGCAACTGCGCCAGCTCGGCGCCGAAGCCGATCAGCGCATCGCCCAGTCGACCGGCACGGTCAACCGCTTGCTCGGCGGCATCGCGCAGCTCAACGAGCGGATCGCCCAGGCGAGCGCCAGCGGCCATACGCCCAATGGCCTGCTCGACGAGCGCGATGCGATGCTGGTAGAGCTCAACGGTCATCTGAAGGCGAATGCCCATACGCAGGCCGATGGCACGATCACCGTCTTTGCCGCCAGCGGCGAGGGCCTGGTGGTCGGCAACCGCGCCGCCCGGCTGGTATCGGAGCCCGATCCGGCCGACAACACCCGCCAGCGGGTCGTGCTGGAATTCGGTGCAACGCGCCTGCCGATGAGCGCGGGTGCGCTGGGTGGCGGCTCGATCGCCGGCCTGCTGCAGTTTCGCGACAACGACCTGCAGGCAGCCCGTGCCCGGTTGGGCCAGATGGCCGCGGGCCTGGCCGGTGCCTTCAATGCGCAACAGGCTGCCGGCGTCGACGCCCAGGGAGCCCCCGGCCAGCCGATGTTCGCGCTCGGGCGGCCTGAGGTGCTGGCGGCCTCCGGCAACGGTGGCAGTGCGGCAATCGCGGTGAAGGTGATCGATGGCATGGCGGTTGCGGCCAGCGACTACTCGCTTGCCTACGATGGCAGCGTTTACACGGTGACGCGTCTGTCCGACGGGGTCTCGTGGCAGCACGCCGGACTGGGCCAGACGGTCGGCGGCGCAAGCGTCGGCCTGCGGGTCGACGGCCTGGAGTTCGAGTTGCTGGCCGGTGTACCGGCGGCGGGTGACCGCTTCACCATCCGCAGAGCCACGGCGCTGGCCGCCGGCATGGCGAACCTGCTGTCCGCGGACAGCCAGCTGGCCAGCGGCCAGGCGATGAGCGCCGCGCGCGATGCGGACAACGCCGGCGACCTGTCCGTTGCCGGCTTCGAGATCGTCGATCCGCACGCCCCCGGCCTGCGGGTGCCGGTCGTGCTCAGCTACAACGGCAGCGGCTTCGACGTGGCCGTGGGCACGCCGCCGGTCGCGGCCGGCACGCTGGCCTGGACGCCGGGAGAGACTGTCGAGTACCAGGGCTGGAAGCTGTCGCTCACGGGCACGCCGCAGCCGGGAGACAGCGTCGCCGTCACCGAAATCAGCGGACCGGCCCACGACAACCGCAATGCGCGCGCGATGCTGGCTCTCGCCGACCGGACTATCGTAGGTGGCGCGGCCACTTTCGGTGACGCCTTCGCCGGGCTGCTGGTCGATGCCGGCACCCGGGTTGCCGCGGCCAGTGCGGCCGAAGCGGTGGCACAACGTCTGCTCGGGGACGCCCAGGCCGCCCAGGCCGCGCATTCCGGCGTCAATCTCGATGAGGAGGCCGCGAGGCTGATGCAGTATCAGCAGATGTACCAGGCCGCGGCCCGGGTGATCCAGGCCGCCCAGTCGATGTTCGACGCCCTGCTCGGCGCCACGGCGCGTTGAGCCTGACACACAGCGACGCCTGCCCATCATGCTCCGACCGTTTCCTGGACGAACCTCGCAATGAACCGGATTCCCACGCTGTACGGGCTCGAGCGCAGCCTGGACGCCATGAACGATCGGCGCGCGTCGCTGGCGCGCATCCAGGAGCAGCTGTCGAGCGGGCGGCGGGTGAACTCGCCGGGCGACGATCCGCTGGCCAGTGCCCAGGCCGAGCGTACCCGCTCGCAACTGGCGCGGATGCAGATCGAACGGCGGATGATGGATTTTGCGCGCCACCAGCTGGCCCAGGCCGACAGCGTGATGGGCCAGATCGGCGACACCCTGCAGCAGGCGCGCGAACAGCTGGTGGCTGCCGGCAACGGCGCGCTGAATGCGACCGACCGGGCGATGTTCGCGGAACAGCTGCGCGGCATGCGTGACGAGCTGCTGGCCCTCGCCAATCGGCGCGACGGCACCGGAGCCTGGCTGTTCGGCGGGCAAGGCGCCAGCCTGGCCCCCTTCCTGGCCGATGGCACGCCGGCGCCCGAACTGCTGGCCGGCGAGCAGTCGACCGGCGCCGAACGCAGCTTCACGATCAGCCAGGACGCCCGGGCGATCTTCGCCGAAGGTGTCGCTGGTGCCGCACAGAGCCTGTTCACGGTCCTCGACGATGCCATCGCCCTGCTCGCCGATTCCGCGCTCACCGGCGACGCGCTGGTGAGCGGCCTGGCCACCGCCACCACCGGTATCGATGCGGCCCACGACCGGCTGCTTCTCGGGCGCACGCGCGCCGGTGAGCAACTGCGTGCGCTGGAGGCGCGCGAACGCCTGCTCGACAGTGGTGAGCTCGAAGCGCAGGGCAGGCTGTCGTCACTCATCGATGTGGACTACGCTGCCGCGATCTCGCAGCTCCAGAATGACCAGACGGCGTTCGAGGCCGCTCTGACCACCTACTCGCGGATCGCGCGGCTGTCGCTGTTCGACTACCTGTGATGCGCTTCTCCGAGGGCCGCTGACCGGGCCCGGGTTCTGCTGTCCGGCCGAGCGAGTAGAATTCCGGCCATGACGCAGAATCCGGCGATGACGCAGGACGCACTGAAGCACGCGGTGGCGCAGGCTGCCCTCGACGAGCTCGTCGCGGGCGCGGTGGTCGGCGTGGGCAGTGGCTCGACCGTGGCCTGCTTCATTGCAGCGCTGGCGGACCGGCGCGACCGGGTCGCCGGGGCCGTGGCCGGCTCGGAGCGCAGCGATGCGCTGTTGCGTGAAGCCGGAATTCCGGTGCTCGACCTCAACGAGGTCCTGGCGGCCGGTACGCCGCTGCCGGTCTATGTCGATGGCGCCGACGAGATCGACGGCGCGCTGCGGATGATCAAGGGCGGGGGCGGGGCGCTGACGCGCGAGAAGATCGTTGCGGCGGCCAGCCAGCGTTTCGTCTGCATCGTCGACCAGTCCAAGCGGGTGACGCAGCTGGGCAGCTTTCCCCTGCCGATCGAGGTGATTCCGATGGCGCGTGAGCTGGTGGCCGGGCGCCTGCGCCGGCTCGGTGGCCGGCCGGCCGAGCGGGCCGGTTTCGTCACCGACAAC
>Ga0172382_10014007_pt1 | contig 10262 bp, 11 predicted proteins | sample Leawel138RmetaG_FD_122245 | JGI IMG/M metagenome (GOLD analysis project Ga0172382, IMG submission 122245) | Leachate microbial communities from a municipal landfill in Southern Ontario, Canada - Leachate well 138R metaG | ecosystem: Engineered > Solid waste > Landfill > Unclassified | place...
AGGTTAATTAAATTGTTTCTATAAGAACATAGCTATTATCAGTGGGCAGAAGCAGTCTCAAAATGGTAGAGAATGTATAAGAATTTATTTTTCAATTTTTCATGCTTCAGCTGTGATTTTTTGTCGTAATACTTGCCAATAATAGAAAAGTGTTATAAAATATTTTTGATAATCAACTAAAGTGTTAGGAGGATTTTACATTATGAAGGTTAAAGTTGGTATAAACGGATTCGGACGAATCGGCCGCCTGGTTTTCCGTGCAGCCCTCAACAACCCCAATGTAGAAGTTGTGGGCATCAATGATCCATTCATCGATTTGGATTATATGAAATATATGCTCCGCTATGATTCAGTACATGGCAAATTCGAAGGTGAGATCAGCGATACAGACGGCAAACTGGTTGTAAACGGCCATGCAGTCAGCGTATACGCAGCCATGAAGCCCGAAGAGATTCCGTGGAATGAATGCGGCGCAGAATACATAGTCGAGTCTACCGGTGTATTCACCACCACCGAAAAGGCATCCGCCCATTTTGCAGGCGGCGCCAAAAAGGTTGTTATTTCAGCTCCCTCGGCGGATGCTCCCATGTTTGTAATGGGCGTCAACCATGACAAATACAGCAAGGATATGAAGGTTGTTTCCAATGCATCCTGCACCACAAACTGCCTTGCACCCCTGGCCAAGGTCATCCATGACAAGTTCGGCATCATAGAAGGCTTAATGACCACAGTTCATGCCACCACTGCCACCCAGAAGACCGTTGACGGTCCCTCCAAGAAGGACTGGAGAGGCGGACGCGCTGCTGCCGCCAATATCATTCCCTCTTCCACGGGTGCTGCCAAAGCTGTTGGCAAGGTTATCCCCGAGCTCAACGGCAAACTGACCGGTATGGCTTTCCGCGTACCTACCATTGATGTATCCGTTGTTGACCTGACCTGTCGTTTGGAAAAGGCTGCAACCTACGATGAGATCAAAGCTGCTGTAAAGGCTGCTTCTGAAAATGAATTGAAGGGTATCCTGGGCTACACTGAGGATGCTGTTGTTTCCACCGATTTCGTTCATGACGCCAGGACCTCCATCTTTGATGCAGGAGCCGGTATAGCTCTGAATCCTCACTTTGTGAAATTGGTCGCCTGGTATGACAATGAGTGGGGTTATTCCAACAAGGTTGTTGATCTGATTGCCCATATGGCCAAGGTAGACGCTGAGTAATCCTATTCTTGAGTTTAAGAAAAGCCGTGAAGGATATTTCCTCACGGCTTTTTTTAAGATTGTCTCACAGCTTCACCGAGTACTTTGCCTATGCTGTAATGAATTATGAGGTTGGCCCTGTCGTCATAGGGTGTTTCCGACTTATTGATAAGTACCAGCTTATTGCCCCTGTAATAATCGATTAGACCGGCTGCAGGATAAACTGCCAGCGATGTTCCGCCCACTATCAGAATATCGGCATTTATGATATAGCTGATGGCCTTGTGCATTACTTCATCATCCAGCATTTCTTCATAAAGGACGACGTCAGGCTTGACAATACCGCCGCATTTATCACACTTTGGTATGCCCGGGCTGCTTAAGACATAATCCAGGCTGTACCCCTTGCGGCATTGCATGCAAAAGTTTCGATGGACGGATCCGTGAAGCTCCAGGACCTCGCGGCTGCCTGCCAGCTGATGCAGTCCGTCTATATTCTGCGTTATGACGGCTTTCAGCTTACCTGCCTGCTCCAGCTCTGCCAGGGCAATATGGGCTTGATTCGGCTTTGCATCCTTATAAATCATCTGATCTCTATAGAATTCATAGAATTCTTCCGTATGTTTCATAAAAAAACTGTGGCTCAGCATGACTTCAGGGGAATGTCCATACTTTGTTTTCGTCTGGTAGATGCCCTTTTCACTGCGAAAATCGGGTATATTGCTTTCGGTTGATACTCCGGCCCCACCGAAAAATACGATATTGGTGCTCTGTATAATCATAGATTTTAGTCTTTGAAGCCCTTCCATTATTAAGCCCTCCTCTTGACAGGTTTTAAAACAGAAACACTTGAGGCTCAATTGACCTTTGTTTTATACATAATAATCATACTACCCGACAGTATTTTTTGCAATAAAACAGCTGAGATTACAGAAAAAAACAGTCACTGTCAATGACGGTGAGAAAGCACAACTGGTGTTATAATTATTAAAAAAGGAAAAACCGCTTTATCCTTACGGACAAGCGGTTTCATTGGTCTGGGTGAGAGGATTTGAACCTCCGGCCTCTTGAACCCCATTCAAGCACGCTACCAAACTGCGCCACACCCAGTCACCGTGACAACATAGAATATGATACTATATGTTAATGCAAAAATCAATAGTTTTTTGATGGTTTTTTATGGGGAAAATAAACCCCGCAAGTTTATCTGCGGGGATTTAAATTTAGTGAAGTACTCTTGGCTGCTGCCCTGCGATCCTGTCTACCTTCAGCATGTGCCTGGGGAAATGCTTGAGAATAGATTTGGCGGACTCCAATATATCAGGTGTGGATTCTGTTTTAACACCGTAGACAAACTGATCAAGGGCACCGTTCAATTCGTCATAGTCATCCAGGATGTTTTGAATATCCCGCGATTTGTTGTCCTTCATGTCCTTTCGCAAGGAGAACAAAACCTCTTCTTCTACCCGCAGATGGTTTTTTATATCCCTGTGAATAAAGCTGGTATAGGAAGACAGGGTTTGCAGCTGTTGAGGAGTCAGTTCGTCACTGTTGATTTCATTGATTAGATTGTTTAACTGGTTTAGTCTTTTGTATATTTCATTGTAATGGTAGTTTATTGCCGACAGGGCTTCCATAAAAAATCCTCCTTTTTATATCAGGGTTAAACAAATCAATTCCGAAATAGTATTTCAGACATATTTGGTTATTATGCTTTTCTGGTTTTATTGCGCCATATGAGCCATAGATGCAAAGCATACTCTGAGAAGAGAAATAATAATGCTGTGTTCACAGCACCTAGCATGCTTACTGAAACGCCGGGCAGAATGGCTGAAAGCATGTAAACCAGCGCAAAGGCAGCTGCAAAGTCGATCAGGGTGCTCCTCCACAGAGTTCCCGGTTTAAGTATAAACACCTCCAGTAAATGGGCGGTTGCCGCCAGTATCATCCCGATAAACAGATAGCCGTAAAATGAAGGGAAATACACTTCCTTAAACAGTATATCAGACAGAAAGATAATTGCCGGGCATATAAGCAGCTTGATCAACAGTCCCGTCATATAACGACCTCTCTTTCCGAAGACAGCAGTTCTGCTGCCTTCTTTTTTGCTTCAGCTATAGTATTCCCCAAGTTTGGAATATTTCTTGCAGCGCATTTGAACAAGTGATTTCGGTCACATTTTCGCCATAAAGCCATTGGGTTGTTATAAGGCAAAAATATTGGTTATTTTATAATTGAATCTAATCGAACGCAGCTGTATGAGGCTTTTTAAGGCAGATAAAGCAGAAAGGGGCATAGATATGTCAGATGTAAAGATAACAAAAGACATGACGGTGGAAGAGGCACTGAAACAGGATGAAAAGCTCATCGATATCTTTGTGGAATTTGGTTTCAAGGAATTGGCAAACCCGGTCATGAGGAAGATAATGGCAGGAAGGATTACGATAGAGGGTGCATGCAGCAAGAAGGGCGTTGATTTGAATACCTTTTTGCAGGCATTGAACAATCCCGGAAAATCCCCCTTGTGAAGGGGAATCTTTTGAGGCTGAGGATTACACTTTGAAAGTGGGGTATTCCGAGTTTTGATAAAAAAGGGCTTACAAATTTACAAAGCCCTTTTTTTATGCTATTATGATATCTATACTGGAAACTTATGCTGAATTACAGCTGGAAGAAGGTGCTGCCTATGAGCATTGGTCTGCGTTTGCTGTCATATATGGTGAGGAAGCTGTCTGCTCTGGTTGCCATTGCGCTGCTGGTGGTTCTGGGCACTTTCATTGCCTATGATATGGCGAATATATATGTTGTAGTCAATGACGGCATGTCCCAAAGGGCATCCATCATTTTAGATGAAAAGGATCCCTCCGAATTGAACAAGTATTTTACATTGAAATATCTAAATTCTGATTCCCTGTTTTACAGTGAAAAGTATAAGGATTACATTATTCAGGACTTCGATTACAAGCTGGTAGTGAAACGTCTGTGGGTCTGGCCCTGGCAGAGCCGCACGCGGATGCTGGTGGAGGAGTATATCCCTGAAGATTCATGGAAGTTTTCTATAACAGATGAGCTTAGAGAGACTTTGATGGCGGAGCAGTTCCCTGAAGGTGACGATGAGCAGGAAGCGGACGGCGGTGAATCCGAACAGGAGAAGCCTAAGCTTAAGATAGATCCGCCGGTATGGCAGAACGGCGAAAAGATCCTAGAGCTGCGCAAGGTGGACGGTCAGTGGAAAATAGACCGGATTGTCTTTGTAAAGCCGGTGGATGACGAGAAGGACGACGAAGCGGCAGATTGACAGCTGAGATTTAAAATAGGGACACTGGAAAAAATATTACCGGCATTCTGCCGGTTTAATTTTTATATGGCATGCTTTATTGGAGGCGTTTTATTTGAAAATTGGCGGATTAGACATACCCAACAGGCTCTTCCTTGCCCCCATGGCAGGTGTGACGGATACGGCCTTTCGCCTTATCTGCAGGGAATTCGGCTGTGGAATGGTTTATACCGAGATGGTCAGTGCAAAGGGCTTGTATTACAGCAATGAGCGGACGGAGGGGCTTATGGCCCTGCATCCCGATGAACATCCGGCAGGCATACAGATATTTGGATCCGATCCCCTGATTATGGCGAGGATGGCAGAGAAAATAACTGAAAGCGAAGGAGATTTGATTGACATCAACATGGGCTGCCCTGCGCCCAAGATTGTGAAAAACGGAGAGGGCTGCGCCCTGATGAGAAGGCCCGAACTGGTTAAGAGCATAGTGAGGGAGGTGGTGAAGGCCGCCGGCAAGCCTGTGACGATAAAAATCCGCAAGGGCTGGGATGAAGCCTCAGTCAATGCGGTGGAGATAGCCAAAATCGCTGAAGGTGAAGGAGCCTCGGCTGTAACCGTTCATGGCAGGACCAGGGAGCAGTTTTATGCGGGGCATGCCGACTGGGAAGTCATCGCCAATGTAAAGAGGAGCCTTTCAATACCGGTCATCGGCAACGGCGACATCTTTACGCCTCAAGCAGCAAAGGCAATGCTGGAGCAGACCGGCTGTGACGGAATAATGGTGGCCCGGGGAGCCCAGGGCAATCCATGGATATTCAGGCGGATCTCAGAATACTTATGCAGTGGTGTCGTACTTCCCGAACCGGATGCAGGGCAAAGGGTAATTATGGCTGTTAGGCACCTTAAGATGATATGCGAAATGAAGGGCGAAGGCCTGGGGGTCAGGGAAATGCGCAAGCATATTCCATGGTATTTAAAGGGGTTGAGGGACTCTGCGGCAATCAAGCAGGCCGTGAACAGCAAGACGACAATGATAGAGGTCGAAGCCCTGTTGACGGATTACCTAAGGAGCATAAGCTGACAGATTATCCAGAGAAGCATAATAAATTAATGAAATAATGGATTGAAACATAATGGATTTTGGGGTATCATACTAGTGAGCACAACTTTGTGCACAAGGAGGCTGCCATGGGCTTTTTTCGGATCGGAGACAAGACGATAAGCCTGGATAAGATAAATACTGCCATTGACAAGATTTTAAGGCTGAGGAGCCGCGGCTGCTCGCAGCAGGAAGCCGCGGATGCTGCAGGCGTTGACAGAACCTTTGTCTCCCGGCTTGAAAATCTTGGAGAGATACGCAAGGGAAAGAATATAGGAGTACTTGGGTTTCCCATAGAGAATAAGGAGCAGATCGCTCAGATTTTACATGAGCATGGCATTGACAATTGCCTGCTTATGAGTGAAGAGGAACGCAAACGGTTTGTACTTGACAGATCCGGTTCTGATCTGGTCAACGAGCTGATGGAGCTTTTAAAGAAATACCGTCAGTTTGATACGGTTATAGTTCTTGCCTCCGACATGCGCACCCGACTGATTGAGGCGCTGCTCGATCAACAGGTCATAACTGTGGATATTGGGAGTTCTCCCTTGACCTCAGATGTGAGGGTGGATCCGGAAAGAGTCAGGGATATATTAAAGCATATACTATGATTGAAAAGAGGAGCGAAATGAAAACAATTGTGAGCGTCAGCCTTGGATCCTCATCCAGGGATCACTCAGTTACTGCGGGCTTTTGCGGTGAAGATTTCAATATACGGCGGATAGGCACCGATGGGGATGTTGAAAAGGCCAAAGCCCTTATTCGGGAGCTTGACGGGAAAGTTGACGTGTTTGGCATGGGCGGTATAAGTCTATACCTGTATGGCAGCAACAACAAGAAGTATGTATTGAAGTCTGCGCTTCCATTGGCGCAGGCAGCCGTCAAAACCCCCATGGTGGACGGCTCCGGTCTTAAGAACACCATGGAACGCAACGTTGTGCAATATATGAGGGATGAGGTAGGAGTACCCCTGGCAGGCAAAAAGGTTTTCCTGGTATGTGCCATGGACCGGTTCGGCATGGCTGAAGCATTCTCGGAAATGGGCTGCGAAATGATATTTGGCGATATGATGTTTGCCCTGGGCATCCCTGTGCCGATAAGGAGCTTGAAAAGCCTTCATCGCCTGGCATCTTTTCTTATGCCGATAGTCAGCAGGCTGCCGCTAAAGGCTCTGTATCCCTCCGGCAAGAATCAGGACAGCATCGTCCCCAAATTTACAAGGTATTATGAGGAAGCCGACATAATAGCCGGAGATTTTCTTTATATTAGAAAGCATCTGCCGGATCGCCTGGATGGCAAGATAATTGTGACCAATACGGTAACGGCGGCGGATGTCAGCCTGCTTAAGCAAAGGGGCGCAAAGCTCCTGCTAACCTCAACCCCGGTGCTCGAGGGGCGTTCCTTTGGCACCAATGTAATGGAAGCCGTGGTAGTGAGCCTGCTGGGGAAGGCGCCCGGCGAGATAACCCAGGATGAATACCGGCAAATCCTTAAGGAGGATGCATTCCGGCACCGTGTGGAATATTTTTGAGCTGTGCTTAATAGAATGGGATTATACAGGATCCACTATGACAGGAGCTCACAGCATGGAAAAGTTTGCAGTGGTCTCCCTTCCCGACGGAGGGGAGAGAATAATAAAACGGCATCCCGTCCTGAAAAGGCTGCCCCAGGTGTATGCCTGCAGGTGTTTGAAATACATAACCGCTCAGGTATCAGGGATCATATACGACAAGGATACGAATTCGGAGCTGGGCTACATGCTTGATGTGCCCGGCTTTTTTATTGATTGGGATAAGCTCACCCCCCATGAAAGAATGAAGCAGCTGGCCGGCATCGTTAAACGCCTTGATGAGCTGGGCATTTCAACCCTCTGCTTTCCTTTTGCAGGGGATTATATAAGCAAAGAGGAGGCAGAGTGGATTGAAGATGAGGGCATAACCATACTGGATGGGCTTATGATACGGCTGGCGGGTCTTTTTCAGGCAGTTGGCAATATTTTAGTCATTGTACAAAAGGATCTGCCATTCTTTGAGGTTGGAATCTGGGGTGCCGATACGGATATCGGACGGACATGGGTGGAATTCCTGGCCGATCGGGTTAATAAACTGTGCATTGGCGGCCGGGATCCAAGGGTTTTGCAGTTTTTGGCCGACAGGGTCTTAAAAAGCACCGGCCTGTCATGCCAGATTGCCGTTGATGCGGAAAGCTGCATAAAAAACAAGCATTTATTGGTTCTGGCGGAGGATGTGGGAATGATATTCCCAAGACAGCAATCGATAAATATATTGTCATATCCGGGAGGGCTGATCGATGGGAGAGATCTGCCTGAGGGGCCGGGTGTATTCTTCCTTCAGTCAGGCTGGCTGGATTTCCCCCGGGACCTTGCTGTTGCATTTCAGCTTAAGCCTGTAGAGGAGCTTGGCGTTATAGAAGGCCTCTTTTACTGCATCAGCAAAGTTTACAGGGAGGAGCTCTTTATAAGCAGGATATCTCTTACTCAAATACGCAGGGTGCAGGCCTTGTTTGGTTTATATCCAATGAAACTGATGGGGTACATTGCAAAAGACAAGAAAATAGCATTTGACAGCTTCCGAAAAAGCTATTATCAAAACAGGAGGAGAGGCTTGTCTGAGCAGCATATGGATTGGGGCAATTGATTTATTTCATTTATTTTTATACCATTTCCGGAATAGGCATGGTTGTTTTCAGGGAATTCAGGAAATAGTATTTGATTATCCTTTTATACTAAGTATTTATATGCTGATAGCTGCTTAAGGCTTACGGGCCTCATGCACCTTTTTTGTTTATATTACTGAATTTGCCTCATTGTATCGGCCCATTGCTTATTAAAAATTGATAAAATCCTTGACAAATGAATTTGTGCCAATTATAATAATGGCAATAAATTAGAACGAATGGAAAGCACTGTATGCAACAATCTTTGCGCAGTGCTTATTATATAAATGAAAGTGGTTTGATTCATATTCCCAGATATTACAAAAGAATAAAAATGTTTAATGGGCATATATTAGCAACATATAATTTCAGGTACATCTAGAATAAAGGGGAGAAAGGATTTATGACCAACAAAGAAACAATACTGACACCCGATGGCATTACAAAGCTTGAGCAGGAGCTCCAATACTTGAGAACCGTGCGCAGGAGAGAAATTGCCAACCGTATCAAACAAGCCATAGCCTTTGGAGACCTGAGTGAGAATTCCGAATACGATGAAGCCAAGAATGAGCAGGCGTTTATTGAGGGCCGGATAGGGACGCTGGAGAATATGCTTAAAAATGCCAAGGTCATTGATGATGAAGATATAAGTACTGATGTGGTCAATGTAGGCTCGATTGTGAAGCTTTTGGATATTGAGTTTGACGAGGAAATCATCTATACTATAGTAGGCTCTGCGGAGGCCGATCCCTCTCAGAATAAAATCTCCAATGAATCGCCTGTTGGCAGCGCCCTGCTTGGAAGAAGTCAGGGGGATGAGGTCGATGTCAGTGTGCCGGATGGTGTTATTAAATTTAAGATAATTGAAATAAGCAAGTAAAAGGGTGATTTTTTAGTGAATGAAACAAAGGATGAAATTTTGCTCTCCGAAGTTAATTTGAACGAGATACTGAGAATCAGGCGGGAAAAGCTGGCCAAGCTTCAGGCAGAAGGCAGCAATCCCTTTGAAGTTACCAAATTCTCACCTACTCACACCTCCAGGGAGATATTGGAGGGTTTTGATGCGTTGGAGGGCAATAATGTTATTTTGGCCGGCAGGATAATGTCCAAAAGAATAATGGGCAAGGCTAGCTTTGCACATATTCTGGATTCCGAAGGCCAAATACAGATATATATGCAGGTCAACGAATTGGGCAAAGAGGCGTATGACATATTCAAAGCCTATGATTTGGGAGATATAATCGGCGTTGAGGGCGAGGTTTTCAGAACCCACAAGGGCGAGATCTCAATCAAGGCAAAGGCCATAACCCTGCTGGCCAAGTCCCTGCAGCCGCTTCCCGAAAAGTGGCATGGGCTGAAGGATCCCGATCTCAGGTACCGCCAGCGTCATCTTGATATGTTGGTAAATCCAGAGGTAAAGCGCACCTTTGTTCTAAGATCAAAGATTGTGCAGGGGATAAGAAGGTACCTTGACAATTTGGGCTACCTGGAGGTAGAAACTCCTGTTCTTCACAACACTGCAGGAGGTGCGACCGCACGCCCGTTTATTACCCACCACAACACCCTGGATATCGACATGTATATGCGCATTGCCACGGAATTACACCTGAAAAGGCTCATTGTCGGCGGGTTTGACAAGGTGTATGAGATTGGCAGGATATTCCGCAATGAGGGAATGGATATAAAGCACAATCCCGAGTTTACCACCATTGAGCTCTACCGGGCCTATGCGGACTACCATGATATGATGAATCTGACTGAGGACATGATTTCGACCGTGGCCAAGGAAGTTTTGGGCACCGATATTGTCACTTATCAGGGTGAGGAAATAAACCTTGCAGCACCATGGACCCGGATAACCATGACAGACGCCGTAAAAAAATATACGGGCGTAGATATGGCTGCGATAGCGGCGGATGAAGATGCACGCAGGGCGGCCGCGGAGATCAACGTCCATGTTGGTGAAAAGGCAAGCTGGGGCGAAGTGTTGTATGCGATATTTGATGAGAAAGTGGAGA
>Ga0172382_10014008_pt1 | contig 10262 bp, 10 predicted proteins | sample Leawel138RmetaG_FD_122245 | JGI IMG/M metagenome (GOLD analysis project Ga0172382, IMG submission 122245) | Leachate microbial communities from a municipal landfill in Southern Ontario, Canada - Leachate well 138R metaG | ecosystem: Engineered > Solid waste > Landfill > Unclassified | place...
CCGCGAGATCCGCAAGCGCGCGGTGCTCGTGCCCGCCGCCTGAACCAGGAGTATCCCGACGATGAACGCTTTCGCCGAGACAGAGATGCGCGACTTCAAGAACCACGACCTCGTCGACGACATCGGAAAGCCGGGGGTGCGCTACGAGAAGCGCCCGGCAAAGACACCCGACGGCCAGACGGTGCCGGGCCTGTACAACGCGTGGATCACGCTGGACAACCCGTCGCAGTACAACTCGTACACGACCGACATGGTCAAGGGCGTGATCCTCGCATTCCGTGCCGCGTCGAACGCTCGCGACGTGAACTGCGTCGTCTTCACCGGCGCCGGCGACAAGGCCTTCTGCACGGGCGGCAACACGAAGGAGTACGCCGAGTACTACGCCGGACACCCCCAGGAGTACCGGCAGTACATGCGGCTGTTCAACGACATGGTCTCGGCGATCCTCGCCTGCGACAAGCCGGTGATCTGCCGCGTCAACGGCATGCGTATCGGCGGCGGGCAGGAGATCGGCATGGCCTGCGACTTCTCCGTCGCGCAGGACCTCGCCCGCTTCGGGCAGGCGGGGCCGAAGCACGGCTCGGCGCCGATCGGCGGCGCCACCGACTTCCTTCCGGTGATGGTCGGCGCCGAACGCGCGATGGCGGCGTGCGTTCTGTGCGAGCCGTTCTCGGCGCACAAGGCGTACCAGATGGGCATTCTCACCGACATCGTTCCCGCGCTGAAGGTCGACGGCCGCTTCGTCGCGAACCCGCTGGTCGAGACGCAGAAGCTCTTCGACGAGTACGGACGCAGCGTCTTCGGCGAGCCGAAGACGGGGGACGCCGCCCAGGAGGCGAAAGCGCTGATGAAGCGCGGCACGGTCGATCTCTCGCTGCTCGACGAGAAGGTCGAGGAGCTGTGCGCGAAGATGCTGCTCACCTTCCCCGACTGCACGACGAAGACGCTCGAGGAGCTGCGCAAGCCCAAGCTCGAGATCTGGAACAAGAACAAGGAGAACTCGCGCGCGTGGCTGGCGCTGAACATGATGACCGAGGCCCGTGCCGGATTCACCGCCTTCAACGAGGGCACGAAGGACGATCGCGAGGTCGACTTCATCCTGCTGCGCCAGAAGCTCGCCGCCGGCGAGAGCTGGGTCGGACCGTTGCACGATTCGATCCAGCCGAAGGCGAAGCGCAAGGGCTGACGCGATGGCGCGCGCACCCGCCGATTCGCCGCTGCGCTGTGCGCTCGAGCGCGACGGCGCGCTGCTGCACCTGACGCTGGCGCGTCCGAAGGCGAACATCGTCGACGCGCAGATGCTCGGTGCGCTGTCGTCGGCGCTTTCCGAGAACCGCAGTCGCCGCGGCCTGCGTGGCGTGCTGCTCGACGCCGACGGCCCGCACTTCAGCTTCGGGGCCAGCGTGGAGGAGCACCTGCGCGAGCAGTGCGCGCAGATGCTCTCGACGCTGCACGGGCTGATCGTCGCGATGCTCGAGTACCCGGCGCCGATCCTCGTCGCGGTCCGCGGCCAGTGCCTCGGCGGCGGTCTCGAGGTGGCGATGGCGGGCGGGCCCATCTTCGCGGCGCGCGATGCGCAGTTCGGCCAGCCGGAGATGAAGCTCGGCGTCTTCGCGCCCGCCGCCTCCGTGCTGCTGCCGTACCGCGTGAACCGGCTCGCGGCCGAAGACCTGCTGCTGTCGGGGCGCTCGATCGGCGCCGAAGAGGCGAAGGCGATCGGGCTCGCGCTGCAGGTCGACGACGATCCGGTCGCCGCCGCGCTCGCGTATTTCGATGCGCACCTTGCCGACAAGAGCGCCTCGAGCCTCTCGCTCGCGCTCGCTGCCGCCCGCGCGCCGATGATCCGCCAGGTGCGCATGCGCCTGGCGGAAGTCGAGGCGCTCTATCTCGAGCGACTCATGGAGACGCGCGACGCCAACGAAGGGTTGGCCGCTTTCCTCGCCAAACGCAAGCCCGCATGGGAGCACCACTGATGACCACCGAAAATCCGGTACAGGCGATCGTCGAGCGTTGCCAGACGCTGTTCGAAGACCTGGATTTCAACGCCGTCCGGCAATGGAAGGAGGCCGCGCCGGGACGCAAGGCGATCGGCTACATGCCCGTCTACGTGCCGCGCGAGCTGATCCACGCGGCCGGCATGCTGCCCGTCGGCATCCTCGGCGGCGGCGACCAGCTCGAGGTGATCCAGGGCGACGCCTACTACCAGAGCTACATCTGCCGCATCCCGCGCTCGACGATCGAGCTCGGGCTCACCGGGCGGCTCGACTGCCTCGACGGGATGCTGTTCCCGTCGATCTGCGACGTGATCCGCAACCTCTCGGGCATGTGGCAGCTGATGTTCAAGGACAAGTACGTCCGCTACTTCGACGTGCCGCAGAACTACGAGGACGAGGTCGGCGGGCGATTCTACGTGCACGAGCTCGAGGTCCTGCGCGAAGACCTGGGCAAGCTGCGCGGACGGCCGATCACCGACGACGAGCTCAACGCTTCGATCGCCGTCTACAACGAGAACCGCCGCGCGATCGCCGATCTCTACGCGTACCGTGCCGCGAAGCCGTGGCAGGCGCCGACCTCGGAGGTGTACCTCATCCTGCGCGCCGGCATGGTGCTGCCGCCCGAGGAGCACACGCAGCTCGTGCGCGACTATCTCGCCGCCACCGACGCCGCTCCGCGGCCGAAGCGCGACAACGCGCGCATCGTCATCAACGGCTCGTTCTGCGAGCAGCCTCCGCTGAACCTGATCAAGTCGATCGAGATGGCGGGCTGCTACATCGTCGACGACGACTTCATGCTGGTCACGCGCTGGCTGCTCGACGACGTGCCGGCGGACGGCAAGCCGCTCGAGGAGCTGTCGAAGGCGTTCCTGCACCGCTCGGCCTCCACCGCGGCGAAGTACGACGCGAAGCGCGAGGACAAGGGCCAGTACCTGCTCAAGCAGGTGAAGAAGGGCTCGGCCGAGGGCGTGATCTTCGCCGCGCCGTCGTTCTGCGATCCGGCGCTACTCGAGCGGCCGATGCTGCAGGACGTGCTCGCCAAGCAGAAGGTCCCGTACACGGCGTTCAAGTACGCCGAGAACACCGGCCAGATGGCTCCGATCCGCGAGCAGGCCGGCACCTTCGCCGATTCGATCAAACTGTGGAGCGCCGCATGAACACCGCCGCCAAAGCCGCCGTCGCGGCGAAGAAGCCGCAGAACGTCCAGAAAGAGGACGCGATGTGGCTCCAGAAGGAGCTCATCAACAAGAACTACATGGAGCTGGCGACCGCCCGCCAGAACAACCGCAAGGTGGCCGCCACCTTCGTGCCCGGCAACCTGAACGAGCTGCTGATGTGCTTCGACTTCGCGCGCAGCCTGCCGGAGACGAACGCGCTGCAGAACGGCATGCGCAAGAAGTCGGGCAAGTTCATCATGGACGCCGAGCGCGAGGGCCACTCGGAGGACGTCTGCACCTACGTGAAGTCCGACCTCGGGATGATGGCCGGCGGCGAGATCGGTCCCACCGGCGATCCGCTGCCCACGCCCGACGTGCTGCTACTTTCGTACACGGGCTGCTTCACCTTCATGAAGTGGTTCGAGCTGATCCGCCACAAGTACGGCTGCGAGACCACGATGCTGCACGTGCCGTACCAGGGCGAAGGCCGTATCGAGCCGAACATGCGCGATTACGTCGTTCGCCAGCTCAAGGAGTCGGTGATCCCGACCCTCGAGCGCGTGTCGGGCGTGAAGTTCGACATCGACCGGCTGCGCGAGTACATGAAGGAGTCGCAGAAGGCCGAGGACGACCTCGTCGCCGTGCTGCAGTCGGCGAAGAACCGGCCGTCGCCGATCGACGGATACTTCGGCGCCGTCTACTACATCGGCCCGATCTTCACCGCGTTCCGCGGAACGCGGGAGGGCACCCAGTACTACCGCGTGCTGCGCGAGGAGATCGAGCAGCGCGTGCGCGAAGGCAGGGGGCCGATCACGCCCGACGGCGAGATGACCGAGGAGAAGTACCGCCTGATCGTCGAAGGGCCCCCGAACTGGACCAGCTTCCGCGACTTCTGGAAGATGTTCTACGAGGAAGGTGCGGTGGTCGTCGCCTCCACCTACGCGAAGGTGGGCGGCCTGTACGACTTCGGCTTCCGCCACAACCCCGACAAGCCGCTCGAGTCGCTCGCCGAGTACTGCCTGGGCTGCTACACGAACCTGAACCTGCCGTCGCGGGTCGACATGATCTGCCGGTACATGGAGCAGTACGAGGCCGACGGCCTGCTGATCAACTCGATCAAGAGCTGCAACAGCTTCTCGGCCGGCCAGCTGCTGATCCTGCGCGAAGTGGAGAAGCGCACTGGCAAGCCGGCGGCGTTCATCGAGACCGATCTCGTCGACCCGCGCTACTTCTCGGCAGCCAACGTCAAGAACCGGCTCGAGAGCTATTTCCAGATGGTCAAGCAGAAGCGCACTGCGCTCGCCGCGTAACGAGAGGGAAAGCCAACATGCGTTGCTTCATCGGCATCGATCTGGGCTCGACGACCACCAAGGCGGTGGTCATCGACGAGAACCAGAACATCCTCGGGCGCGGCATCACGAACTCGCGCTCGAACTACGACACGGCGGCCGAGGTCGCCAAGCAAGAGGCGCTGGTCAACAGCCGGTTCCACCTGTTCCGCAACGAGCTCTCGAAGAGCGGCGCGCTGAACGGCTCGCTCGACCGGTTCCTCGGTCAGCTCGAGCGCGACTTCCGCGCCGAGCAGTACCTCGAGCAGCTCGACGACCTCGAGGAGACCTGCAGCCGAAGCCTCGAGACGGCCAAGTTCGGCGACGACACGAAGGCGGTGGGCGAGGCGCTGCAGGAGACCTTCAAGCGCATCCGGGTCGAGGCACCGTCGCTGTTCGCCGAGGGTGCGAAGCGCAAGTCGGACTTCTTCCGCGACATCGCCGGCAGCCAGTACCTCGCCACCGGCGAGATCGTCGCGAAGGAGGCGGGAACGCGCTACGACTACCTGCTCAATGTCTTCGACCGCTCGATCATCGAGGTCGAGAACCGCGTTTACAGCGACTCGATCCGCCGTCACCTGCTGTCGGCGCTCGAGCGCACCTTCGCGGCGCTGCCCGAGACGAGTGCGCGGCGTGCCGAAGTCGAGGCGCCGATCAAGGGCATCCTCGACACCGAGCTCGAGGAGACCTACGTCGTCGGCACCGGCTACGGCCGGGCGCGCCTGCCGTTCTCCAAGGAGCACGTGCGCTCGGAGATCCTCTGCCACGGCCTCGGCGCGCACGTCATGTACCCCGAGACCGCCACGGTGCTCGACATCGGCGGACAGGACACGAAGGCGATCCAGGTCGATCCGGCCGGCATCGTCGAGAGCTTCCAGATGAACGACCGCTGCGCGGCGGGCTGCGGACGCTATCTCGGCTACATCGCCGACGAGATGAACATGGGCCTGCACGAGCTCGGGCCGCTCGCGATGAAGTCGACCAAGCAGATCCGGATCAACTCGACGTGCACGGTGTTCGCCGGCGCCGAGCTGCGCGACCGGCTCTCGCTGGGCGACAAGCGCGAGGACATCATGGCCGGCCTGCACCGCGCGATCATCCTGCGGGCGATGTCGATCCTCGCGCGCTCGGGGGGCATCCGCGACCAGTTCACCTTCACCGGAGGCGTCGCCAAGAACGAGGCGGCGGTGAAGGCGCTGAAGGAGCTGGTCGAGGAGAACTACGGAAAGCTCACGCTGAACATCGACCCCGACTCGATCTACACCGGCGCGCTCGGCGGTGCCACCTTCGCCTATCGGGCGGTGGTGCACGAAGGCAAGATCGCCGAGAAGCGCGTCTGAGCGCAGCCGCAACAGAGGAAACCGAGATGACCTACACGATCGGAATCGACATCGGCTCGGGTGCGGTCAAGACCGTGCTGTTTCGCGTCGACGGCGACACGACCGAGTGGCTGGCCAAGCGCTGCGAGCGCATCCGCCGCCGCGACCCGATGACGCTCGCGCAAGAGGGGCACGACGACGTGCTCGCCGACGCGGGTCTCGCGCCCGGGGACGTCGACTACGTGGCGACCACCGGAGAGGGCGAGAACGTCCGCTTCGCCACCGGGCATTTTTATTCGATGACCACGCACGCGCGCGGCGGGGTGTTCCTGCACCCGGGTGCGACGGCGATCGTCGACATCGGCGCGCTGAACGGCCGCGCGATCAACGTCGACGTGCGCGGCAAGGTGCTCGCCTACAAGATGACGAGCCAGTGCGCGTCGGGCTCGGGGCAGTTCCTCGAGAACATCGCACGCTACCTCGGCGTGGCCGTCGAGGAGATCGGCGAGCTGTCGCAGGCGTCGAAGGATCCCGAGAAGGTGAGCTCGATCTGCGCGGTGCTCGCCGAGACCGACGTCATCAACATGGTGTCGCGCGGCATCGCCACGTCGGACATCCTGAAGGGCATCCACCTGTCGATGGCTTCGCGCATCGTCAAGCTGCTCAAGGTCACCGGCGTGAAGTACGGAACCGCGCTGCTTACCGGCGGCCTCGCGCTCGACACCGGTCTGCTGGCCGCCATCCAGGAAGAGATGACCAACGAGAAGCTCAACGTCGAGGTCGTCAACCACCCCGACTCGATCTACGCCGGCGCGATCGGTGCCGCGCTGTGGGGGGCGTTCCGCCACGACAAGCTGCGCGAGCTCGAGGCGGCCTGAGACGGGCCGCCGATCCGATCGCCCAGCGTTCGCATTAGAAGCACTGGAGAACCCGAATGGCTCTGATGATCAACGACAACTGCACGTCGTGCGATGCATGCCGTCCCGTGTGCCCGAACGAGGCGATCAGCGTGGGCGACCCCATCTACGTGATCGATCCGATGCGCTGCACCGAGTGCGTCGGCGCCGAGGACGAGCCGCAGTGCATGCTCGTCTGTCCCGCCGATTGCATCGTCCCGCATCCGGACTATCAGGAGACGCCGGAAGAGCTGCTGGCGAAGTACGAGGCGTTGCACGGTTAAGGGAGCTGAAGGGTGAGGGGTTGCCGTTGCCCCTCACCCCAGTCCCGGAAGCAGTTCGCGCAGCCCCTGCGCCATGATCTGCACCGCCATCGCGGCGAGCAGCAGGCCGAGGATGCGCGTCGCCACGTTCATGGCGGTCAGGCTGACGCGCGTGGCGATGCGGTGCGCGTTCGACAGCACCAGCCAGGCGAGCACGCAGACGATCGCGATGCACGCGACGATGGCCAGCCGGTGCACGAAGCCGCCGTCCTCGGCAGCCAGGATCGTCGTGCTGATCGCGCCGGGACCGGCGAGCAGCGGAATCGCCAGCGGAACGATCCCGCCTACGTCGCCCGCGATCGCTTCCTGCGCTTCGGCTTCGGTGTGACGCACCGGGCCGGCCTCGGCATTGAGCATCGCCAGCGCCATCAGCAGCAGCACCAGCCCTCCGCCGACGCGGAACGACGGCAGGCTCGCGCCGATGATCGTGAGCAGCGCCTCGCCGACGAAGGCCGTGATCGAGAGCACGACGAACACCGTGAGCGCAATGGCACGCGCGAGGCGCGCACGCGATTCGTCGCGCCGGCCGCTGGTGACCGCCAGGAAGATCGGCACCGCGAGGAACGGATCGACGACCGCGATCAGCGTGACGAAGAAGCGCAGGTACTCGGTCGCGTCGTTCATGCCCTCTTGGGTGCAGCTCCTGCCGATGGCGGTGCGTTCCCCGCCAGCTCCGCCAAATGGGCGGATCGCGGCGGGCGCGCGGCCTTGCGATTCCGCGCCACGCTTCAGGCGCGCGCGGCTTTCGCCTCGGCGAGCGCCTTCGAGCGACGGCCGTGCAGCACGGCGGCGAGCATCGTCACGATGAACACGGCGAGTGCCAGCGCGTTCGCCAGGCCTCCGATGCGTGTCCACCCGTAACCGGCGCCGGCGTCGCCGAGCAGCCGGATCGCCACCGAAGCGTGCAGCAGCACGAGCGGAAGATAGAACGACGGATGATACGGTAGCGTGACGCGCAGGACGGCCGGCAGGATGATCGCCGCGTGCCCGAACACCATCGAGAAGACGAAGCCGAGCGTCACGGCGTGCAGCGCGGCGTCGTAGGCCGGGCGGCCCGGAACGAAACCGCCGACGGCGAGCGCGACCAGCGAGCCGACCGCCAGCCAGAAATACCCCGCGAGCAGGCAAACGGCGATGAAGCGGGTGAGCGCGCGTGCGCGCACGGTGCGGCGCGCGATGTCCTGGCGCAGCAGCCAGGCCGACAGGGCGAGCAGTGCGGCGGCGAAGACCGTTCCACCCCAGCCTTGGCCGGACGCGGCCAGGCCGACGACGACGGCCGCGAGGATCGCGCCGAAGGCCCTCTTCGCGTTCGGTGACGGCGGCAGGAAGCGCGACAGCTCGAGCCTCTCGCCGGCGATCGTCAGCACGAGGAATGCCAGCCACCAGGGCAGTGCGGCGGCGGGCGGGGCGCCTGCGAGCCACACCGCGGTTCCGATGGGCCAGCACAGCGCGCCGAGCGCGAGCGTGAAGGTGAAGAGCGCGCGCTGGCGGCGCAGCACGTCGAGCGAGGCGGCGACGAAGACGAGGCCGCCGGCGAGGAGGAGGGGCGGCGCGAACGCCGCCGGTGCCGGCAGCCGGACGCCGAGCGCGGCGAGCAGGACGCCGGCGCCGGCGAGCAGCGGCGCCGCGTACGCCCAGTAGCGGCCGAGCGCCACTGCGCGCTCGAGCGAGATGACCACGCCGAAGAAGCCGATCATCAGCGGTCCGTGCAGCGCGGCTGCGCCCTGGACCGATTCGGGCATCGACCAGCCGAGACGGACGAGTCCGGCGCCGGTGCCGAACAGCAGGCCGATGAAGCCGAGCATCAGCAGCGGCACGCGCGCCGCGGGCGGCAGCCCGGTGCGCGACGCCGTCGCGTCTGCGGGATGCGTCACTTCAGCCCGGCGACCAGCCGAAGTGCTCGCGGGCGAAGCCGCTCATCTTGTCCGGTGTCCAGGGCGGGTCCCAGACGAGCTCGACCTCGACCGCCGTGCCTTCGGGCACCATCGCGCGCACCACGCGCCGCACGTCGTCCATGATCATGTCGGCCATCGGACACGCGGCGGTCGTCATCGTGACGTCGATGAAGACCGCCTTCTCGCCGACCGCGATGTTGTACACGAGCCCGAGGTCGACGATGTTCATGCCGGCCTCGGGATCGTCGACCTGGCGCAGCGCCTCGCGGATGGCGTCGTCGTCGGGCATCGTTGACATGAGCTGCCTCCCGTAGCGCGTTCCGGTCTCAGGCGAAGCGTCGCACGAATGCGATCCGCTGCGAGGGAACGAAGCCGGTATCGTAGAGGAAACCGAGCAGCCCGAGGTCGGCAGGCGAAACGCTCGTCTCGACCTGCTCGACGCGCAGCGCGCCCAGGTTGACGAACAGCTGCGAGAGCAGCGCGCGTCCGACGCCGCGGCCGGCGTACGCGGGATCGACGCCGATCGTGTCGATCACCGCCACCGGCTCCGTTCTCCCGTAGTCGCCCAGGTCGACGCGCGCCATCAGGAAGCCGATGACGAGGTCCTCGTCGAGGCGCGCGGTCAGCGAGACGCGAATGGCCGAGTCGGCGGTGGTCTCCGCGAACTTGTGCGCCATGTACTCCTCGCGGTTGCGGCCGGTGATCGCGCGGTCGATGCGCACGATCTCGCGCAGCTCTCCTGCGTTCATCGCGCGCACGTCGGCGGTGTCGCGCGCAAGGCGTTCGAAATCGTTGGCCGCCTGGCCGCCGAAATTCACCTCCGTGGGAGGCTCGGCGGATGCGTCGGCGAGCACCGGGTCGTCGCGCTCGGGTGCATAGGCGCCGCCCTCGACCGCGCAGTCGACGACCTGTTCGGGCGCACGCTCGAAGCCCATCGCGCTCATCCAGCGCAGCATCGGCAGGTCGTTCCATCGTGCCTGCGTGCGCAGGCTCGCGATGCGATGACGCTTCGCCCAATCCGACAGCGCGTTGAACAGGTCGCGGCCGATGCCCTGGCTCTGCGCGTCGGCGCGTACGCCGATCGCCTCGAGCCGCAGCGCGGGCTCGCTGCGGCCGAACTCGCCTTCGAGCACGCGTGCGAGCACGTAGCCGGCGATCCCCTTGCCGTCGATCGCGGCGAACTGCGCGTGCAGCTTCGGTTCGCGGCGCGCCGATTGCAGCCGGCGCTCGAAATACGGCTGGCGCGAGCGGCGCTCGATCGCCGCGTCGATCGCGACGACTTCCTCGAGATCGCCCGCGGCGAGCGGGCGGATGTCGGCCCGGAGCGTGTAGGAGGCGTGCATCGGTAGG
>Ga0172382_10014009_pt1 | contig 10261 bp, 6 predicted proteins | sample Leawel138RmetaG_FD_122245 | JGI IMG/M metagenome (GOLD analysis project Ga0172382, IMG submission 122245) | Leachate microbial communities from a municipal landfill in Southern Ontario, Canada - Leachate well 138R metaG | ecosystem: Engineered > Solid waste > Landfill > Unclassified | place...
ATGAAGTATTCGTGGTGGTAGAGAAACAACCCGAATTTCCGGGAGGTAACTCTGCGATGATGAAGTTCTTGTCAGACAATGTCAGGTATCCGATAGTAGCACAGGATAATGGAATTCAGGGGCGTGTGATTGTGAATTTCGTGGTGGAGAAAGATGGATCCCTGACCGATGTGCAGGTAGTCCGCGGTCAGGATCCCTCCCTTGACAAAGAGGCTGTCAGAGTGATAGAAGCTATGCCCAAGTGGAAACCGGGTACCCAAAAGGGAGAAGCGGTGAGGGTGCGTTTTACGTTACCTGTGGTTTTCAGGCTTCAAAACTGATCTTGCCTTTTTGTGAATTATTTTCAGATACGGGCAGGGAAAATCTCAATTGAATATATCGTCGATACCTTCACTTTCGATTACCGGATCATTATTTCGATAGAAATCGGGTGAATATCGCTGCATATTATGACAAGGATCAAAATCGGCTGGAATATCAAAGACGCCATTATCAGTATAATTCAACTTGCTATCGGCGTACACTTTTTGATAAAAGAGGCCGTGAATGGGTAATGCCATACTGGCTCCCTGCCCGTAAGCCATCTGGTCGAAATGAATGCTGGGCTCGTCTCCTCCTACCCAGCAACCTGCCACAAGGTTGGGGGTAAACGACATGAACCAACCGTCGGAGTTGTTGTTTGTTGTGCCTGTTTTCCCTCCCATTTCACCTTTCAGGTTATAGAGGCGTCGTAAACGACCACCCGTTCCACCGTCTATGACCCCTTTCAGCATATCGAGCATCTCATAAGAGGTTGATTCACTGAAGATTTCTTTCACCCGGGGGACAAAGGTAGCTACTTCATTTCCGTAAGAGTCCTCAATCCTTGTCACCAACATCGGTTCCACACGGATACCCTTATTTATAAAGGAGGAATAGGCCCCCACCATCTCATACACGGAAGCATCATTTGGCCCTAACGCCAGAGAGACTACCGGGTCGGCAGGGGTTTTTAATCCGAACGATTGGAGCATCCGGGCAAAAGTGTAGGGTGAGAACTGTTTCATCAACCAAGCCGTGACCCAATTGTCGGAGTTTTGCAACCCCCATTTGATGGAAACAAACTCACCACTGGCAGGGCGTGTATTACGTGGAGTCCATGGTTCTCCTACTTCTGGGATCAGGGTTACAGGTTCGTGGATCATGCCGTCGCAAGGGCTCATCCCTTCCTCCATTGCCAGCGTGTAAAGATAGGGCTTGATAGTAGACCCTATCTGACGTTTACCCGTGGCGCTGTCATATTTGAAGAACTTGAAATCGGGGCCTCCCACATAGGCTTTCACATGTCCTGTCAACGGATCCATCGCCATGAAGCTGGTACGAAGGAAGTTTTTGTGGTAACGGATAGAGTCCCAAGGGGTCATCAGCGTATCTACTTCCCGGTTTTCCCAGGAGAATACTTTCATTTCCACCGGTTTTTCCTTGAAGTTACGGATGATTTCCTCTTCACTATGGCCAGCTTTCTTAAGGATCCGATAACGCTCGCTCTGTCTCACGGAGACCATCATCAGGTTGTCTACCTTATCGCGTACTTCGCGGGAGTAAGGAGCATACTCTTTTCCTCTCTTTTCACGGAAAAACTGGCTCTGGAGATAACCACCCAGATGCTCTTTGACTGCTGCTTCGGCATAGCGCTGCATACGGGAGTCGAGGGTGGAGTATATTTTTAATCCGTCGGTGTTAATATTGTAATTAGAACCGTCGGATTTTTTATTTTTGTTGCACCACCCGAAAAGTGGATCTTCTATCCATGCAACCGAATCTTCCCTGAATTGTTGTCCTTCCCAAGATGCATAATTTTTCCTCTCCGGCTTTTTAGCCATCATTATCTTTGCCAGATGCTGGCGGTAATAAGGTGCGATGATATCGACATGGCTGGAACGGTTGAAATCGAGCTCGATGGGGAGTTGTTTCAATGAGTCGGCCGCTTGTTTAGTAAGATGGTTGGCCTTCCGCATCTGGTTGATTACCACATTCCGGCGCTCTTTGGTGGTCTCCAGACGGCGTACGGGATTGTAGAGAGAGGGGTTTTTTAACATCCCTATCAGCATGGCTGACTCTTCGATGGTTAGTTCCTTGGGCGTTTTGTTGAAGTAGGTGCGGGCAGCAGATTCAATTCCAACCGCATTATAATTGAAATCGATCTTGTTCAGGTAGAGATTAATGATTTCATCTTTCGAATAAAAACGTTCCAGCTTGGAGGCAATCACCCATTCGACCGGTTTTTGAAAAATACGTTGTATTTTATTGTTTGCTTTGGGAGAATAAAGTTGTTTTGCCAACTGTTGGGTAATGGTACTTCCCCCGCCACTTTCTTCTCGGCTGAGTATGAGCGTCTTGAATATTACCCTCCCCAAGCCAATGACATCGATACCGGAATGGGAATAATAGCGTATGTCTTCTGTAGCAATCAGCGCCTCGATGAGATGGGGGGAAAGATCGGAGTAATCGACAAATATACGGTTGTCATTACCCAGAGAATAGGTGAAGAGTGGTTGATTATCAGTAGATATTACCTGTGAGGCATATTTGTCAATCGGATTTTCCAGTTCTTCAATATTAGGGATATATCCTATCATTCCAATAGAAATAAGCAGGAAAAAAAGGATAGCACCCCCTGCTGCGATACCGAAGAGGCTCCACATAATCCGGGCGATATCATTTTTTTGTGAACTGTCTTTTTTTTTCCGATTCTTCTTCTGACCCTTTGTTTTTTTACCCATATCTTATCTTATTCTCTCATATAATTTACAGACGCTGAAAGATTGCGACAAAAGTAATGAAAGTTGAGTGGCAAGACGAAAATAGATTTTCAGACTTGTCCGAAACGCATCTCGCTTTCTTTCCACAAAAGTACATAAAACCATTGTAAACAAGAAGTGAGATCTATTAAAAATAGTTTTACAGGTTTTTCAAAATCATATAATAGCCGTCAGAATCGGAAAGTAAATCCACCTGAGGCATTGAGACCCTGTGCCGGATAACCGTACCAGATATCATATTTCTGGGCAAGTAGGTTATTTACCCTGAGATTGATTGAAAAGGCATCGTTGATCTGGTAGAGTGCGCCTGCATTGAGATCGTTGATATTGTCCATTTGGGTGTTTGCTCCCTCGTAATAAGACCAGCGGTCTCCGGCAAAGTAATAATTGGCTGTGAATCGCAGGAAATCCGTTAGCGTAAATGCAGCACGGAGATCCACTTCGAAACCGGGTTTGTTATAGGCTTTTGCCTCATCTACCCGCACCCCGTCGACAGTGATATGGTCCAGGTTGTAGAAATTCTTTTTCAGACGCAGTGAAATATCAAGGGGAGCCCAGATATTAGTCTGGATCATTCCGCCGATATGTGCATGTGATAAATCTCCATAAACAGGCCTGAGCACTTCTCGGTATGGTCCGGTGGGAGGGCCACCGACATATTCAGGCTCTCCATTCTGCCCGTTTAGTATGAGGAAGTGCTCATCATCGGTCTTCTTGAATCCGCCGAAGATATCGAAACGAAAACCACTGATCTCACCGATTTTTGCTCCGGCAATTAAATCGATAATGGAGTAGGAGGGGTTAACATTTGCGTAAGGGCTAATGTATCGTGATTCCTGTATCATTTCGAGGAAGGTATTGTTGCTGAATCCGCCGTGGACATTTGCATAGAGCGATGAATGTTCGGTTACCGCCCATTGTGCTTTCACGTTGGGTGCAACGCGTGCTCGTGTGCCAGTGGAATTTTGGAATAGTACATCGACACCTAATTTGGCAAAACTGCTTTGAGCCCCAAAAGTTATGTAAGGAGAGGCATTCAGCAGGTAATAGTTATTGATATCTCCATCGTAGAATGTAGTGTGGATCTTTCCGTCAATACCTATTTTGTTTTGTGTGTCACCAAAAGGCTTGTCGAATCCTACCATGGCGTTTATGTCACTTCCCTTGATCCCTTCGGAGTTGAGCTGTTCACCGAATTTTGTGGAGAAGTTGCGGAAATTGATATATCCCCTGTAATTCAACAGATCCGATCCGTGTGACGCAATGCCTACTTTTGCGTCCAATACTCCTAAGCGTTGGTTTTCATCTTCATAGAAAGGTGAGTTCTCGAATCTGTTTCCGTAGTAGTTGAAAAGTGAGTGGAGGTACGACAGGTCGATATTGAGTGTGAGTGCATCGGCCCGGTGACGATATCCTAAACTCCCCTTATTATCCATAAGGTAGGCCCTATTGCTCTTTGATCCCACCTCTTGTATATAGTTTATATCTCCGTTTGTGGAGTTATGTATAAATGTGAATGAGAGATTATTTTTTTCGTCTTCCACCAGACGGTAACCAAACGCGCCGTCCATATTGGCATAATTCCCGGCATTAAATAAAAGATATCCCTTTTTTGCGCTGAAAGGAATTCCGGTCATGATATTGCCTGGCCGGGGTAAGGCTATTTCCAACGGGGGGGTTGTACGCCCGGCCCATGAGGAATAGTTGGTATTGGCTTTCTGCACGGTCGGTTCCCGCAATGCCGGCAAGGAGTTGATCTTGTCGGCATCGAGGAGGGTGGGGTTGAAGTCACGTTCCAGTTCCATCTGACGTCTCAATAGGGAGTCTGCTGTTTGGGCAAAAGTACCGGCGGATAACGCCAGTGCTGCTATAACGATATATATCTTTTTCATTTGTATGTTAATTTACTAATTTCACAATTTCATAATTTCACAATTGAGCTTACGCTGATTGTTAATTGACTATGTCGATTTGGAATTCATAATTTTTGAATCTTGAAATCTTGAAATCGTTGAATCTACTTAAGTCTCTCATTGATCATCTGTTGGATATCGGCTTCGCCTCCTTTGTAGTTGGATTTTAGGCTTTCTATATATTGTTGTGCCTGGAACTCATCACCTTTGGCGAGATAGGTGTCCGACAGTACAATAAGCGCCCGGGCCATCCAGTATTGGTGGGGTGTGCCTTTTTGCATGAACTCTTTGACCTGCGTTTCGGCGCGATCATACGATTTCCACCGGTAATATGTCTCCGCGAGAATGAACTGTGCTTCTGCCCCATACAGGCTACGGGTATCGTTGGCCACGAATTGGAAATCGGCCATCGCGTTATCTGTCTCGTTGATTTGTTGATATGCCTTTCCCCGCAAGTATCTTGCCTCGATCACTGTTTCGGGCGAAAGGCTACTGTTAGAGAGCAAGTCGGTGGCGGCACGTGCCGCTTCATGATAGCCCCCTAATTGCGATTGTGCGCGAACGACCCCCATTTGTCCCAATTGTCGATTGGTAGCGTTTCTGGCTGAGTTGGCCAGCCTGGAATAGTCGGCCAGCGCCTGGCGGAAATTGCCGTTTCCATATTCAGTCTGTGCCGTATAGATAAGGGAGTTGTCAAGAAATTTCAGATTGCCGGCATCAATCACTTTCCTGAAGTGCGATAACGCTAAATCCTGGTTTTTCCTTTCATCAGCAATCACTCCGAGATAGTAATGGGCATCACTGCTGTAAGCACCGTTGGGATAAGATTGGATATATTTTGTCATGGCCGACTCGGCATCTGTGCGATTACCACGCATATAGACACTTTCGGCTGCCAGATAGGTGAGCGAGTCTTGTCTCGACGGTGTGATACGCATTCCCCCCGGTAATGAATTGGCATATTTCACATAGTTGTCGATGTCGTTCATATCACGATAGACCGTCTCCAAGGAGATCAGGGCGTTACGCGCATCGTCTGAACCGGGAAAGTTGGCGATCACATTTTTATAGGCGGTGATGCTTTGCTGGTAATTACCGGTGTTGTAATACAACTGCCCTAACTGAACGCCTCCCTGGCTGGCAAGCGGGCTTTTCGGAAAATCATTCACGAGACGTTGCAACACGGCAATAGCCTCTCCTTCCCTGTTGAGCATGGTGAGTGCGCGGCTCTTTTCATAGAGGGCATCATCAAAATACTGGGAATTGGGATAGCTGCGCATCAGATTGTCCAGGGCAGTGATTTTACCTTGGTAGTTGCGTTGTAATCCCATCACAAATGCCCGTTGGTATGCGGCATAGTCGGCAGAAGAGGGGTTGATGTCGGCCGCCTGGGCGTAGAAACGTTCTGCTTCATTGAAATTGCGGTTAAAATAGTAGCTGTCGCCAATACGATTGAGCGCATCAGCATATTCAGGGCGAGTTCTTGTTTTTTCTGCAGCAATATATTGCTGGAGAGCATTGACCGCCTGACTGTATTGTTGTTGTTTGAAGAGTGCGTATCCTAAGTTATACCATCCCAGGGAGTAGTTTTCGTCGGCGGAGGTCGCATTTTGGGTGAACTGCCGGAAGTCGTTGGCAGCACCGGAGTAGTTGCCCATCCGGTAATAGGTCTCACCCCTCCAGAAATAAGCATTGTTGCGGGTTTTGGCATCCTGGTTTCCCAAACTGATGCTGTTGTTGAAATGCTGTATCGCCTCGTTCATATTGCCATTGATAAATGCCTGGGCTCCCAACTGGAAAAGAACCATCTGTTTGGCTTCCAGTATGCGGCGTCCGGGGTTATTGATACGGTTGATCGCATTCAGGGCGGCAGTATAATCTTTTGTGGTAAGGAAAGTCTCAGCCAGGATATCGTTTACCTGATCTTTATAGGGTGAGTTAGGGAATTCCCGGAGGAAGTTTTCAAACAGGGTAATGGATTCACTGAAGACGGAGAAATTGGTTTCGTGGGCCAGCAAGGCGTAGTTGAACATGGCCGTTTCACGTGCCTGGGGATCGAAATTGCTCCGTGACGCCGCCTCGAAAGCCATCTGTGCCGATTGTTTCTGATTCAACCGCAGATAAGTTTGGGCCAACTGCAATTGGGCATTTTGAGTGAGCTCATCCGACTCTCCTACCGCCTGTTGGAACATCTGTACCGCCCTACTGTAATTGCCGGTTTCGAAATAGGATAATCCCATGAAGTAAGCATCTCCCCTGAGTGGTTTGTCTACACCGGAAAGATACCTCTCGTAATGGGGTACCGCCCTGGAAGCTTGTCCCAGTCTGTAATAACCATTACCAAGCACCCTGTATGCTTCGGTAAGATGTTCACTTGAGGGATATCTCCCCACAAAAGCTTCCGACAACCTGACCGCTTCCTCTATCTTACCGTTGAAGAAGGCGGCCTGAGCTGTATAGAATGCTACTTCCTGACTGTATTCAGGATGATTCTGTAATCGTTCAAATCGATGCAGCGCCTCCGTGTAGTTTCCGTTGGAATAGTCAATATAGCCCAGATAAAAATTGGCCGCATCCCGGTATTTGCTGCTGTTTTGCGACAGTAGTCCGAGTAAACGGGTAGCCCCCTCTTTGTTTCCTAATTGTAATTGGGTGTAAGCCGAACGAAAACTGTAATCTTCCTGATCGGAGAGAGTGAGGTAGTCGAGGTCGGCCTGATTGAATCGCTCTGCGGCGGCCTGCCACTCTTTCTTGTCGAAATAATAGGATCCGATCAGGAAATTGACCTGATGCCGATGGATGGTTTCGGGATGAGCGTCGAGAAACCCTTCCATAATATTTCCACTGTTATCGCTGCCACGATAGAATGAAGATGAGGCCATCATATAGGCTGCTTCTTCTTTTAAAAAAGCATCGTCGCTCTCGGTAACGAACCTTCCCAGCAATTGTTCCGCACCTTCCCAATTTCCTCCAACGAACATCTCTTTTCCACGGTTGAATAATTGTTCCGGCTGGGAGTGATACATCGTCTTTTGCGCAATAGAAATTTGCGCAATAAAAGCCAGTGCGAACAGTAAGATTATTTTCTTCATATTTTAGGATTGTTTATTTACACACGATTATTTTATCTTTATATCCCGGTGTGTGGAATATGTTTTAATCATTTTATCTGCCTTTCGGTGATTATCCTGCTCGTTTCACTAATTTTTCGACTCCTTTACGAATAGAGACTAATCCGAAGTCAGAAGGATTAATCTTATCATAAGAAATAAAAACCAATTCCGAGACATCGTCTTGAGCTGCTAAATAATTGAACTCATCTACTCTGCACTTAAAGAAGATATCCACAGTATGCACTTCAAACCCCGAATATAGATAAATATTCGGAATGGAGAAGAGGTATTGCGATGAATTTACCGACAAACCCGTTTCTTCCTCAATCTCACGCGCCACAGCCTCTTCTGCCGTTTCATGCAAATCGATAAAACCGCCGGGAAGATCCAGTGTCCCTTGGGCAGGGTCTTTTGCCCTGCGGGCGACCAGTATCTCTCCCTTGTTGTTCTCAATAACCGCCACCACAGCAGCTGACGAGTTGAAATAATAGTTAAACCCACAGTCGGAACACTTCTTCGACTTTTCATTGTACTCGAGGAAGTGTTTTGAACCACACTTCGGGCAAAACCGGAATTGATGCAGAGGATGTTTCATAATTAATGTGCCAATGTGCCAATGTGCCAATGAGACTAATGTGCCAATGTGCCAATGTGCCAATGTGCCAATGTGCCAATGAGACTAATGTGCCAATGTGCCAATGTGCTAATGTGCTAATGTGCCAATGTGATTAATGTGCCAATGAGACTAATGTGCCAATGTGCCAATCCTGATGAATCGGGATAGGTAATGCCAATAATACTAATGCAATAATTTTCCATTTTCCATTACTTTCGGGTTACTTCCACAACCTGGGTTTTGGGTAGTTCCCGATTCCGTTTGTCAACAGCTGCCACCAGGTTATCGGCAAGTTGGGAGAATGCCATACCTGTGACACTATCCGGATGTAATGCAACCGGCTGACCGTCATCACCCCCTTCACGAATACTTTGTACGATTGGTATTTGTCCCAGTAAAGCGTAACCCTGCTCCTTTGCCAACCGTTTACAACCTTCCTTTCCGAAAAGATAGTATCTGTTTTCGGGTAGTTCGGCCGGTGTGAACCATGCCATATTCTCCACAAGCCCCAGGATAGGGACATTTACCTTATCTCCGGTGAACATGCTGATCCCTTTACGGGCATCCGCCAGCGCCACCTCCTGGGGGGTACTTACGATTACCGCTCCGGTAATGGAAAGTGTCTGTACCAGTGTCAGATGGATATCACTTGTCCCGGGAGGAAAATCGACCAGGAAATAATCTAATTCTCCCCAATCAGCATCCCCAATCAGTTGTTTTAACGCGTTGCCAGCCATTGCTCCACGCCATACCACCGCATCTTCCTTTTTCACAAAAAATCCTATTGATAGCATTTTTATACCCCAATTTTCGATAGGAACGATAAGATCGCGGCCCTCTTTTTTCACTAACTCAGGCGCGGCATTTTCCACCCCAAGCATTTTAGGAACCGATGGGCCAAAGATATCGGCATCCAGCAACCCTATCTTATACCCTTTCTGAGCCAATGCCACTGCAAGGTTGGTACATACAGTGCTTTTTCCCACACCGCCTTTTCCCGATGCTACTGCAATGATATTCTTTACTCCCGGCAGCAAATGGGGAAGATCCGGACGGGGTGCCTGTTTCGATTGTATGGATATATTCCCTCTAATATCGATATCCTTGTCGGCATACATCAGGATAGCCTGTTCCGCCATCTTTACGACCGACTTGATAAACGGGTCATTTACTTTTTCGGTGATGAGCGAGAAGCTCACTTTCATTCCTTCGATACGGATGTCGTCGGCTACCATGCCGGCAGAAACAATGTCCTGCCCCGTCCCCGGATAGCGCACATTTTTGAGTGCGTCGATGATTAGTTGTGGATATGGAGTCATAATATTTAATGAGACTAATTAATTAATGTGCCAATATGCCAATGTGCCAATGTGCCAATCCCGACAAGCCGGGACGAATGGTGCCAATTGTTTAGCATATTCCTAAATTTTACTCTGTTTGGATGTATAAATGATTTTATTAATGATCTTTTGAATCTCTTTTAATTTTTCAAATAATATCTCGTCAAACGGATAGTCATCTGCATGCTTACATAGCATCAACCAGTATTCTGTTTCTTCTGCTTCCTTTGCTGCGATTTTAAATTTATGTATGAAATCTGCTTTACTTTCACAATTTTGAGCTTCCCTTGTATTTGCCCCAATGGATATACCACTTTTTAATAACTGTTGTCCAATTACAAATTTTTTGTTCTCATTTAATTTTTCGGTAAATGCAATGATGTCCAGAGCAAAATTAAAAGACATATCTACGATAACGTTCCCTGTTTCCATATTATTTAAATATTTACTCATTCAAACATTATTTGCACATTAGCAC
>Ga0172382_10014010_pt1 | contig 10260 bp, 5 predicted proteins | sample Leawel138RmetaG_FD_122245 | JGI IMG/M metagenome (GOLD analysis project Ga0172382, IMG submission 122245) | Leachate microbial communities from a municipal landfill in Southern Ontario, Canada - Leachate well 138R metaG | ecosystem: Engineered > Solid waste > Landfill > Unclassified | place...
CCTGGGTAACTTCATAGTCGCCGGGTTCATCTGCTCCCCAATACTTGGCGTTCTCCTCCATGACAAACCGGTTCATCTCTTGTACCAGGTGCATCTTCTCTATGAGCAATCCTGAAAGAGTTGCTTCTATTTCGTTACCAGGATTGAGTCTGTGCACAATGGCCATAGTTTTTTCTATAGCCTCTTTGTTCTCCAGGAATACCCGGTCATCAAGTTCATCAGCACGAACAAGGTAATATTCATTTGCCAGTTTGCGCCCTTCAGGAGTAGGATTCTGTTTTCTGAATCGGGAAGTTTCAAGTGTGAGTTCATGCAGATCCCTTGCAATCTCTAACTGGAATTGCCTTGGGCCTACGTCAAGATCATCTACAACCTTCAGGAAGGCACCCCATCCTGCGGTGTTCACATCCTGGGAGGCTTCTTCATAAGCACTTGCAACTTCAGTTGCCAACTGCTCAATTGCTTTTGCCCGGAGATCTTCATATACACGAGATAGGGCCGTATCAACGGACATGTTTTCTTCTTCGATATAACGTAAGGCGTTATCGGTAATAGAAAGTTTGTTCACCATATCCCTGGCACTGTCTGGATTCGGGTATAGATCTTCAATAGCAGATTGCATAGAATCGCTAAGTACTGCCTTATTCGCCAGGTTGAAGTCAGGACCAGAATCAAACTGTTCAGCCCTAGTCATGTTGACAATAAGATTTTCTACAGTATCAGGGTCTGTACCATTTTTGATCAAGGCCTGGCGTACATCTTCAGGAAGCCTGGGCAGAGCCTCTTTGTAATAGGACTCAAAGCCATCTTGTACACCGTTTGCATAAGCCGTATACTTTGCTTTACCTTCAATGTTCCCGGCCATCTTAGTAAAGATACCGACTTTCTCACTAAGTTTATTAGTCCATGTCTGTAACTGATCTACTACGGTCCGGGTTGTTTCTGGTGTAGCCAACAACTTACCGATAGATCCATAGCCTATCTTCATCTCGTCCGGAGCAGTAAGACCATAGCGCGCCATAATGGCATCATTATGTTTGGTAGTAAAGAGGCTTCCGATTCCATCATAGCCCATGGTGACCATGTTGTTCAGCAGGTTCTTCATAACAAAGTTAGGTGTATTGAGCAGGGCCAAAGACTGGACAGACTTATTCAGTCCTACCCACTTCCAGAGTTTGCCTTGTTGCTTGAGATCTAATCCGTAGGCCGTACCTAATCTGTTTGCGACAAAGTCTGTGATCCTGTTTTCTAATCGGACTGTCATCATCTCCGGATAGTATGGGATGTTGTTCTTGACGAATACATCCATGCTCTTCTTCAGAGATTCAGCGGTCATCATTTTAGACTGCACTGCTTCTACTGCAGGATTCTTGACGTTAGTTGAGAATCTCAACTGCTCAATGAGTTCAGAATATTTTCCATCCTTCATCATTTGAATTATGTTCTCTGGTTTCATTGAGAGGGCTTCAGAGATACCTTTGATGGCCTGGCGTTTTCCTTCTGATGCTTTCCATAAAGTCATATCCATTTTAATTGGATCAGATTCTAAAGCGGCTCCTAAACTGTTGCTGACCGCTTTTGCGTTGGGGCTGTCATAGGCATACGCAAGAGGATCGTTGGGGTGAGCCTTAACGTATTCAGCACCTTCAACCAGTCTGCTCATAGATTCCATGAAAGATACCGGATCCTTGTTCAAGGCGTCTTGATAAGCGAAGATGCTATTCAGTCTAAACAACTCCTTACCTATAGCCGCTTCCGGCGTACTACCCCAGAAAGTCTGGCCTCTGGATAAAATTACTTTACCATCTGAATCTAATTGCGGTACCCCCATTGGCATATTAGTTTTAGGATCAATGCCGGCCAGGATCTTACCAGCCGTAGTCATGTTCTCAATGCCATATGCGCTTATTGGAAGATCTGCGAAGTAAGCCTGGTTCGCAACATTGATTCTATAATTGCTGATTACATCAGCGATACCACTAGTCGCATTGAATTTCCAGATTTTAGCATTAGGCCTATTGCCAAACAGTCTATTCCTTACTCTAACGATAAGGCCTAATGGCATCTGGATATTACCAGGCAGTGCATCAAGAGCCACATTGCCCCTTGCAGAAGCAAAACTTCGAGCAAGCATTGGATCACCAAGCCTACCAAAGACCTTTTCTCCAAAGATAGTTGTTAGATATGGAACATACTGTAGAGGATCGATCCAGTTTTGAGCATGGAAGTCTGCCCTGGTTCCGGAATAACCATAACGATCTACCATATCCCAATAGACTGCTTCTTCATTTTCTCCACTTGCCAAACGCATAACTGATTCAGCAAGAGGAGATCCAACAAGATATCCTTCCCGGATTGCTTGAGGTTCTACAATACCTTTTTGTAATTGCCAGACCTGTCCTGATCCTGCCTGTAAACCAGAGGACCATTCACGATTCAATTTATGAGCAACGGCTTGGACCAGGTTTGCTTCCAGGTTCCCAATGCCATACAGTTCTGTTTCGTAATAACCTTTACCGGCTTCCCAAAGATCAGCGTAATCATATTCCAGCGGATTGATGCCGAGTTCTCTTAGTTGGGCATTGGCCACCCCAGCCCCCAAAAATTGTTCGGTCCATTCAGCCGGCTTGTTCCAGGCTTGAAGCAACTTAGTTGCTGTGACTTCATCGCCACGTTTCAGCGCAAGATAAGTCGCAAGCCCCATGCCAAGGCCAACGGCTCCACCTGCGACTAGCCCCCAAGGACCCAAGGCACCACCAGTTGCAGCACCTGTAGTAAGCATTGAAGCAACCCAACCAGTACCACCGATAAGTGCACTGGTTGCCCCGAAGCCACCAACAACTGCTTTGCCAGTTGCCGCTCCAACAGAAACATCCTTCATCCAATCAGGCGCATTGGAATCCTGCGGAACAAGAGAGCTCAATGCAACCAACCATTTTTGAGCCGGTTCCAAGTTATCAAAGTTGGCCTTCTGTTCTTCCTGTACAATTGTCTGGGCCTCTGGGAAAGTGATCCCTCTGGATTCCATAAGGCTTTTGATAGATTCCTCTACGTTTTGTTCGCTATATCTTTTTTGATAATCCTGCAGGAAAGCATTAGAGGCATAAACAGGATCTCTCTCATAAGGGGAGATCATATCCTGGGGGGGTTGAGGAATGTTATAAAGCATATTGTATGCAGGATCGTCCTCGGATAACGGTGCCCATTCTTCAAAAGGTTTATTCGGATTCAGAAACTCCATGTAGTTATAAAGCGTATTGATCTGATCTACATCAAGCCAATCAGGAAGTTCCTCTCCTTCCGGCATGGAATCAATCAGGGTTTTGATCCTGGCTACACGTTGGGGATTGCTCCAGTAAAGCCGGCTGTTGGCCGGGGTGTACTGGTTGTAGTTGATGCCGAATCTGTATTGGTCCGCAAGTTGAGGAAAGCCTACATCGATAGCCAGGTTCTCGTCCAGGGGCACATCGTAGGTCTTGCCGTTATAGTCAAAGGTGTATTTGTTTTTGAAATATCCACCACCTTCAGGCGTAGATATTTCTCTGTGCAGATTCTGATACCAGGGCGAACCTTCTGGTGCCTTGTATCCGGGGTAAGGTTTCTGTTGTGATTCAGAATATTCTGTCGGAAGAATATGTCTCGGGTTCATCCAGGGATATATATCCCTTGAACCTCGTCGTTGTTGTGTAGGTTGTTCTGTCATATTAGATTACCCATCTTGCTAGTTGAGAATAATATTGCCCTTTATCCTGGCGATAAGCATCAGTGTAATAGCCGGGGCCATAGCTACCGCCACCATAGCCATAACCATAACCATAACCATCTCCATAACCATAGCCATAATCGCCATCACCTTCACCATAAGAATCCTCTACCTGTTCATTGTCGACTACTACTTGGTCATATAACTGGTAGTTGATATGAGGATAAAAGTTGGGGTTGATAAACTGGTTGCCAGTAATCCTGGCATCATTCATGGCGTTTTGCAAGGCCTTGTTCTCGATACCGATCGCCATAGAAGGGTTATCCCAATGCGTTCTTGAGTTATATTGATAGCCTCCTTGATCAGTAAATTCAGGGAGTTCCCAATTACCGCCGATCAAATGATCACCAACAGTTCGATACCATTCTTCTGCCGGCATTATCTTTCCATCCTGGTATACCAGTTGAGTCTTGCCAAATTGAAATTTAGAATCGGGCAGGAGAGGGTCAAAGATGGTTTGTTCTTCAAGGCCTTTGATATATTCATCAGGTGTCATTAGAGCCGGAGCAAGCACCTCTCCATTCTCATCTAGCAGTGGAGTAAAGACAGGGGCCGCTCGATTGACCGCATCCTTTATTGTTTGCATCTCTTGAATCCTTTTGACTTCTTCTAACTTAGATTCTAAAGGCTTAGACCAATAATCCGATCCAGTTGTTTCCACATTCTGCAACGTATTATTTCTATCTACTAAGCCCCTCTGACCAAACGCAGTGTCCAGGTCAAGGGTGTCTGTAGGTTCCGGAGGTGGTGAAAAAGATAAACTCTGATAGGGCATAGACGTTTGAGACTTAGTAGTTGGCAAACTACCGAAAGAAAAACTATCAAAGTCAATATGGTCCATGTAATTCTCATCAGGCACTTGGACAGGAAACTTTTGTTGGCTGTACCATTCCTGGTATTTAGTATTGATACCTTCTAACCCTCTGATCGGATCATCGTACATGTTAGCATACATATACAACTCTTCACTTGTCATTTCAGACAGGGGCTTCTTCTGCATTTCAAGCCAGGCCCTGATTGTTGAAGGATCGTAAGAAGGAGGCCGGTTCTGCCTTGGTTTGCGAAATTCAGGTAGTCTGGGTGAACGCTTTTGAGGCGGAGTGTTATTGTTCTCTGGCATAGGTATACCAGATTGTTCAATCATATTACCCCCACTGCCGAAACGAAACCCGGAAGGTCCGGAGTAATCTGGAATAGTAGGAGGAGTTTGTACTACTGGTTGTCCCAGGACTTTCTTTGCCGCAGCTCTAGGTGCAGGTGCAGGTGCAGGTGCAGGGTTATAAAAGGCCGGGACATTCTCCCCACCCGTGTCTGTATATTGATTAGGCCTACGTTCCCCAGGCTTTATAATAGGCGGTTTTTTCTTTTCCGGCTTAGGTGCAGGTTTGTAATAGGATCTAGGAGCTGGCTTCCTAGTAATTAGCCAATCTTTCGCCATCGTTCACCTCTGGTTTTATAGGTAGGCCGGCTCGCTTTGCATGTTCGATCAGGATCTCTTTTGCTTGAAGATCCTTTGCACGATTCCAACGATCCACATTGGCCTTGAATAATCTCTCTGTCCTTATCATCGAGGACAGATATTGTTGCTGATAATATTGTTTATCTATTACACTCACATCTCACCTTCCTGGATCTGGCCAGGAGGAGTTGTACCAAAGGGCACAGGTTTTTCTCCTGGTCTGGTTGCCGGGATCATGCCGGCTTCAGAAGGAGGCAAGCCTCCGTAACTATCGTTACCACCAGTAGGCGGTCCTTGCTCTGGCCTGCCTTGCTCTGGGCCCATTGGGGGCGGTCCTTGCATCTGTTGGATCTGTTGCTGTTGTTGAGCCATTCGCTGTTGGTTCTGCATTTCCTGCATCAACTGCTGTTGAACTTCCTGGGTGATCTGCTGTCGCATATCGCCTCGTAACAATTCCTGCATCATAGTACGATCAAATTCTTCTTCAAAGATTTCTTCGCTCATACTGACAGGATCATTGATCCGCAATACGTTCTCCCGGATGTATCTCTGGCTGACGATCTCCCGGAGTTGAGCCGCAATTGAGGCCTGTTTCATTTGATCGGTTGGCAACTCTGCATCTAGTACCACGTCAATTGTAATGGCCGTATCGATTTCTTTAGGATCGATCTCTATAATATCGTTGAGCCATAATGCGGAGCGCATGCCACCGCCATCTTTCATCAGGGCCAGAACGTTCTCAAAGGCCTTGGCAATTGCGAATCCTCCGCACTGCTGTACTGATACTAGGGGTAGTCGCCCGGACTGTGATAACAATGCCACAGTGCTGAAGGCCTGTTGTCCACCGAGGGGTTGGCCGAATGTCTGCGGATAGATAGAACTTTCGTCCCATATCTGTTTGGCTTCCATCAGGCCCTTACTCATATCCATTGATACGGCTTCTCTTTGGAAAGGTCCGAGGTCATCACCAGGCGCAAGTGAAACAATTGAGAGTGGGCTTTTGTGATCGATCTCTACTTCCGTATCCATATTGCCAGGGCCTCGCTTGTGCACATAGATTGGTGAGAGAGCGATATTGTGAATGTTAGTAAACATGTGTGTCTCCAACATATTCAATCTTTGCCAGAGATTGGCTTTATGTACACCATAGAGCAATGGCTGTCGGGCATACTTGTTATCGATCTCAAGGGTGCTTGCTTCTGCCACCTGGCAGACGATAGGAATCACCGGCAGATCGTGTCTGCCGTTATTCTCTTTACCGATCATCAACTGGTCGTTGTCCGGATACTTGGTGTCATGGTTACTTAACCATGCGAAGTGCACGTCAAGATCCCAATAGTCACAGTAATAGATTGCGCCCTGGTTATTATTCTGTACAAGGTTTGCATCTTCTATGGCCTTCATCCCAAAGCGAGCTACGGCCTGTTGGTAAGTAAACTTACTGCGTCTGAAGTAAGCGGTCAGGCCTAAACCGTCTGCTTCCCACCAACCATTGCGGACATTAACTGCCTGGAATACATAGGGGGTCTGCTCGGCCAGGCGTTCATAGCGCAAGCGTTCTGCCTTGCCACCTTTAGCATGGAGTTCTACCAGATCCTTAGTGTCAGTGATCATCAACTGGCACTCATCATAGCGGAGGAGTTGGTCCACCAGATCGTAGTGAATCGGCCTGCCTGCAAACTTCCCGGACAATTCCCAGATAGCCTTGAGCATATTCTCTATGCTGTCAAGGTAATCCTTCATGCTCTCTGCGTTCCTGGAGCGTGGGATCTTGATGATCGGACTGGTTGCGGTTAGCAATCGCTTGGCACCAAGGAAGGTATTCCGGGCCTGTGGACTTGTAGTAAATTTGATGTTGGCATCTGCATCAAGTGATGGTTTGTCATGCCAATCCATGTTGATCATTTGATCCATCGCATCCCAAAGAACTAAACGTTCGCTTGTGTTCGATGTAAGATCTACAGAATGTTGTTTTGCTTCTTTGAGAGTTTTCATTAGGACCTCATTCTTATTGTACAAACTATGTATATTTATCGAAAGTGCTAGACCAGAATGGTGTGCGCTCTTTCTTCGGTTTCTTCTTCACTGCGAGCATCCCTTCGTTCGATAATCCATAACGAAGGGCATCGTAGGCATGGTCATCTGCTTTGTTACTTGTATAAACATCTTCAGGATTCCGGGGATCGTGTTGCATGTTCCGGAGGTTCCTTATTACATTATAACAATTTCTTGTGATCATTAAGCCCGGTTTGCCATCAGGGAGATTCATCAGTAGACTACTGATCGTTCTCTTTCCTGCCTGGCGATCATTGTTGCCTTTCATCAGATACAGTCCTTCACTGCGATAGACATCAGCCGCACTTGTGAGCATACCAATATTAGTGCCATCAGGTCTGCTATCCCAGAAGTGGGGATCGGCCCAATGCCGGCCATACAATTCTCTTTCGGTACATTCGCCCACGATCTTCCTGGCCTGGAGCGCATCGGATTCTATTACTTCCTGCAATTCTTTATACACGTAGACCCTGCCTGTCTCCGGATCTTTCGCAAACCAGAGAGCAACATAGGGTGCGGTTACTCCGTAGTCATGGGAGGTCCACTTGATCCAGGTGTCAGGTGGTTCAAAGTAATGTGTAACATGGGTATCTGTATCAAAGTGCTTGAAGGCCCGGCCAGAGAATACATACCAGTTACCTTCGATCCAGGCTTTCTGTATATCCGGATCTTGTGCTTTCAGATCTTCCCAATAGGTCTTATCCAGATACTGGTTGTCCGACGGGAGAGCCGGCACAAAGTGAAACTGTTTATCAATCCCGGCTTTCTTATACTGTGGTGGGAACTTCTTCTCAATCCACAACTCTCTTACCCATTCCATCCCAATACCATCCGGGTTAGTAGCCGCTAAGAACTTTGTGTCACTGATTCCCGGCCAACGCAATGACGATACCAGAATATCCATTGTCTGTCTTTCTGCGATCTCGGTCAACTCGTCAATGGCTATAGCAGCAAATTCAGCTGACTTGTACCTACTGCTTGCGTTCTTCATGGTTCCTGCCTGGGTGATATTCCTTAGCAATATGGCCCCACCTCCAAACAATGGCGTGAAGAAGAATCCCAGTCCAGCCTTGCTATCTCTGCGCAACTCTCCCATCTCGCTCGGCCAGAACTCCATAACGGACATATGCCGATCTTGCAGACTGGTATAACTCTCACAGAACAATCCGGTCTTTACGTTCTTGTGCCCCATCCCGGCCCACATCAGATGTAATGCAACCAGGTTCCCTCTCAATGCATATGACTTGCCCGGTCCTTTCGCTCCACCAAACAATACTCTCCTGTGCTCCATAACTGCCCGGAGAAATTCTTCCTGCCTCGGCTGATAGTTCAACCACTTCTTCAATGAGAAGGCTCCATCTACTACGTACTCCTCAAGATCACTCTTCATCTTCGTCCTCGCCCTCCACCTCGCTTATGTCTATTTCTTCATCATCTTCCGGTACGTAATCTATGATCCCATCTACCGCTTCTTCATCTTCCAGGTATTCTAGTTCGCTTGCATAATCCCGGCCTGTGATTTTCTTCACTACCTTCATCTTTGCATTCGTAGGCATCATGTTGTCTATGTCAAAACTAATCGTCTGTACGATCTCCTCCGTTTCTTCCATCGGCCTCGGGTTGATCATCTTCAATAACTTCAATGCGTTATTGCTCCAGTCTCTCCCGTTTAATTCCACTGTCCTTGTCCTTGTGGGATGTTTTGCATCAGGAAACTCTACCCTTCCTAATGCCACCATGTCTACTATATTCCTCGCTATCAACTCTTTCTTCGTCAGTTTTATCTGCCTCGGTGTCTTTCCCTCCTCCTCTAACATTATCCGCACTTGCTCGTTTAGTTGCTGATCTAATGCGCTCCTTACTGTTACTGGTAATTCCTTCGCTCTCCTTGCTCCCACCGGCGCTCCCCTCAAGTTCCCACTCTGCCCTGGCTTCCACATCGTCTTTATCCGGTTTACCCATAACATCTTCCTCAATAAGAACGCTTCATCATCTTCTCCTTCTTTCCTCTTTATCCTCGCTTCTATCTCTTCCCTATACTGCTCGTATTTCTCTGGCGTTACTTTCGTTACCCATAACATCTTCCTCTTCCCTAAGTTGGGATCTACTGCCCTCCATCCCACCGGCCAGTGCGGAGACGGAATCTCTAATAACTTGTTCAACTTCCCTTCTTCATCTGCATATTTCATCAACTCTTCGTATTGCTCTATTGTAAGATCTTCTATTTCTGTGATCTCTTTCTTTTTATCTTCTTTTTCTGCCATCTTCTTTTCTCCTGTTATCTGCTCCTTGGTCTAATTTTACCCTTGATTTTTTGTGACGGGTCATACCCCAAAGACACAGACAACAACGAACACCCCCCCCTCCGCCACTGTGGTGGAATTCCCGCTCACACCTTTGGTGTAATATTCAATCAAACATAAACTATCTAGTCTATCTATGTTCTCATATCTCTTACTCTTAACCATCCCTTACCATTCTCGTTCATCTTCCTTCATACCATCTGCACCATCCCTGTCCAGCCTAAGACGGCACCACCTCACAAAAGAAAAAGCGTTCGGTGGATGCCAGGCTTGACATGTATGGTTAGCAGACGGTCTAAAGATAATCATTATTTTTTTATAACAACAGACAACTTCAGGTTTTGTTTGTTGACATCTACTCTCTGCAATACTTTATCTGCAGTAGTAGTAGTTGCTATCCCTTATCTCTTCTCTATCTCTTACTCATTATCTTCAGAGTGTATGTAACATAATCACATAGATCATACATTCTGTTGTCTTTCTTTTGTTTCTTTTGTTTCTTTTCTCCACTTTTCCTCGTTGTATTCTTTTCTTTGGGGTATGTTCTCCTCCTCGTCAGGCTAGTCAACTTACAAGGCAGACAGGAAAAACATTATACAAACCCATAACAAGGGAAGGTGGAGACCAACACCTATGCCAGGCGGAGGCAAACAATCCGTCAGAAAGGTTTGTCATGTCAC
>Ga0172382_10014011_pt1 | contig 10260 bp, 11 predicted proteins | sample Leawel138RmetaG_FD_122245 | JGI IMG/M metagenome (GOLD analysis project Ga0172382, IMG submission 122245) | Leachate microbial communities from a municipal landfill in Southern Ontario, Canada - Leachate well 138R metaG | ecosystem: Engineered > Solid waste > Landfill > Unclassified | place...
CCCCTGGCCGCCGTGGTCGCCCAGGCCCTGGAGGTCGTCGGCCAGAACTTTCTCAAGCGCCCCGAGTCCGCCCAGGGCCCGGCCCCGCGCACCCTGGAGCCCAAACCGTGACCGCCGCACCCGCCGCCAGCGCCGCCGCGATCCCCGCCACCGCAGTGGTGCTCACCTTCAACGGCCAGCGGCACCTGGAACGCACCCTGGCCTCCCTGGACTTCTGCCAGCGCCTGCTGGTGGTGGACTCCGGCAGCACCGACGCCACCCTGGACATCGCCCGCGCCGCCGGGGCCACCATCCTGGCCCGCCCCTGGGAGGGCACCATCCCCCAGTTCCGCTTCGCCTTCGAGCATGTGGACACCCCCTGGATCGTAACCCTGGACCAGGACGAGTTCCTCTCCCCCGAGCTCAAGGCCAGCCTGGGCGCCGCCCTGGCCGACCCCGGGCAGGCCACCGGCTTCTACTGCCCGCGCCGCTCCTGGTACCTCGACCGCTTCATCCGCCACTCCGGCTGGTACCCCGACCTGCTCCTGCGCGCCTTTCGCCTGGACGCCGTGGAAATCCGGGGCACCCTGCCCCACGAGGAATTCCACCCCACCGGCCCCGTGCGCACCCTGTCCGGCGATATCGTCCACTACCCCTACGCCGACCTCGCCGAACACCTGGACAAGATCAACCGCTACACCACCACCGCCGCCGCCGAACTGCACCGCCAGGGCCGCCCCTCCAGCCTGGGCCGCGCCCTGGCTCACGGAGCGGGCAAGTTCGCCAGGCAATACCTGCTCAAGCAGGGCCTGCGCGACGGCCGCGCAGGCCTCGTCCTGGCCGTGCACGCCTTCCTCTACGCCTTCCACAAATACATGAAGCTCGACGAACTCAACCGCCGCGCCGGACGGAAATAGCAGCGCGGCAAAGCGACGGCAACGGCAGCGGCCACAGCCTGCGGCGACGGCCACGGACTGCGGCCGCCGGGAGAGGGGGCGGGGGGAACCCCCTTTTTCCCAAGCGCCAGAAGCCGGTTCCCCCCGCCCCTCTACCGGACCCTCTCCCCTGCCCCCCTCCCGGAAAATGCGCTCTTCGGGAACAGGCCCCGGAAACGGCACGACCCCTCGACGGCATGCGCCGCGCCAAAGGCAGAAGGCATCCGCCCAAAGCGGCGCGGGCAGACCGGATTTCCCCCGGTCATCCCTGCGGCGCGCTGCAAGCACGGGGACAGGGCCGGGCAGGCTGCGTTCCGTGTCCAGCAAGGTTTGCCATCGCGACGAATTCTGCTAGGGTGCTATCTTGTGGAAGGAAGCCCCGGCATGATCCGTATCGCTCGCACCCTGCGGCCCGCGCGGCTGCGCCAGACCTCGCAGGTCTTTTTCGGCCCCGGCGGGGAGCACGGGGGGCGGCGCGCCCCGGCCGGGGTCGTCGTGCGCGCGGCGCATGGCGGACCCTGCGCGACCGCCGTCCCGTTCCCCTCCCCGCCCCTTGATCCTGCCCCCCAGCATGCCCCCGCCCCCCCCTGCGGCCCTGCGGCCCAGATGCCCGGCCAGCGCCCGGGGAGCCGCCCGTGAGCGCCGCCGGGGCCGTCCCCGCCCCCGGCCAGCGCCGGGCCGCCTTGCGCGCCGCGCGCGACGTGCTGCTCTTCGCCCTGCTGCTGGCGGGGGCCGCCGCGTTCCTGGCCTCGGGCGAGCACGGGCTGGGCTACCACTGGAAATGGTACCGCATCCCGCGCTATCTCGTGCAGGCCGCGGACGGCGCCTGGGCCGCCGGCCCCCTGCTGCGCGGGCTGCTGGTCACCTTCCAGATAGCGGCCCTGGCCATGGTCCTGGCCCTGGTCTTCGGCCTGGGCGCGGCGGCCCTGCGCCTCACGCGCTCCTTCACCGCCCGGCTGCTGGCGCGCGGCTATGTGGAAACCGTGCGCAACACCCCGCTGCTGACCCAGATCTTCTTCATCTACTACGTCATCGCCCCGGTCCTTGGGCTGGACGCCTTCGCCTCGGCGGTGCTGGCCCTGGCGCTGTTCGAGGGCGCCTACGCCGCCGAGATATTCCGCGCGGGCGTCCGCTCCGTGGACCGGGGGCAGTGGGAGGCGGCCCTGGGCACGGGCCTGACCCGCTGGCAGGCATACCGCCGCGTGATCCTGCCCCAGGCCGTGCGCCGCGTGCTGCCCCCGCTCACGGGCGTGGCCGTGTCCCTGGTCAAGGATTCGTCCCTGGCCAGCACCATCGCCATCTTCGAGCTGACCCAGCAGGGCAACATCATCGCCTCGGACACCTTCCTGGTCTTCGAGACATGGTTCACCGTGGCCGCCATCTACCTGTGCGTGACCCTGCCGCTGTCCCTGGCGGCGGCGGGGCTCGAACGGCGCCTGGGCACGGGGTGCTGACCGTGCCCGCCCGCGTCCCACCCCCAGCCTGCGAGGAGGAATCCCCATGCGCCCCATCACCCTGACCCTGGCCGCCCTGGCCCTGGCCCTGGCCCTGGCGGCCCCCGCCGCCGCGGGCGAGACCGCCGCCGCGCTCACCCGCGAGAGCGCGCTCACCGCCATCATGGAGCGCGGCGTGCTGCGCGTGGGCTTCGACACCTTCGTGCCCTGGGCCATGAAGGACAAGTCCGGCGCATTCATCGGCTTCGAGATCGACGTGGCCGAGCGCTTCGCCAGCGACCTGGGCGTGCGCGTGGAGCTCGTGCCCACGGCCTGGAAGGGCATCATCCCCGCCCTGCTGGCCGGAAAGTTCGACCTGCTCATCGGCGGCATGAGCATCCGCGCCGACCGCGCCCAGCAGGTCTACTTCTCCGAGCCCTACTATTTCTCGGGCCAGTCCATGGTCGCCAGCCGGGCCAAGGCCGCAGACCTCAAGACCCTGGAGGACTACAACGATCCCTCCGTGGTCATCGTCGCCCGCACGGGCACCACGGCCCAGAAGGCCCTGGAAACGCACTTCCCCAAGGCCCGCAAGCGGCTGTTCGAAAAGGAGCCCCAGGCGTTGCAGGAGCTGCTCTCCGGCCGGGCCCACGCCTTCGTGAGCATGGCGCCCCTGCCCGCCCAGCAGGCCGCCGAGCACCCCGAGGCCCTGTTCGTGCCCGTCGAGCGCAACCTGACCAACGAGCCCAACGGCATCGCCATGCGCAAGGGCGACCCGGACCTGCTCAACTATGTGAACAGCTGGATCCAACAGATTCGCGGCGAGGGCTGGATCCAGGAGCGCTACCACTACTGGTTCATGACGGCGGACTGGAAGGACCGCGTGGAGTAGCCCGGCCCATGCAGGACCGCCCCGCGCGATTCACGGCCCTGGACGCCGTGCTCCTCGCCGCCCTGCTCTGCGGGGCGGCCCTGCTGGCGTGGCGCGCCACCGCCGCGCAGGACTACACCTGGCGCTGGCACGTCCTGGCCCAGTATCTCGTGCGCCTCGACGAGGCCACCGGGCGCTGGGTGCCGGGGCTGCTGGCCCAGGGCCTGGCCACCACCGTGCGCCTGAGCCTGTGGACCATGCTCCTGGCCACCCTTTTGGGCGGGGGCATGGGCCTGGCCCGGGCCTCGGGCAGCCTGTTCTGGCGGCTGACGGGCGGGGTCTACGTGGGCCTTGTGCGCAACGTCCCGCCCCTGGTGCTCGTCTTCATCTTCTATTTCTTCCTGTCCGACATGCTCCTGCGCGCCCTGGGCATCGAGGCGGCCGTGCGCGCCCTGCCCGGCTGGGCCGCCGGGGCCCTGGCCTGGGTCATGGCCCCGGCGGACCAGCTGCCCAACTTCCTGGCCGCGCTGATGACCATGGCCGTCTACGAAGGCGCCTACATCGCCGAGCATGTGCGCGCGGGGATCCAGTCCGTGGAGCGCGGCCAGCGCGAGGCCGCCCGGGCCCTGGGCTTTTCGCCCTGGCAGCAGATGCGCCTGGTGATCCTGCCCCAGGCCGTGGCGCGCATCGTCCCGCCCCTGGCCGGGCAGTTCATCGCCACCATCAAGGACACGGCCATCGTCTCGGTCATCAGCGTGCAGGAGCTGACCTTCCAGGGCCTGGAACTCATGGCCGCGACCTACATGACCTACGAGATCATGATCGCCATCACCCTGCTCTACCTGCTGCTGACCCTGGCCTGCTCGGCCCTGGCGCGGCGCCTGGAGCTGCACCTGCGCCGCGCCTGAGGCCGGAAGCCGCCCGGCCCGGTTGACCTGCCCCGGGCGCCGGGGTACGCTTGCCCGATACGGGGCTCTCGCCCCGCCACCCCGAAGCCCCAAGGAGGCCCGCAATGGCCCGGAAGAAGGTGAAGGTCTACGCCCTGTCCACCTGCGTCCACTGCAAGCACGCCAAGGAGTACCTGGACGAGATGGGCGTGGAGTACGAGTGCGTCCATGTGGACCAGCTCGTCGGCGACGAGCGCAAGGCGATGGTCGAGGAGGTCCGCCGTTTCAACCCCGCCACGTCCTTCCCCACTGTGGTCATCGACGACGAATGCGTCATCGTTGGCTTCAAGAAGGACGAACTCGACACGCACCTGAGGTAGGCATGGACGCCAAGACGCTGTACGCGGCCCTGCGCAGGATTCAGGAGCCCAAGGGCTACTTCTTCAACAACGACCTGGACGGCATGACCATGCCGCTTCTGGAAAACCTGCTGGTGAACAAGGAGCGCTACGGGCACATGGCCTGCCCCTGCCGCCTGGCCTCCGGCGACTTCGAGCTGGACCGCGACATCGTCTGCCCCTGCGTCTACCGCGAGGCCGACGTGGCCGAATACGGCGCCTGCTTCTGCGGGCTGTACGTCAGCCGGGAATGGAACGAGGGCGGCATCGAACGCCCCACGGTCCCGGAGCGCCGCCCCCCGGAAAAGGTCATGGCCGCCCTGCTGGGCGGGTGAGGCCCCCGCAGCCGAAGGCGAAGCCGCCCCGGCCGGATGGTTCCGGCCGGGGCGGCTTTGCTTGCTTCGCGGCGCGGGTTTCAACCCCGCGTGGTCAGGCCGTATTTGCGCAGCTTGTATTGCAGGGTGCGGCGGCTGATGTGCAGGGCGTCGGCAGTGCGCTGGCGGTGCCCGCCGTACAGGGCCAGGGCCTCGACGATGGCCTGTTTCTCGGCCTCGTCCAGGGAGGGCGCCGCCCGGGGCGGAACGGGGCCCTCGGCGGGGGCAAGGCCCGGGCCCGGGGTCCGGACGGCGTGCGCCGCGCCCGGGGCCAGCACCTGGGGCGGCAGGTCCGAGGCGGACAGGGAGTCCGTGCGCGAGAGCACCAGCGCCCGTTCCAGGGCGTTTTCCAGCTCGCGCACGTTGCCCGGCCAGTGGTAGCGGCCCAGGGTCTCCATGAACGCGGGGGAAACCTCGCGCACGGTCTTGTTGTTCTTGCGCGCCAGCTTGCGCAGGAGGTGCGCCGCCAGCAGCGGCAGGTCGTCCATGCGCCGGCGCAGCGGCGGGATGGGCACCTCGAGCACGTTGAGGCGGAAATAGAGGTCCTCGCGGAAGCGCCCGGCCTGGACCTCGGCCGCCAGGTCGCGGTTGGTGGCCGCCAGCAGGCGCACGTCCACGGGCACGGCGCCCACCCCGCCCAGGGGCTCCACCAGGCGCTCCTGGATGGCGCGCAGCAGCTTGGCCTGCAAGCCCAGGGGCAGCTCGCCGATCTCGTCCAGGAACAGGGTGCCCCCCGAGGCGAGCTGGAAGCGCCCGGGCTTGTCCTTCACCGCGCCGGTGAACGCGCCCTTGACGTAGCCGAACAGTTCGCTCTCCAGCAGCTCGCCGGGCAGGGCCGCGCAGTTGACCTTGATCAGCGGGCCGCGCACGCGCGGGCTCGCGGCGTGCAGGGCGGCGGCCACCAGCTCCTTGCCGGTGCCCGATTCGCCGGTGATGAGCACCGTGGCCTCGCTGGCCCCGGCCTGCGCGATGAGCCCCTTGACGCGCTGGATGCCCTCGGACTGGCCGATGATCTCGCGCAGCTCCGGGGCCATGTCGGCCTCGCGCCGGAGCTCCAGGTTCTCGGAAACCAGGCGCGAATACTCGTAGGCCTTGCCCAGCACGGCCACCAGTTCGTCGTTGTCGGCGGGCTTGGTCAGGTAGTCGAAGGCCCCGCGCTTCATGGCGTCCACGGCGCTGCCCACGGTGCCGAAGGCGGTGAGCATGACCACCGGCACCCCGGGCGATTTGGCGCGGATGGCCCCCAGGGCCTCCAGGCCGTCCATGCCCGGCATGCGCATGTCGAGCAGGATCACGTCGGGCCGCGCCCCGGGCAGCAGGTCCAGGGCGGCCTCGGCGCTGGGCGCCTCGGTCACGTCCCAGCCCTCGTCGAGCAGCACGGCCCCGACCATCATCCGCAGGGCGGGTTCGTCGTCCACCACCAGGACGCGGCGCTTCTGGCTGACAGCGATCATGGGAGTCCTCCCTGTTCAGGTTCGCAGGCGTGCCGCTCCGCGGCGCCGGGGAAACACAGCCGGACCTCGGTGCCGTGGTCCGGGCCCTGGCGGCGGGTTTCGATATCCACCCGGCCGCCGTGGTTGCGCACGATGCGGTGCACGATGGCCAGCCCCAGGCCGGTGCCGTCCTTCTTGGAGGTGAAGAACGGCTCCAGGGCGTGGGCGCGCTCCTCGTCGGTCATGCCCGGGCCGCTGTCGCGCACGGCCAGGCAGGCCCGCCCCGGGCGCCGCGAAAAGGCCAGCACGATGCGCCGGGGCTCCCCGGGCGGATTGGCCCCCACGGCCGCAAGGCTGTTGAGAAGCAGGTTGAGCAGCGCCTGCTTGAGCATGTCCGGGTCGGCATGGACCACGGGGCTTTCGTCCGGGCCGTCCCCGGCTTCGGGGGCGATTTCCACGGCCAGTTCGGCGCCCTGGTGCTCCAGATCGAAGCGCAGCAGCTCGCGCAGCTCCCCGGCCAGGGCGGCGGCGTCCACGTCGGCCTTCTCGGGCGCGCGCGGGCGCGAGAGGAACATCAGGTCCGAGATGACCTTGTCCAGGCGGTCGGCCTCCTTGACCATGGTCGCGGCGTACTGCTCCTCGGGCTGGCGGCCCTCCAGCTTCTTCTTGAAGAACTGGGCGAAGCCGCGCAGGGCCGAGAGGGGGTTGCGGATCTCGTGGGCCAGCCCGGCGGCCAGCCGCCCGATGGCCGCCTGCTGGCGGGCCTCGGCCAGGTCGTCCTCCAGGGCCTTCAGGTCCGTGCGGTCGCGCACCAGCACCAGCCGCTCCCCGGCCTCGCCCTCGGCCGAGGCCGCAGACGGCAGGGGCATGGACAGAATCTCCAGGCTGCGCCCGCCCACGCGGGCCTGCTCCCAACCCTTGCCCCACAGGCAGGAACCGCCGGTCGGGGTGTCGGTTTCCAGGGGCAGGTCGTCGAAGCGCTGGCCCACCAGCTCGCCGCCGCCGGTGAGCAGGACGCGCGCGGCGGGGTTGGCCGCGCGGATGGAACCTCCGGCGCTCACGGTGAGCAGGCCGTCGGGCATGGTGTCCAGCAGACGGGAGTGGAAGGACTCCAGGCGGTGCAACTCGCGGCTCTGGTCGCGGCGGCGCACATAGGCCGCGCCCAGGCCCCACAGGAACACCGCGACCATGATCACATAGCCCGTTTGCAGCAGGGCCGTCCGGCGGAACTTGCCGAAGGTCGCCAGATGCTTGCGCGGGTCGATACCGACCAGCAGGAAGGGCCCCCGGGGGCCCGCCCCCTCGCTTCCGGGCGAGGCGATGTCGGGGCACAGCCGGGCCAGCCCGGGCCGGGCACGCAGCCCGGCCACGAACACCTCCGGGCCCGCCGCGCCCTGGTAGAGCGCGGCCCATTCCCCGGCGGAGCCCAGGCGCTCCCAGGCCGAAGGCGGCAGGGCCGGGATGTCCGGGGCGTTGCGGGCCCGCGCGTTGAACAGCACCCGCCCGTCCGACGTGAGGATGGCCACGAACTGCACGTCGCTGTTGTCGATGAGGTCGGCGAGCATCTCGCGCAGGCGGGGCGCGAAAAGCGCCCCGGGCGGGGCTCCGTGTCCCCCGCGGTGCATGAGCCCGGGCAGCATGCGCTCCATCCCGCGCATCTCGCGGGCCATGGTCGCCTCCACGCCGCGCAGGATGACCTGCGAGGACAGCAGCAGGTGCTCCTCGATGGTCCGGCGCTGGCGCTCCAGGTTCTGCCAGGTAAGAAAGGACAGGGCCAGACCGATGAGCACCACCGCCAGGGCGGCGGCGGTGAGGTAGGTCCGGTTGCTGGAGCGCAGGCCTATGTCCATGCGGGCGACCTTCCGAAAGTGCCCCCCGGGCGCCGATGCGGCCCGGGGCGCCGCCCACACGGCGCCCCGGGCATCGGGAGGAGGGAGGCGATGAAACGGTTGTGCGGCCGGCTATCCGCCGAAGGCCGCGAATTCCTCTTCCAGGCCGGGCTGCGCGCCGGGGCCCATGCCCGTCAGATCCTGCGGGGCCTCGGCCTCGGAGGCGTCGCCCTGGCCCCAGCCGGGGCAGCCGCCCCCGCCGTGGCCCATGCCGTGACCCATGCCGTGACCCTGGCCGGGGCCCCGGCCGGGGCAGTCCATCATCCTGGCGCCCATGTCGGGCAGCCCGGCGGCGGCGAGCTTCTTGCGCAGCTCCACCTGGGCGGCGAACAGCCGGGCCTTGAGCTCGCCGAGCTCCCCGGTCAGGGCGTCCACGGCCTTCTCGTCCACGGGCCGGGCGCGCAGGGCCGAGTCCAGCAGCGCGTGCTTGGCGCGCAACTGCTCATGCAGGGGGATGACGGCCTTCTGGTGCTCCTCGAACAGGAAGATGGCCTGCTCGCGCTGCTCGGGCGTCAGGGCCGGGCCGGGGCCGCCGGGACCGGCCACGGCCAGGGCCGACAGGGACAGCACGGCCACAAGGGTCAGGCAAAGAGCGAGAGATTTCCTGGACATGCAAAAACTCCTAGGGGATGGCGTTGCATTGGCAAAGGCTCCCCCCGTCTAGCTCGAGCCGTGCCAGAATAAATTTCTTTTTATTTCATGCATTTAAGCTGAGCACCCATCTTGTGCAAGCTCCGTTGTGCAAAGCACAGCACAGCACGGCCCCGCTTTTTGTGCAAGCTGTTTCACGCGCCCCGGCGACCGCGCGACGGGTGCGGGCCACGGCCGGGACGCCGCCCGGCCCTTTCGCCGCGCCCGGGCAGGGCTCCGGGCCCGCCGGAAAAGAGATGCCCTCCGGGGTGGCCACCAGGACGCCTATGGTCCGCTCCGGGCCCGCCGGAAAAGAGAGGCCCCTCCGGGAGGAGGGGCCTGAGGCAAGGGTTGGGGTGAGGGTGGGAGGGAGGAAGGAGGGTGTCTTCTTTATGTCATCTGCCGAAGCGGTCAGTTGCTAGTTGCAGCCCATCATGGCGCCGCAGCCGGGGCCCGCGCCGCAGCCGGACATCGGGCCGCCGCCGCGCATCATGCCGCCGTGGCGGCCGCCCATGCCCATCATGAAGCCCTGGGCCGGAAGCCCGGCCTCGGTCAGGGCCTTGCGCAGGGCCACGCGCTCGGCGAAAATCCGGGTGTGCAGGTCGCTGACCTCGGCGGTCAGGGCGTCCACGCGCTTGGAGTCGGGGGTCACGGCCGCCAGCTCGGCGTTCAGCATGGCCCGCTTGGCGAACAGTTCGCGCTGGGTCGGGGCGGTCCGCTCCTGGAAATCGGTGAACAGGGCCTGGGCCTTCTCCTGCTGCTCGGGGCTCAGGGCCGCTCCGCCCCAGCCGCCGCAGCCGCCCATGCCGGCCTGCATCCCGTAGCCGTGGCCGTGGCCTTGCCCGTGTCCGGCGGCCAGGGCCGACGTATTGAAAGCCAGGGCGGCCACTGCGACCAGGGCACCCAGGGCGACGAAAGTGGTGATTCGCTTGGTCATGGAAGTCCTCCATCGTGTTGTGGCGCGCCGGGGCTGCGCCTTGCTTTTTCTGCGGCGGGACGAACCGTCGTCCCCCTTGCCGCCCTTAAAGCACAGGGCGTGCCAAACGATAAAATACAATGAAAACAATGGTAAAATTATCACCGCCATCAGGGCGCGCATGAGTTGTGAACCCTCGCGCACATCGTGCTTGCACATCTGTGCACCGGGTTGCACACCGCGGCCGCGGGGACGGAAGCGCCGGACCGGGGCCGGGCAACGTTTCGGGGCTGGCTTGCAGCCCGTGCCCCGGCAAACCCGCCGGAAGCAGCAAACCGGAGCGGGCAAGGCCCGGGATGCGGGCTGAAGGGGGCGGCGAAGGGACGGACAAGGCCCGGGGGGCGGGGAAAAGGACGGTGAAGGGGCGGCTCAGCCCGCGAGCTGGCTGTACAGGGCGGCGTAGCGCCGGATCACGGCGGGCAGGGCGAAGTGTTCGCCCACGCGGGCGCGCGCGG
>Ga0172382_10014014_pt1 | contig 10259 bp, 9 predicted proteins | sample Leawel138RmetaG_FD_122245 | JGI IMG/M metagenome (GOLD analysis project Ga0172382, IMG submission 122245) | Leachate microbial communities from a municipal landfill in Southern Ontario, Canada - Leachate well 138R metaG | ecosystem: Engineered > Solid waste > Landfill > Unclassified | place...
ACCCTGTCGTCATAGGCGAGCCCGGGGTCGGCAAGACCGCCATCGTTGAAGGGCTCGCGCAGCGCATTATATCCGGGGACATTCCTGAAACTCTCAAAAATAAAAGGGTGCTTTCTCTCGACCTGGGTTCGCTGCTTGCCGGGGCAAAATACCGCGGCGAGTTCGAGGACAGGCTGAAGGCGGTTCTGAAAGAGATCGATGAGGCGTCAGGCACGGTCGTACTTTTTATCGACGAGCTCCACACCATAGTAGGCGCAGGCGGCGCCCAGGGAGCAGTGGACGCCTCCAATATGCTCAAACCAGCCCTCGCGCGCGGCGAACTGCGATGCATCGGGGCAACAACCCTTGACGAATACCGGAAATACATTGAAAAAGATGCGGCACTCGAGCGGCGCTTTCAACCCGTGTATGTCGGAGAGCCCTCGGTCGAGGAAACGATCGCCATCCTGCGGGGACTTAAAGAAAAATACGAACTGCATCACGGGGTGCGGATCAACGACCCGGCGATCATTGCAGCCGCAACGCTTTCGCATCGATATATAACGGACCGTTTCCTCCCGGACAAAGCGATCGATCTCGTCGACGAGGCATCATCGAGGCTTCGCATGGAGATCGACAGCGTTCCCACGGAGATCGACAAGATAGAACGCAAGATAATCCAGTCGCAGATCGAAATGGAGGCGCTCAAAAAGGAGAAAGACCCAGCATCGAAGGAGCGTCGGAAAAAGATACAGGACGAGCTCTCGGCGCTTAAGGCGGATGTTGCCGAGAAACGAAAACACTGGGAAAAGGAAAAATCCCTGATAACAGGCATATCGGAGACGAAGGAAAAGATCGAACAAGCGAAAAATCAAGCCGACGAATTGGAACGCAAGGGTGATTTCGGCCGTGTCGCCGAGATCCGCTACGGGACGATATCGGCCCTCGAACAGGAATTAAAGAAGAGGAATGAAGAGCTTGCCGTGGCCCAGCAGGATAAAAAGATGCTCAAGGAAGAGGTCGACGAGGAGGATATTGCCCGCATTGTATCGAAGTGGACAGGGATCCCGGTGTCCAAGATGCTCGAAGGAGAGATGGACAAACTCGTGCGCATGGAAGAGAACATACATCGGCGGGTGGTAGGCCAGGATGAGGCCATCGAGGCCGTCGCCAATACGATACGGCGGGCCCGGGCAGGTCTTCAGGACCCCAACAGGCCGCTCGGTTCGTTTCTTTTTCTCGGCCCTACCGGTGTCGGAAAAACCGAACTGGCGCGGGCGCTCGCAGAGTTCCTGTTCGATGACGAACAGGCGATAGTTCGTATCGATATGAGCGAATTCATGGAAAAGCATTCCGTTTCGCGCCTGATCGGTGCGCCGCCCGGATACGTAGGGTACGAGGAAGGGGGATATCTCACCGAGGCGATACGCAGGCGTCCTTACTCTATCATCCTGCTCGACGAGGTCGAGAAAGCGCATCCCGATGTCTTCAATATCCTCCTCCAGGTGCTTGACGACGGGCGCCTGACCGACGGCCAGGGCCGTACTGTCGATTTCAAGAACTCGGTCATCATAATGACGTCGAATATCGGAAGCCAGTGGATAACCGACCTCACCGAACGTGATTACGAAGAGATGAAGAGGCGCGTCAGCGATGCGGTCAAGGCGCATTTCAAGCCGGAGTTTATCAACCGGATAGATGATATCATTATATTCAGAGGCCTGACCATGGAGAACATCGAGGCGATAGTGAAACTCCAGCTCGACATCATGGCAAAACGGGCACAGGACCGCAGCATTAACCTCACTTTCACGGACGATCTGAGGGAAATGATAGCAAAGGAAGGGTATGACCCTGCCTTCGGGGCCCGGCCACTCAAGCGCCTGATACAGAAAAAGATCCAGGACACCCTCGCTCTGATGATATTGAAGGGTGAAGTAAAGGATGGTGAATCGGTAAGGGTGGACGCAGACGCCGAAGGGAACGTGATTTTCAGCGGCGAACGGCGAACGAAAAACTGAAAATATCAATTTGTTAACTTTTGGCCTTTAACCGCACGACGATCGTAATTCCGTTAGCCTTTTGCCGTTCGCCGATTTTTCATCTTGACCTTTTTCCTCGTAGTTGTTATATATGGATTGCTGTAGGCGCTTAGCTCAGTGGGAGAGCGCTACCTTGACGCGGTAGAGGTCAGGGGTTCAATACCCCTAGCGCCTACCATATTTCTATCCGCTCCTTCAACTCATTATGATATTGAACAATAACAGATTGTTGGTGCTGCCACCAAAAGGATAGTGAAAAACAGTCCTGTTCCACAAAATTCGCATCATTCAGTCGCCTGGTTTTCGGCCACATTCGCATTTCCGGGCGCATTTTTGAGATGCAACTATTAAAACCCGTTCCCACCAATCTTTTTAACTATAAGAATTGACAAGAGAAACACAAAAATGGTAATAATATCTTTCTGTTCAGACAATGGTTCTCAGATTTGAAATTGGCAGTTGAAGCAGTTGAAGGATAGTGAAATGGATGAAAACCTCGATATAATAAGGCACAGCACGTCGCACCTTATGGCGCAGGCGGTCAGGGATCTGTTTCCCGGCGTGAAGGTCGCGATCGGGCCTTCCATCGAAACCGGGTTTTATTATGATTTTGACTATGACCCGGGGTTTACCGACGAGGACCTCGCAAAAATAGAGAAGCGCATGGGTGAGTTGGCAGAGATGAATATCCCCATCGGGCGCAGGATCATAAAACGTCAGGACGCCATCAAAATGTTCACGGAAATGGGAGAACCCTATAAGGTCGAGCTTCTGGAAGCACTGTCGGACGATGAAGTGAGCATCTATACACAGGGAGATTTCACCGACCTCTGCCGGGGCCCTCACCTTGAATCGACGGGGAAGATCAAAGCCTTTAAATTATTGAGCCTGGCAGGTGCATACTGGAGGGGTGACGAGCGCAACAAAATGCTTACCCGCATTTACGGAACGGCATTCGCAGACAAGAAGGCGCTCAAGGAATACCTCGCATTTCTGGAAGAAGTAAAGAAAAGGGATCATAGAAGACTGGGGAAAGACCTCGATCTCTTCAGTATATCGGACGAGGTCGGAGCTGGTCTCGTCATTTATCACCCGAAAGGCGCCCTGCTGCGCTGGCTACTAGAAGATTTCGAGCGCAGGGAGCACCTCAGGCGCGGTTACGATTTTGTTGTCGGCCCCCATATCCTTAAGCTGGATATGTGGAAAAAATCCGGCCATTTCGAAAATTATCGTGAAAACATGTATTTCACAAAGGTCGACGAGGTGGAGTACGGCATCAAGCCGATGAACTGTCTGTCGCACATTATGGTATATAAGTCCCAAGTACGTAGCTACCGGGAACTCCCTTTACGATATTTCGAATTGGGAACGGTCTGCAGACATGAAAAATCGGGCGTCCTCCACGGGCTCATGAGAGTTCGGGAATTTACGCAAGACGATGCTCATATTTTTCTGAGACCCGATCAACTCCATGAAGAGATCCTCGCTATCATCCGGTTCGTTCAGGATGTCATGGACATCTTCGGCTTTAAATTCGAGATGGAGATAAGCACCCGTCCACCAAAATCCATCGGCAGCGACGAGGATTGGGAAAAAGCCGAGACGGCGCTTAAGGAAGTCCTCGGCAGCGAAGGCCTGCCGTATGACCTTAATGAAGGCGACGGCGCATTTTATGGCCCGAAAATAGATATTAAGCTCAAAGATGCCCTCGGAAGAAAATGGCAGTGTGCTACCATCCAGTGCGATTTTGCCCTTCCCGAACGGTTCGATCTCCATTATACCGACTCCGACGGCCTGAGAAAAAGGCCAGTTATGCTGCACAGGGTGGTCCTTGGAGCACTTGAAAGGTTTATGGGCGTCCTGATCGAGCATTATGCCGGTAAATTTCCCGTCTGGCTGGCCCCGGTTCAGGTCGTCGTCATGAATATCACCGATGACCAGGCAGCATATGTACGGTCGATAGCCGGTGCATTGGAACGGGAAGGCGTGAGGGTCGAAACAGACCTCAGAAATGAAAAACTTGGTTTAAAAATACGCGAAAGTGTGGTAAAGAAAATCCCCTATATGGTTATCGCGGGCAAGAACGAGATGGAGAACAACACTCTCACCGTCCGGGTACGCGATGGTGGTGAGCTGAAAGATATCAGTCTCGAAGATTTTATTGGGCGGGTCAAGGATGAAATTTCAACCAGGAGGTGAGCCTCATAGCAGGTAAAGATTTCAAAGACACCAATGTCAATGAAAGGATCCGGGTTCGCGAGGTGCGTCTGATCGACGAAAACGGGGAACAATTGGGCATCGTTTCCACGTCGGAGGCCCTGCGGCTGGCGCGGGAGAAGGAGCTCGATCTTGTGGAGGTTTCGGGGAAGTCGGCCCCGCCGGTGTGCAAGATCATGGATTACGGGAAATACAAATATCAACTGCAAAAAAAGGCCCAGGAGGCCAAGAAAAAACAGGCCGTGATCCAGATAAAGGAAATGAAACTCGGGCTAAAGATAGAGGAACATGATTTTCAGTTCAAGATGAAACATCTGAGGGAGTTTCTTGAAGAGGGCCATAAGCTAAAAATCATCATCATGTTCCGGGGAAGAGAGATCCTTCACGTCGCCATGGGCGAGAAACTGGCTCAAAAGGTAGTGGATTCGTTGAAAGATGTAGGAGAGTTGGAGCAAAGGTCCAAATTTGACGGCAGAAATATTGTTATGATCTTCGCCCCTTTGTAATATAAGTTAGCCGAGTACCCGACGGCGAGCTTGCTCAGGTTGGGTGGCTCCGCACGGCGAGCGAAAAGGGGTGGCTCCGCGAGCTTTTGCTCGTGGAGGGGGCGACGCAAGCCCCAGAAACTGTTTCCCTTTAAACAAGAGGAGGATGCACAATGCCTAAAGTAAAAACCCATCGCGGGCTGGCAAAACGCGTGAAAGTTACCGCCGGCGGCAAGATAAAACGCGCCAAGGCCTACCATAGCCATTTGCTTTCATGCAAGACACCGAAGATGAAACGTCGGCTTTCAAAAGCCGATACGGTGCATCCGGCGGATGCAAAGAGAATCAAATCATTGATACCGTATTTATAAAAAGGTTTAAGAGAGGTAAGGTACCATGCCAAGGGTAAAACGAGGATTTAAGGCAAGACAGAGAAGAAAAAAGATATTGAAACTTGCAAAGGGCATGACGCAGCGCAGGAAGAATGTATTCAGTGTAGCGAAGAGAAGCGTCTTTAAAGCCCTCAAGTATGCCTATATAGGACGCAAAGAGCGCAAGCGCGATTTCCGGTCACTGTGGATAGTCCGTATCAATGCTGCGTGCCGATCCTGTGGTATTCCCTACAATCGTTTCATTAATGGGCTGAGGGTCGCCAACATCGCCCTTAACAGGAAATCACTCGCCGATATGGCAGTGAACGATCCAGCCGGATTCGAGCAGGTTGTTTCCAAAGTAAAAGCCGTTATGACGCATTAGGGTGACGCTTGGATATTAGCGGACTTAAAGAAAAGATCAAGAGCGAAATATCCCGGATAGCAAACGCTGATGATGCAAAACAGGTCAAGGTGTCCATCCTCGGCAGGAAGGGGATCGTTGCCGAATACCTCGACAAGCTCAAAACGCTTGATAAAGACCAGCGCCGCGATGCAGGCAAAGCGATAAACGAGATAAAATCGTGGGCCGATGGGCGGCTCGGCGAACTGGAAAAACAGTTTGGGGAAATAGAAAGGCGTAAACGGGAAGCCGCTTCGCGCATCGATATAACAATGCCCGGGACCGTCCCGCTTTTTGGCAGAAAGCATCCAATAACGATAACCCTCGAGGAGATCATCAGGATCTTCTCGTCGCTCGGATTTGCCGTTGAAGAAGGGCCAGATATTGAGTCGGAGCACTATAATTTTGAGGCCCTCAATATTCCGTCAGACCACCCTGCAAGGGATATGCAAGATACATTCTACATAAACCCCGGCATAGTCCTGAGGACCCACACGTCTCCCGTCCAGATACGGACGATGGAGGCCAAGCTCCCCCCGGTCAAGATCATCGCCCCGGGGTCCGTCTACCGTTGCGATAACGATATCTCGCATACCCCCATGTTTCATCAGGTCGAAGGATTGATGGTCGATAAGAGTGTGCGGTTTTCGGACCTGAAAGGGATACTCACCATATTTATCCATGAGATGTTCGGCCCCGACACGCCACTAAGGTTCCGTCCGAGCTATTTTCCTTTTACCGAACCTTCAGCCGAAGTGGACATAGGATGCGTTATATGCCGCGGTGAAGGCTGTAGAGTGTGCAAGGACACGGGATGGCTCGAGATATTGGGCTCCGGTATGGTGCATCCCCAGGTTTTCCGGAATGTCGGGTATGACCAGGAGGAGATCACGGGTTTCGCGTTCGGTATGGGTGTCGAGCGCATCGCCATGATCAAATTCGGCATCGACGATATCCGTCAATTTTACTATAACGATGTAAGGTTTCTCGCGCAGTTCTGAGGTGTGATCGATTGAAGATACCTATCGAATGGCTGAATGAATTCGTCGTCATTGACATAGATATAGACGACCTCGCAAAGCGCCTTACAATGCGAGGTCTCGAGGTCGAAGGCGTTGAAAGGTTCACGCCCCGTTTTACGGGGGTAGTGGCGGCGACAATAACGAAGATAGCGCCCCATCCCGATGCCGATAGTCTGTCGGTATGTTCCGTCAATACAGGCAAAGAAGACCTGACCATCGTTTGCGGGGCACCAAACATATCCGTCAATGACAGGGTCCCGCTCGCAATGGTCGGTGCGGCCCTCGACAAGGATTTCGTTGTCGGCAAGCGTGCTGTCCGAGGGATAGAATCGTACGGTATGCTGTGTTCGGAAAAGGAACTTGGCATATCTGACGATCATAGCGGGATATTCATTCTTCCGGAAGAAATAAGCACAGGCACTGTCATTGCCGAATCGCCGATCGCGTATGACACCGTTATCGACATCAGCGTCCCCCCGAACAGGGGTGACTGTCTGAGTGTCTTCGGCATCGCCCGCGAGGTCGCAAGCATACTGCGCCAGAGGGCAAAGCTTCCCATTTTTACACTTGATGCCGCCTCCGACCAAAAGATCGAGGATCAGGTTGGCCTCACCATTCAGGATACCGGTGCGTGCCCGCGCTATATCCTCAAATTGATAAAGGGCATATCGATCGGGCAGTCTCCCTTCTGGATACGCCGGAGAATAACCCGATGCGGCATGAGACCGATCAATAACATAGTCGACGTAACGAACTATGTCATGCTTGAGCTTGGCCAGCCCCTTCACGCTTTCGATTACGAACGCCTTTCGGAATCGAGGATCGATGTCAGGGTCGCCCGTGAACCCTCAACGTTCACGACGCTTGACAGCGTCGACAGACAGCTTGAACCCGGTGATATCCTTATTTGCGACGGTTCGGGCCCCGTAGCTATTGCGGGCATAATGGGCGGCGAGAATTCCGAGATCACGGCTTCCACAACCAACATGGCCCTGGAAAGTGCCTATTTTAACCCATTTTCAATACGGGCAACGGCCCGTCGTCTCGGTATACGGTCAGAGGCATCCCTGCGGTTCGAAAAGGGCATAGACATCGACAATGTTGGATATGCAGCTGACAGGGCAATGTTCCTGATGCACCAGTTGGGCGGCGGTACCGTTATAAACGGGCAGCGGGAAATATTCGAAAAGAGAGAGCCCCGGACCATCTATATCACATACAGCAATATAAATGGACTCTTGGGCACGCATATCAGCCACGAAGCAATGACGCGGGCCCTGCGTTCCATTGAACTGCATGTCATGAAAGAGAATGAAAACGGTTTCACCATAACCATCCCCAATTTCAGGCATGATATCAGTGAAGCTGCCGATGTGATCGAAGAGATCTCCCGCGTCCACGGTTTCGAACACATCCCGGACACGAGCCCGGTTGCCGTCCTTAAACCTCAAAAGCTAACGAATAAAGACCGATCTTTGAATATCGTGCGGGAATATTGCCTGGGAACAGGGTTCTTTGAGATCATCAATTTTTCATTCTTCTCTACGAAAGATATCGAGCTTTTCCGAATACCCGAGAATGATGAGCGCAGCCGCTATGTACCCATCATGAACCCCATTTCGCGGGATTGGGGTGTTATGAGAACAATGATGATGCCGGCGATCCTTAAATGTATCGCGTATAATCTCAACCGGGGCTCGAAAAACCTGAGGTTCTTTGAAAAAGGAAAGGTATTCTTTCAGGGCAAGTCCCATGACATTCGCGAAGAAACGATCCTGTGCTTTGCATTGACTGGCAGAGAGAAGGAATATTTTTGGAAAGAAAAATACCCCGACTATGACTATTTTGACATAAAAGGTATAGTTGAAGGACTGATGGAGCAACTTGGAGCAAATTGCGAGTTCTCTCCGACTGCCGAACCATTTCTCGACCAGAGGTGCTCTGCGGATATCAAGATCGATGGGGTCAAGGCCGGCTGGATAGGTTCCATCAGGGATGACATTCTCAAAGTCTATGAAATTGAACAAACTATTTATTGCGCTGAGTTACGATTTGATATAATCTTACAAAAAGGGAATCTGACGCTTCAGTACAAGCCGATACCCCGTTTTCCACAGGCTACCAGGGATTTTTCGTTTTTCGTGGACGATGCTGTGCCGATATCTGCGGTTGTACAGAAGATAAAGGATATCTCACCCCTTATCGTTTCCGTAGGAATATTCGATATGTTCCGCAAGGAGATGCGAAGTGTATCCATACGGGTCGTATTCCAGTCATTTGAAGAAACTCTTACCGATGAACGGGTTAATTCTCTCCAGGAAAAGATCATCGAGGAGATGACCAATATTGATGGAATTTCTTTAAGGGTATAAGGAGGAGGAATGACGAAAATAGACATTGTGACCGATCTTTACGAAAAGCTCGGATTTTCCAAACGGGAGTGCGCGCATATCGTCGACCGGTTCTTTGAAATTATAAAGGATACACTGGCGACCGACGAGAACGTCAAAATTTCCGGCTTTGGTAATTTTTTCGTACGCAAGAAAAAAGCCCGTCGGGGAAGGAACCCGCAAACAGGCGAAGAGATCAAGATCACGGAGCGCAAGGTCTTAAGTTTCAGGCTGAGCCAGGTATTGAAGGACGAAATTAACAATAGCAGGCAGGAATGAACGGAAGAGAAATACCCGACCGGGTCTTTTACCGTATCAAGGAAGTCTGTACCCTGACAGGGCTCAAACCCCATGTGCTGAGGTACTGGGAGCAGGAATTCAAAGACATCAAGCCCGTAAAGAGTCCAACGGGACAGAGGCTTTATAAGAAGAAAGACCTCGAGATCATCTTTACGATCAAAAAGCTTCTGCATGAAAAACGATTTACAATTGATGGGGCAAAGCAATATCTTGCCAATCATAAACGCATCCTGAACGAGATCCGTGAGGAACTGACGGAGCTCGTGGCAATGTTGAAACAAGAGGAGAAGAAAAAGAAATGAGAAACACAAGAAACATCATCGTCGCATTGTTCCTGGCGGTTCTGGTTGTTTCCTGTACCGGGCCGCAGTACTATGCCAGGACCGAATCGGACAGTATCAAGAAGAACTATAACGACAAGCACGTGCAGAAACTCTACGAATCAAATTCGAGCCTGTTCAAGGAAATATATAACCGCTTCAGCTCGCAAGGCGTTGGACTTTATCAAGATGGCATTGGGATCACCACCCTCGAAGATTATGACAAACAGACGCTTCATTACCTCATGGTTTATGTGCGACCGAAAGATGCATCGTTTGACATGAATACGACAAAACCCGAACAGAGGCTGGCCGCGATAATCAAGGATTTCGTGCCGAAATATGTAAAAATGATCAAGCCCGGCGATCTGGACAAGAATGATATCGAAGGACTCGCTTTCGGCGTCTACTGGGCAGCAAGGGACCATTCACAGTGCGACACGTATGGCGGTCATATAGAATATGTTCACATCTTCTTCCCTAAGAGCGCCACCCAGGCCTATCTGAGCGGAAACTTAAGCCTGGCGGAAGCAATCGACCAGTCGGAGGTCATGTCCAGCACGGACCTGAAACCGGCCCGAGCGATACGTCCCGTATTCTAGACCATTTCAATCAAGCAGGCTGGGGCCTCACAGCCCCGGCCTCTCACACCACCGTACGTGCCGTTCGGCATACGGCGGTTCACGCAAGATGATTAAAGCTCCCATACCTCGCAAGGAAGCTCGCGAGT